>ERZ773083.836-NODE-836-length-23210-cov-83.713755_pt1 | contig 23210 bp, 16 predicted proteins | sample MGYA00511465_ERZ773083 | MGnify/ENA primary metagenome ERZ773083 (study PRJEB29015, sample SAMEA2738001) | human oral metagenome | biome: human oral; feature: human-associated habitat; material: dental | place: China | collected 2060 ... | reverse complement strand
CCATCACCCGAAACATCAGGTCGTCTATGGGCCTCAGCTCGCCCATGTCTCGCCTCGCCTGCGCCATCCGGCCACCGTCCTTCCGTCCCCCGCCGTGTCTTGCCCTCCATCATAGCACAGAATGGTAAGAAAGGGAACATATGTTTTAATCTCTTGGAGGGATTCCCTTGTTGGTGCGACCCTCTGCTGAGTCTACAGGGAGTCCCCGAGTCATACAGCTGGCACTGATGTGACCGATCGCGTACAGCGTCAGCGCTTATAGAGACGATGGACGAGCGGCTGCCCGGGACACTCCTCCACGATGGCGTTGGATCCCGCAAGGGGCTCGTCCGGCACGCAGATACGTCGGGGGCGTAGATCAGGGTGTGTCCTATCGCTTGGCGCGTGCTCACGTCGCGCCAGATGGACTATCATCTCTTCGGAGCCGCCCCTGCAGAACAGAAGGTGACCCCGCAGATTCTGGGGCACTAATCGACCGGTCCTTTACAAGTCACTTTGTACATCCGGCTCCAATCGGCCTCCATAGTTTGTGCATAAATCGTCTGTCTTCGTTGCCCTCTCGGGGACATCTTCTCAGCAAGGTCGATTGTTTGCAGGTAGTATATAGCCGGTACTAGCACCACGCTTACGTATGCACATCCTCTGTCCGTCGACAATCAGAGCTGGTACGGAGAACACATGTTCAATCCCAACATCCTGCGTACGCTTCTCGAAAACCACAGGCGGCTGCGTCTGTGCGCAGTCATCATGGCAGCTATCGCCATTCTCATGGTAAGTGGAGCAATTATCTGGACGCACGGCTCGCCAAGACCTGTCACCGGCACAACAGGCCAAAACTCTTCGGACGATGGGGGACAAGATGCCCCGGCCTCGTCCCTTCCCGCCGTCATGGACCCACGCGCCGAGGCGCCTGCCGAGGCCACCAACCCCGAGGAGGGCACCCGGGTATCCGATGCACCTCCCGAGGCCGTAAGGTCCGATGAGCCTGCCGTTCACGACAATCCCACTCCCGTCGATTCTGGCCGGGATAATGCCGTGAGAGCGGCTGTCGAGCCACTCGTTAGTCCCTATGGCGATGGGGTTGCCGTAGTCTACACGCCTGTGGACGCCCCTGACGGTGGCTTTGCGATAAACGGCGATGAGCGAATGCGCTCCGCGAGCATGATCAAGACGCTTATCATGGCGACGCTTTTGCAACATGAGGCAGACGGCTCGATCTCGCTCGGTGACAGCTACACCATCAGGGAGAGCGATATCGTCGGTGGCACGGGGTCCGTCCAGTCCATGGGGGCGGGAACGAGGCTGAGCCTTTCCCGCCTGGCAGAGCTTATGATCTCCCAGAGCGATAACGTGGCCACCAACGTGCTCATAGATCGGTTGGGCATGGGCACTGTGAACGACGAGGGCGCTAGGCTAGGCCTCGGGCAGACCGTCCTTGCACGCAAGATGATGGACACGGCGGCGGCCGCCGCCGGGCGTGAGAACTACACGAGTGCAAGTGACCAGGCAAGGATTCTCAGGCTCGTCGCATCAGGCGATCTCGTGAGTCCTGAGGCAAGCCAGGCCGCGCTGGCCTGGCTCAAGGAGCAGGAGGATTCAGAGGGTATCGCTCAGGGTGTTCCCTCAGGCACCGTCGTTGCCCATAAGACCGGCACGCTCGATAGCGTGCGACACGACGGGGCCATCGTGTACGGCAAGAGGCCCTATGTGCTCGTGATCATGACGCACGGCATGTCCGACGGCGCGGCAAACTCGCTCATGGCGAGGGTGTCGAGGACGGTCTGGGACGCCGCATAAGTGTTCGACGTACCTCTTACGCCTGGCTGGTGCCGTCTGCCATAGCGATCGCCCTTTCCGCCCGGGCGATCTACGTAGTTCCGATCTACGTAGAGCTCATGACCGTTTAGCTTGGGGGGTCAGGCAGACCGGTCCCTATCCTCTCACGCAGTCTCGTTGGAACTCCTCGTCACTCTTTGTGAAGTAGATGAGGGCTTCGATAAAGCACACGAATTCTATGATGCCTGGTACGATGAAGGTCCATCCAAGAAGGATATCCAACACGAGTATGAGGATGCCCTCGCCTGTACGGCCAAGGTAAAACTTATGGATGCCAAGAGTGCCAAGGAATATCGCCAGCAGCCCAGCCGCCACCTTGCTCTTTGTGGGGCCTCCTCCAGTGGGCTGTGAGTTTGTGAAGACCTGTACCTGTGTGTAGGATGCCTGCTGCTGCGGGGGGTAGGGCTGTGTGTACGGTGCCTGCTGCTGCGTTTGCTGTTGTGCCTGCTGCGGGTAGGGTTGTCCGTATTGCATCGTCGCCTGTGCCTGCTGCTGTGGATATGGTAGTTGTTGCTGTGATTGCGCGTACGATGCATGCGTCAGTACTTGTGCAGGGGCAGGGACTTGGGTGTGGGAGGGGCTCGGTGCGTGCGATAGGGGGTATGTCTGCGTTTGAGTGTACGGTACCTGTGATTGCGCCTGCGAGTACAGCTGTGCTTGGAAGGTCTCTGTTTGGGGCTGGAGCGAAGGTGAGCTGTCCGTACCCTCGGGATGTTCCCCATGGCCGATTGCCTCCGAGAACAAAGGCTTCTCGTCTTCTTGCTTTGTCTCCGACTCACCAGTTACCTCGCTATTTGTGGGCGTAGGCTCATTGGGCGTAGGCTCATCGAGTTCCGAGGGCTTTGTGTCGACCAATTCCTCGGGGTCTGTCGATGGCTGTGCCTTCGTGCCCTCATCCCCCTCCGCTGATTCTGGTATGTCGTTAACGGTGATATCCTGGGTATCCACACCCTCGCCGATTGCAGAGTCTGTGCCCGTCTCCTCCTCAGGAACTTGTTCTGCCATAGGGGGAGTGCTCTGGACAGTCGACTCGAGCTCCTTGTATGGCGTTGGAATTGGCTCGGCCACTACAGGCGCGGTGGCCGTTGTAACTGTGGTCATAGATGCTGATACGACACCCATCGTGTCAGACGTGCTTGTTGGTGCCATGGTTTCTGCAGGGGGTCGCGTGATGTGAGTGGGGCTACCGCACTTTGGGCAGAAGCGTGCGGAATCTGGAACGGAGCCTCCGCAGTGTGAGCAAAATGACATGGTCTTCCTCTCTGTTGTAACGTGTGCTGCAAATGGCTGAATGCAGGCATGTGAGATAAAAGACTTTAAAGTCTCATGAAACAAGCATTAGTTTATATCTGCTGGGTGAGATGTCAATATCGATGGCTTAGCTTTGTCATCGACAGGAGGGCACAACGGGGCCAAAGCCGAATAGTTCTGTCGGCCGAAAAGTCTCCTCTCGCATAAACCACATTCCTCCAAGATTGTCGGTGGGCGCTCAATGCCATCATGGCAGCGATCAAAGGCCAAATCCCGCTGGCGCCCCCACTGGCGCTGCGACATTCCTGTGCCTCATGGCTTCCTCGTTGACCTGCTGGAGACCCTGCTGCATGAGCACGACGAGCACTATCCACGCGACTGCGATGAGAAGCGCCGTCTTGGGGGTCATATAGAACAGCTCAAGATTATCGAGGATGGGAATGTCCATGTCCCAGACACCGTGGAGTACGATGGTAATTCCAAAGATGCCCAGCAGCTGTGGTTGGGCAAGATACGAGAAGTCGAGTCGCTCGTCCTGCCGAAAGAGCGCTATCGCGCCCCCTTCGATGGCGGCCCAGGCCACGTGGCCACCTATGGTTGTCACACCCCTTAGCAGGGTGATCTGAATCGCGTCGCCCACGCCTGCCATGTAGGCGCTTGCAAGCTCATCGTATGTACTGGATATGAATGTCTCAAGGAAGTTGACGAAAGCATATCCTGCAGACTCAAACATGTCGAAGCCCGCACCGACCGCCGCACCTATGAGGATGCCTCCAAGAATGTATACGCGCTTGTTTCTGCGCATTAGGAATACGATAACGATGGAAATCTTTGCCAGCTCCTCGATGAGGCCGGTGAGGAGTGAGGGTATCACGTCACCCACTCCCGAGCCGGGAAAGAGGGCGTCTATCGGGTATGACATGAGTATGGACGCCACGCCCCCAACAAAGAAGATTGCGACCACCTCGACGATGCTGATGTCTCGGGGTGCGTTCGTCTCGAAGAAGAAGATGACCGTCGCGAATGGCACTGCCATGGAGCCAATGAACAGCAGTCCGGGAAGGCTGCTCGGGTCGCTCATCGCATAGCTGAGAATAACGAGACCAAGAAATACGATGCCAAGTACGAGGAGGACCCTCGAGTAGAGCCAGGGATGGGGCCATTCCGTGACGGCCTGGGTGATGCTTGGGGTCGTGCTATGGGTCCCGCACATGAACAGATCCTCCGCCTCGCCGCGCGCATGATGCCTCGGTACGGCGTCAAAGAAGTCCCTAAACCTTAGCTCGACGCGACTCGTACCGCCCACCAGCTTGTTGACCTGGTCGGCAATGCCCTGTGCCGCCCACGAGAGGGCGCTTTGCTGCGCCTGTGGGGTGCCTGGTCCCTGCAAGACCGACTGCGCTTGTGGGACGCCCTGCCCCTGCCAGGTGCCCTGCCCCTGCCAGGTCCATTGGGCCTGTGGAGTTGGTCCTCCCATTGATGCACCCGCAGCCATGAATCCGCAGTTTGGGCAAAACGCTTGGCCGGGCGGAAGCTCGCCTCCGCATCTCGGACAGTGTGGCCCGCTTCTAGGCTGAGGCGTAAGGGGGACTCCACATCTTGGACAGGAGCTCGTGCCGCTCGCAATCTGAGCTCCGCAGTTCATACAAAACATGGGCGCCTCCTCAGGCTGTCATGTGGGGTGTGACACGTCTCCGGTTGGCGTTGTCATGTGCTGGTCCCCGATCGAATCTTACTCTACGGTCTGCATCACGAAGGCCATAACGCTTGCCTTGTAGAAGGGGTCGAGGTCATAGGGGTCGTCGTACCAGCCATATTGACCATTCACCTTGTAAACGGCCAGGTAGTTCTCTGGGCCGACCTTGTTGGTCTGGTAGTTGGGCTCGCCTGCCGCCCATGCCGTGAAGGAGAATGTCCGGCCATCCACCCACGTGAAATTACCTCCATCTATCTCGCGACGTCCACCAATCCAGTACACTTCGCGGCCGTCTGCCCTCATGGCTGCGAGGACCTGATCCCATTCCTCCTGTGATGTGACCGTCGCGAGGGTCCCACCATGCTGCTCGCAGTATGCCTCTGCATCGGGCCAGGTCATCTGTCCAGGGACGACCGTATAGACCCTTCTGCCCGCAGAGACGACCAGGTCGATCGTCGCACCCCTCTCAGCCTCTCCGCTGATTGCTTGGGTGAGGACAACCCCCTTTGCCGATCCGCTTCCCTCCTTCGTCGTAACTGTGCCGACGTTGAAGCCAGCGCTCCTGAGTGCGGAGCTTGCCTGCTCCTGCGTCATGCCGGTGACATTGGGTACGGCGGCCTTCGTCCCCAGGTCGCTTCTTGGGGAGCTGGTCCCTTCCGCGCCTCCAGAACTCTGGGTACGTGCGGCAGGATCTGCTCGCGTTGGCAGAAATCTCAGAAACGCGGGGTCTCCCAAGACACCAAAGTAGTGCAGGATGACTATCGAGAGTGCGGTCACGGCCATCAGACCAGCGATGGTGAGTCCGGCCACTGCGGCTCCACTTTTGCGCCGTCTGCGTTTTACGGGGCTGACAGAGACGGGGTTCGCGTAGGGCTCGAAGCCCTGCGCCGCAAGGCCTCCGGAGGCCTCTCTACGAGGCGCAAACGTTTGGGTTGCCGGCAGGGGAGGCTGGACCGGAGCTGCAGTGGCCACCTGAGTGGTACTGACGGAGGGCTGCGCGCTGAGCGGGGAGGCAATGGTGGTGGCCGCTCCGTTCTCGTTCGCGCCGTCATCCTGAGCGTCTGCCCTGCATCCGCACTGTGTGCAGAATAGCGTGCCATCTTCAAGCTGTGCCCCACAGTTGGTGCAATACATGAAACCACCCCCGTACGTCCGTGCCTAGGCCCCACCTGTGGGTTAGCCCTTGGGGTCCGAGCCATGTCACCCTATGCGGATGCATCCATCAGGCGAAGCTTTGCCTTGATGATCCTTCTCAGGGAATCGTCGATTCTCTCCTCACTAAGCGTCCCATCTCTTACAGCGGAGAGGACCCCTTCGTATGAGGCTGAGAAGTCAGGCGTCATCAGAAGCATGTCTGCTCCGGCCTCAAGGGCCTTGACGCCAAGCTCTGTGGCATTGTATCGGTCGCCGATCGCACCCATCTTGAGGGAGTCCGTGATGATAATACCCTCAAATCCTAGTTGGGCACGCAGAATGTCCGTCTGGATAGTCCTCGAGAGCGAGGCGGGTGTGTCGTTGCCAGTCAGCTCGGGGCATGCCAGGTGCCCCACCATCACAAAGGGTACGCCCGCCGCGATGGCATTCCGAAAGGGTAGGAGCTCTTCTGCCTGCAGCTGCTCCATCGTCTTTTGCGTGCTGATGGGCTCTACCTCTGGGTCGCCCTCCGCACTGCCGATCCCTGGGAAGTGCTTTGCGCAGCATAGGATGCCACCCTCAGTGAATCCCCGTACGGCTGCCTCGACCATCTGGGCGACTGCATGGGCGTCCGTGCCAAACGAGCGCCGGGCCATGGTCTGGCCCGAGCCATTGACGACGTCGGCAACCGGGGCAAAGTCTAAGTTGAAGCCAAGCTCAACGAGGTACTTCGCCATAGTCTGCGAGACCTCGAAGGCCTGGTGCGTGTCGCCGCTAGCGCCGACATCACGCATATCACCTACGTTTGGAATGTTGAAGCTACCCTTGCCCCCTATGCGCGAAACAGTGCCACCCTCCTCATCGACCGAGATGAACGGGGGTAGGCCCACAGCGTCCTGCGAGTACTGCCTGACGCTGGAAAGCATCGTGCGAGTCTGGTCGGGACCCCTAAGGTTCTGACCAAAATAGCAGATGCCACCTACTGGATGCTCCGTGAGTGCCCGACGACTCGCGTCTCCTGCTGATACGACGGGGCTTGCGGGAAAGATCGACTCGGGCTCAAGGAAGAAGAGCTGGTTGATCTTCTGCTCGAGTGTCAGGGCAGAGAGGGTAGAATCGATTCGGGTGGTCATAGGGTCGGCGGGTGTGCCCTGTGTAGGGACATCTCCATTCTTTGAAGCGCCATCAGCATCGCTCGTATCATTCCCCTTAGGCGCGGTGCCCTTTGGAGAGCAGCCAGCGAGCAGGCTGCCTCCCGACGTTGCTAGGATGGCGCCCAGCGCAATGGCCGACCTTCGAGTTACAGGCCACGACACCATAGATCCCATAGATCCTCCCTCCCCACAAACTTAGAAGCAAAGAAGCGTTAGCCTATGCCCTGCGACATGCCCCTCCAGTATGAGGTGTGACACATGTCATGCGGGTTGACGCAGGCCATGGTACATACAGAACAACTTCATTTTACTCCATATCGGGCCAAAATGCGTTTTTGCGTGAGGCTGCCTGCGCAGAATGCGCTTTTGCGTGAGGCTGCCTGCGCAGAATGCGCTTTTGCGTGAGGCTGCCTGCGCAGAATGCGCTTTTGCGTGAGGCGGCTCGACGTTTGCGCAGGTAAGGAAAAGCGCATTCTACGGAAAGACGCATTCTGGCCCCAAGCCCTCACGGAAAGACGCATTCTGGCTGCAGCCCCTCACGCAAAAGCGCACTCTGCGATCCCCGAGAGATCGTACAAACTGCGCTTTTTCGTTGCGCTACCACTCGGGAGGCGTGGGACAACCGCCCGCCAGGCTGCGGGGCACTATGAAAAGAGGCTCAACTGGGCAAATGCGCTCGAGCAACCCCCCGCCAGGCTGCGGGGCGGGTTGCGCCAAGGTCCGAAGCCTTTGGTTTGGAACCTGATCGTATTCTGCTATAGTGGGTGACCGAGGTGCTTAAGGTGCTTATGCGTGTCGTCGAGCACTGTCTTCTCATTGACAGGGACGTTCTGGGGACGTATCTGCTTGGCGAAAGAAGGCGTGAGTCCAAGGAGCCTGGGGCTTAGGCTCAACGCCGACTCGAGAGCGAGGCATGACCATGGCAACTGGTGAGTTCTGCACAAACTGCGGAGCACAATTGGATCGGGACGCGCAGTTTTGCGTGTCATGCGGACAGTCGAGGCAGGACGATGAAGGCCAACGGGCTGCCGTGGCCAACGCGACGGTCATGCAGGAGCCTGTACAAGCATCCGTAGATCCTACGGCATCGACCGACCCCTCTGTGCCCTGTGGCGCCGTCGACCATGCTTTTCCTACCCAGACGGCAAGTCCCGTTTCTGTCCGCACGGGGGCAGAGCGGGCTGAGCCTGACCGCACTGGGCGAGGAGGGAGGGGACCTGTGATCGCCGCCACCGTAGCAATCGTCTTCTCTGCGCTCTCCATCTCCCTGTCCCTCCTGTACCTCTTTGTCTGGCCCGCTGCCACCAACCGCATCGCCTCTGTTGGGTGGCAGCAGGAACAGTCTTCAGGCGCTGATCTGACGAGCAGCGGCCCATCGGGAAACGCAGGTAGTCAGGATTCCAGATCAACTCACACGAGCAACCCAGGACGTCCCTTGCAGGAACAGTCTTCGGACGCTGATCTGACGAGCAGTAGCCCATCAGAAAACGCAGGTAGCAAGAGTTCAGGTTCCGCCAGCGACCAAGGTGCAGCGGCAAGCGGTGCACCAAAGAGCTCCCCTACCGAAGGCGAGCGAGACCCAGGATACCGTACCGGGTATCACGAGCCGTTTTGGGGCGTATGGACGTTTGCCTCGAAGTCGGCAAGCGAGGCCATGGAGCGTGCCACATCTATGACTGCCAAGGGATTCGACTCGACCATCGAGTTGACTACCGATTGGTCAAACCTGAATGACGAGGAGTGGTACGTGGTTACGACAGGCATGTGGAGAGATAGGGAAGAGGCAGAGAGCATGGCCTCGTCTTTGCGGTTGGCTGGCTACTCGGATGCGTACGCCAAGTACTCGGGCGAGTATGTGGGAGACAAGAGGTAGGAAATCCGACGCCGCCGCTCCTCCCGATGTGGAGCAGCGCCTTTGGAGCATGGATTTTAAGCTCGTTGCGTGCGGTACCAGATTTTGGCAGGCGATGCCGTACGCCCACTCGATTTAGCATGTCACACCAGAGATAGGAAAACGCCAACCCCATCGCTCCGCGTCATGAGCTGCTGAGCCGATTTCGAGGGACTCGACTGTGCCCACTGGATTGGCGCGTTCTGGACGTACTTTCACAGGCGCCATTCCCATATGACCTCAATCTGCATAATAGCCGTCGGCCAGCGTTGCTCTCTGCTACTATGCCACACATAGTGTCACCCGTTAGTTCCTTGAGTCCTTTCGGTATTCGTGCCCGCCCCTACGTTGACCGTAGGCACGGCTGGAAAGATCGGAGGAGAACCATGTTTTGTACGCGCTGCGGAAACTCCCTCCCAGCCAACGCCCGATTTTGCTCTAGGTGTGGCAACCCCGTCTTTGGCGTGCAGCCTGTGGTGCCGGTAGCACCAACCACCACGCTGGCGACCCAATCAACAACATCTTACCACCCAAGACAGAGCACGATATCAGACACGTACCCTACTGTGCCCGTTGCAGCTTCAGATGTCGCGCAGGTTGCGACAACGCTCGCCCAGGTCGATGTGTCCGCTACGGCAACAGTCCCCGTAGCGGAAGTAAGCGCAGCTGTGCCCTCCCTTGTAGAGGGTGCGGTATCAGAGACAGTGGGAGAAAGAGCCGCTCGTGACAAGCCCGTCTCAGCATCGGGGCCGGCTCCTACGTACATACCTGTTGCGAAGGACCGTGAGGCTATGCCGACGGTCACAGACGACAGCTTTCCCGCCGAAGGCGCGGCACTTCCTGCGGCACCTCGCGAGCCACCAACCATGAAAACCGTTGTTGCTAACGACCCTGACCAGACCGTCACAGGTGTGGTTTACACAGAGACACGGACTGCTGGCGAGGTCGAAAGGGGGATCGTAGAGGAAGCGTCCAAGGGCGAGGAGGAGACTGCGGTTTCTCAGTCTGATGGGCTCGGTGCGAAGAATGCGCTCGAAGATGCGAACACGAACAAAGAGACGGGGTCATATACTGCCCTTGCGAAAGCGATACCGGAGGATAGGGCACGAGGGGCGCGGCGTCTTACCGATGACGAGCTTGCGAGGCTAAGCATAGAAGTTACAGAGCTGCGTAAATCCATGAAGAAGATACAGCAGCTTCTTCTGTCTTCGGGCGCAATTACACCCGCACAGTACTGTAGGGCTATGTATGGGTCTCCCTCGCCACATGGATCTCCCTTGTCACCTAGCGCAGCAGATCAAAGTTTCCCGCAAGTATCCGTCTCTGCGCAGGCATCGTATGATCAGACGCAAGTACTCACAGTGCCAAGTACGCAGACAGCAAGCGTCCGCAGAACGGATTCCGAGAAGGGCAGGTTGGCAGCGGGTCTGTTGGCGATATTTCTCGGCGGGCTTGGCGTCCACAAGTTCTACCTGGGTTACACGGGTGCTGGCGTCGCCATGCTTCTGATATCCATCTTTGGGGCGGTCATCCTGATAGGTCCAATCCTTATGGGTCTCTGTGGGCTGATCGAGGGTATCATCTACCTCACGAAGAGCGACGAGGACTTTCAGCGTACCTACGTGTGGGGGGATAAACCCTGGTTCTAAGAGGCTCTTCGGGGGTTTGTGTGGGTTGATGCCTCGGCGAAGATGCCAACCTAGCGGCGACGCCGCTCGCTCAGAGCCTGTCTTCCCGACCAAGCAAGAGGGGCCAGCGAGGAGGCGCCGCCGGCACGCCATGGCGGTTAAGGCGCTCGTGCCACCCTGCGCAGATCGCGACGTGATTCGTATCGCGACTCGCGTCGTAACAGTGTACACAAATGCCCCAAAACGGCGCCGAGAGGCCATTTTCGGCGATCTGTGTATACTATTGCGTCCCCCTGCGTCACCACGGGGCGCCTCGCGAGACGCAACAGTGTACACAAACGCCCCGAAACGGCGCCGAGAGGCCATTTTCGGCGATCTGTGTACACTATTGCGTCCTCGCATCTGTCCACAACAGCGCAACAGCCCAACAGTGTACACAAATGCCCCAATCCGGTGCGGAGAGGCCCGATCCTCCCATTTGTGTACACTATTGCGATCCCAAGGCCACCCACAACCCAAGCCCACGGCGCAACAGTGTACACAAATGCCCCAAAACGGCGCCGAGAGGCCGTTTTCGCCGATCTGTGTACACTCTTGCGTCACCGCCAGGGCGGTGACGCCCACGTCGCCCTGGTGGTGACGCAACTACCCACCCACACGAACTCACGAAGCCTCTTCTAAGACGTAGCCCCTAGCGATTACTCCACGCCCCCTTGCTGTCGGGTCAGACCGTTGGCGTCGGGTCAGTCTGACTCAGGTACGGGGCAGCAGGAACGACCGTCGGTCTGTTGGACATCTCGAACGTCTCTGCTGCTGTATCGTAGGAGGTATCGGCGAGGCACAAGAACAGGGTGCCTCGCCCCGATGCCGTGCGCTATAGCCGAGGGGGACGTTCATGCTTCACATACGCTGCGACACACATACGCATACGATCTACTCGCGTCATGCCTACTCCACTGTCGAGGAGAACGTCCGGGCTGCCGCCGAGCTCGGCATAGGGCTCCTTGGCTCCACCGACCACTACTCGTCGATGTTGTTTCCCGAGGTCGAAGGCACGAGGCAGGCGCATGTGCATGATCTGCGCGACCATCAGTACTTCATCAACTACCACTGTTGGCCACGCGAGTGGTGTGGCGTACGCCTGCTACATGGCTGTGAGGCGGACATCGTGGACCTCGAGGGTCACCTCTTTGGCTGGGACGTTGCGGTCGAGCGGGAGATAAACGGCACGCTCCTTCCTGAGTCCACCACGCTCAAGGAACGCGTGTTCAAAGACTGTGACTACGTGATCGCCTCGGTTCACAACGATGACTTCACCAAGGGCGCGACGCTCGCGAAGACCACCGAGATGTACCTACGGGCGCTCGAGGACCCAAAGGTTCTCATCTTGGGCCATCTGGGACGATCGGGAGTTCCCTTTGACGTTGACGCCGTGCTCATGTCTGCCAGGGAGCATGGCAAGATGGTCGAGATAAACGAGGCCACCCTTGCCAACCATACCGAGGCTGCGGCCTCGTGTCGTGCGATCGCGAGTCGGGCGGCCGAGCTTGGCTGCATGGTCTCGACGGGCTCCGATGCCCACATCAGCTATGACGTTGGTCGCCTTGGGCGGGTGCGCGGCCTGCTTGAGGACCTGCACTTTCCGCAGGAGCTCATCGCAACAACGGACGCGGACAGTTTCCTTGAGGCGCTACGTCGCGCCGTCGTGCCGTGAGTCACGCGTGAGCGTGCCCGCATACCCATGCCTTCGTTGCGCCGCCCCACGCCCTGAGGAGCACGAACGGTCGCGTGCGAGCGCCCACGCCACGCCCGCGCCACGGTCCTACAGCCTGATGCGTAGCTCCACGGGACAGTGGTCGCTGCCGTAGACGTCATCGAGTATGGATGCCCCCGTAATGCGACTGGCTGCGTCGTCGCTCACAAGGAAGTAGTCGATGCGCCAACCCACGTTTCTCTCGCGGGCGCGCATGCGGTAGCTCCACCAGCTGTAGGCATCCGCTCGATCGGGATAGAGCTTACGGAAGCTGTCCGTGAAGCCGGCGTCCAGAAGGCGCGTGAAGCCCTCGCGCTCCTGATCCGAGAAACCTGCGTTCTGGTGGTTGGTGTCGGGGTTCTTGAGGTCTATCTCCTCGTGTGCGACGTTGAAGTCCCCACAGCTCACGACCGGCTTCTCTTTGGCGAGTCCGGCCAGGAAGCTACGGTAGCGCTCGTCCCACAGCATGCGCTCGTCGAGGCGAGCCAGACCGTTCTTCGAGTTAGGCGTGTAGACATTCACGAACCAGTAGCCTGTGAACTCCAGGGCGCAGACGCGACCCTCGTCCTCTGCCACGGGAGATCCTATCTGGCGCACCACCTGCAGGGGCTCCTCCCTGCTGAAGACCGCCGTGCCCGAGTAGCCCTTGCGCTTGGCGAAGCTCCAGGTCTGCACGTAGCCTGGGATGTCAAGGTCCACCTGCCCCTCCTGGAGCTTGGTCTCCTGGATGGCGAAGACGTCTGCCGAGCAGGAGTTGAAGACCTCGGCAAAGCTTGGCTCCTTCTTGAGTACGGCGCGCAGGCCGTTTACGTTCCACGATACGAGCGTGAGCTCGCGCGCGTCGGTGTCTGAGTCGGTCGTGGGGGTACTGGGCGTATCGCTCACAATGTCTCCTTCTGCTGGGAAGTCGTGTCTGGTTGACAGGGACGGTCTGGGTGCGCCTGACTTTCCTGCGGCAACCCCGGGCCTCATACCCTACCGTCTGAGGTCAGGGAGGGTCCTCCATCCCTTTGCGTGTGTGGTCTCTCGCACAGGCCATGCCTACGGTTCGATGACGATGTATCCGTCATCACCATCTGCCTCGCGGATCTGGGCCTGAATCGCGGCGGGATCGGGATGCGGTCCCGCGTCGGCGGACCCAAAGAGAAACTCGCGCCATATCGGCAGGTCGCGCATGCCTTGCGCGTGACCCCGGTCGTAGGCCTCGGTCAGCCTTGCCGTGCTCAGCGTGTCGCTCTCGACGGGCATGGCGTCGGGGTAGACGATGAGGCAGCGCCCCTCTCGTGCGAGCCGCTCCACGCGGGCGAGTTCCTCGTTGTAGCGCTCCCAGCGGGTGAGCATGGCGTTGCGCAGATAGGGATAGTCGCGTGAGACGAGGTTCTGCATGCGCAGCTCGCGCTTGGTGGGGGGTTGCTTGCGATAGCCCTTGGGACGCGTTGCCACAAAGAAGAAACGTCGGTAGCCCGCCTCCTCAGCCAGTCTGACAGGGATGCCGGCTCCCTTGCCCAAACCACCGTCCAGCAGCACCCTGCCGTTTACGGGAAGCGGCTTCATGGCGCCCGGCAGGGTGGAGCTTGCACGCACGAGGTTGATCATGGTCATGACATCCGGCATGTCCTCCTTGCCAAACGTTACGGTTCTGCCGGTGTCACGCTCGAACGTCTGAATGCAAACCTGAGCGGGGTTTGCGCAAAACGTCTCCCAGTCAAAGGGCAGAAAGCCATCCTCGACGCAACCCGCATAGAGGTAATCGGCGTTGAAGAGGCCCGTGCCCTGGGCGATCGACCGTATGCCGCCAATCTGCACGCCCGCTGGCTTCCGAGCGAGAAACGCCGCGCGTGTTCGATGCAGGTCGCGTGAGGTGTAATCGACGGTGTGGCTTGCCCCCGCAGAGAGGCCGCACACGAAGCCGAAGTGGAACTGTTGCTCAAGGAGGACGCGGGCAAACCCTGCCGTATAGGCACCGCGATAGCCGCCACCCTCGAAGACGAGGGCGCAGTCCGATATGTTGGTGTCGAGTGCTGTCATGGGATAAGGCCTCTCTTCCTCGGTCTTGTTGTCTACAGTTTCCCCAATTTCCTCGACGAGGGGGCTGCCGTCTGCGCAAAACCGTCGAATGCCCGCGACGCGCTCGCTTGAGGCGCGGTAGGATACTGGAAGTGAAGGCTATGACGGGAGGCGGGTATGGCACAGACGATCACCAACGCGGCTGAGGCGGCAAAGCAACTCAGAGGGAGGGTCGAGCGGGCGAAAGACGTGGTTTTCTTTGGTGGTGCGGGCGTCTCGACGGCAAGCGGCATACCCGACTTCAGGAGCCCCACCGGCCTCTACAACCAGCACTTCTCGACCAGCTACTCGCCCGAGGAGCTGCTGAGTCACCACTTCTACCTGCAACACCCCGAGGAGTTCTTCGACTTCTACCGCAAGATGATGTGCGCGCCCGAGGCCCGCCCCAACCAGGCGCACAAGAAGCTCGCTCAGCTTGAAGCTGAGGGCAAGCTGAGCGCCGTCATCACGCAAAACATCGATGGCCTGCACCAGGCGGCGGGCTCCAAGCATGTGATAGAGCTGCATGGCTCAACACACCGCAACGTCTGCCAGAGCTGCGGTACCGTCTACTCCCAGGAATGGGTGCTGTCAACCGAGGGTGTGCCTGTCTGCGAGAGTTGTGGTGGTCGCGTGAAGCCCGACGTGGTGCTCTATGAGGAGGCGCTCGACGAGAGCGACATCGTGGCTGCAGTGGACGCCATCTCACACTGTGACATGCTAATCATCGGCGGGACGTCGCTTGTCGTGTATCCGGCCGCAGGGCTCGTGCAGTACTTCTCTGGGGATGACCTCGTGATATGCAACATGGGGGGAACCCCGCAGGATGGTCGGGCAGACCTCGTGTGCGACTGTGACATCGCAGGGGCGTTCGATTGGTAGTGATGGGCATGCGCGCGTGGCTCGCGTCGAATGGGCGTGAGGTGGTCCGGGGCGTCGTGATTTTGCGATAGGGGTGTAAGAAGCTACAATCAGTGAGACAATTGTGCTGTTGTGCACGGTGCGCGGCATCCTTGCCCCGGGAGGTTCGACCCATGCTTCGAGAGGATTACTCAATCTGGTGCTGTGGCAGACATGAGCTGTCACTGACGCGTCCGCGCGTCATGGGCATCCTTAACGTCACGCCAGATTCCTTCTCGGATGGTGGGGAGAACCTCGATCCGCAGGCGGCCATTGCCCGGGCGCTCCAGATGCTCGATGAGGGCGCCGATATCATCGACGTGGGCGGTGAGTCAACGCGTCCGGGTCATACGCCCGTAGATCCCGAGGAGGAGGGCAATCGCGTCATTCCCGTCATTCGCGGTATCCTCGCGGAGGCTCCCACGGCGATCGTGTCCATTGACACCCGTCATGCCGCCATCGCCAAGATTGCGGTGCGTCTTGGTGTCTCCATCATCAACGACGTCTCGGGCTTTAGTGATCCTGCAATGGCGCGCGTGGCGGCCGAGTCGAACTGCGGCTGCATCATCATGCACTGGAGCAAGATCAGGGGCGTGAGTACCCGTCGTTCTGTGACGCTTGACTCCCCGCGCCTCCGTTCGCGTCGCCCGGTACAGCCGCGCACGGTACCCACCAGCACGCGCCGCTTCACCCTGCCCGAGGAGGCCCCTCTCATGCGTGAGGTCATGGGCTTTCTGGGCGACCAGGCCCGCACGCTCATGCGTGCCGGCGTGAGTCACGATCGCATCTGTATAGATCCTGGTCCTGGCTTTGACAAGTCTGCCGATGAGGACATCGTCATCGAGCGAGCCACGAGAAAGCTCGTCTCCATGGGCTATCCGGTCATCACTGCCCTCTCGCGCAAGCGCTCGGTCGGTGCGGTGTCGGGCATCCGGGAGGCACGGGAGCGGGATGCGGCCAGCGTCGGCATGTGCCTCTCTGCCATAGAGGACGGCTCGCGTATCGTGCGTGTGCATGACGTTGCGGCGACGGTGCAGGCCATCAATGGCTACTGGTCCGTCGCCAAGGCTGACGCGCGCCAAGCCTTCGTGTCACTTGGATCGAACGTGGGTGACCGCGTGGGCAACCTTACCCATGCGGTCAAACTCATCAACAAGATTCCGCTTACCCGGGTCGTCCTGGTGAGCCGTGCGTACGAGACCGAGCCGGCCTACAACATCGCGACGCCGGTTGCCAACGCCGTGGCGGAGATTCGCACAGAGCTCCATCCGCTCGTGCTGCTCGATGCCCTGCTTGGCGTGGAGGATGAGCTCAAGCGTGTGCGCGATCCCAAGCTCGCCGGTCACGGGCCTCGCACCATTGACTGTGACCTCGTTTTCGTCGAGGGGGAGCAGCATGCGGGCAAGAGGCTCACGCTGCCTCACCCGCATCTGGGCGAGAGGGACTACGTCCTCGTTCCGATGGAGGATCTCCTGCATGATCCGGTGCGCTTCCTGATGCATGCGGGCGTTCCCGTCTATGCTCCAGAGGAGCGTGTGGGCCATGTGGTCTCCGAGCTTGGTGAGCTCGATTGGCGGGAGGAGTAGCGAGGGTCGCCGATGGGTGCGGCGACGGTTCAGGTGTGACCGGGTGGGCAGAGCCTGCCGTGCACCCCTACCAGCCTAGCCCTCGCGTTTCTTGGCGCGATGCTCCCATATCTGGTAGATGCCCCGTACGGTGAGGTCGGGATCGAGGGCATCAAACAGATTTGTCGCCCGCGCGATCTCCCGCACAAGGCCCCCAGTGCCCACGATTGGCACCTTGCTCAGTCCGGGATCCTCCGCCCTCAGCTCGCCCACGATGCGCCTGACGAGGCCCTCTGCCTGTGCCGCCGCACCTATCACTATCCCTGACTGCACGGCCGTCTCGGTGTCGGTGCCCAAGGCGTGCGCTGGCACGACGAGGCTCACGCTCGAGAGGCGTGCCGCCTGCGAGAAGAGCGCGCGTGCCGAGAGCATGAGGCCCGGCATGATGGCACCTCCCCGAAAGGCACCGCACCCATCCACGACGTCGATGTTCGTTGCCGTTCCAAAGTCGACTACGATGACCGGCGCCCCATAGGATGCCCGCGCAGCCACTGCGTTGGCGATGCGGTCGGCACCGACCTGGCGCGGGTCTGGCATGGCGATCTTGATCCCGCAGTCGCGCGTCGCATCTACCGTGAGCACGTCCTCTTGCTCGAGGATATGGCCAAGCATGTAGTGCCACTCTCGTGTCAGCACGGGCACGACGCTGGCAATGGCCACGTGCCTCACGTCCGCGAGGTCGAGGCCAAGCATCAAGAAGTAGCCGAAGAGCCTCTCGTGCAGCTCGTCAGCCGTGTCGGTCTTGTCCGACGCCATGCGCCACTGACGCAGGAGCTGTCCTGCCTCGTTAAAGAGCCCAAGCGTCGTCTGCGTGTTGCCAATGTCCACTGTAAGAAGCATGCTGGTCTCCAACCAGTGCGGGGCGCCACGTGCCGGCGCCAGGTGATCAAAAACGCTTCCGTTTCGCGTCTAGCTTAGCGCTCTGCACCCCGTCTTCACAATCTGACTACGTCTGCATCGGCATGAGCGAGCAAATCTGATACAGTGATACGGCTCGAAGCCTAAGGGAAGTCCCCAAGGGCGTACCATCCTCGCCTGGTCGGAAACCAGGCCAACCAAGGGAGTTCCAACATGAAGCAAGGTATCCATCCCAAGTATGTGGAATGCACCGTTCGTTGCACCTGTGGCAACACCTGGGTCACCCGTTCCACGAAGAGCGAGATGACCATAGATCTCTGTGACAAGTGCCATCCCTTCTATACCGGCCAGCAGAAGCTCGTTGACACCGGTGGGCGTGTCCAGCGCTTCTCTGACAAGTTTGGTGGTGCCGCCGCAGCCCAGCTCAAGAGGGCCCAGGAGGCCAAGGCCGAGAAGGCCGCGAAGGCCGCCGAGGCTGCTGCCGCGAAGAAGGCCGCCAAGGAGGCCAAGGCTGCCGAGAAGGCCAAGCGTGCCGCTGAGTACGCCAAGAGGTCCGAGGCCAAGGCTGTTGAGGCGGACGCTGCCAAGGCCCCCGAGGCACCCGAGGCTGGAGCTACGGAGGCCGCCGAGGCGACGACCGAGGTCGCGCCCGTTGAGGAGACCTCCGCAGAGTAGCCATGAGTTCCCGGGCGGTAGTCCAAGGGCAGCCGCCCGGGAACTTTGCCTGGAGTTTGCCCGGAGAGGTAAGCTTCTCGGGTGGATCCTCGGCGAGTTGTAGGTGAACTTAGGTCAGTCCCGTGCGTCAGCCCTGTCTGAGCGCGTGGGCAGGGTCCGTTTGTGTCGCACGCAAGGTGGGTGTAAGACCCGAGACGAGACTTAACGTCATCCCCACTACCACCGAGACGGGGATGATAAGCGGTGAGGGGGATACCAGAGCTGCCTCTTTCGTCAGACTTTGGACGACGAGGGACAGCGGGACAGACAGCAACAGGGCAAAGAGTGCGCCGAGGATGCCCGCGCACATCCCCACGGTTACGTTTTCCCAGCAGAACAGTAAGACGACATCACGTCTCGATGCTCCCAGCGCGCGCAGGATGCCGATCTCTCGGCGCCGTTCGATGACAGCCACGGATGTCACCGAAAAGATCATGATGGCGCTCAGTCCCAAGGCCAAGATCATGAGGATGATAAGTGCCCAGCTCACGAGGCTGATGACGCTCGTTACCTGATCGACCTCGGCCTGGTTGAGGCTGGCATAGGTCACGGGTGCCTCACCGTCTGCGAGGGTGGCGTTATAGGAGTCAAGCTCCCTGATGATTTGCTCGCGCCCCTCCACGCTCGATGGAAAGATCTGGATTGATGTCGGTTCGTATAAGTCGGCCACACCGAGCTTGTCCATGTTCTCTTGATAGGCATGATTCAGGGTTGCGGGTGCATATGACTCGATGATGGCCGTGAACTGGTCGTCAGGAAGCGCGGCGACCTTGCGCACGTCGTCCTGCGACACATAGAGTCTGCCTGAGGCGTCAAAGTAGTCCTTAAAGCGATCGCCCAGGGCCATGACCTGCTCGTCATTGAGGCTCTTGAGGTAGTCGAGCTTTCTTTGCGAGAGCAGGGAGCTGTCGATGGCCGAGAGGAGCGCATTTCTGGTACGCTCTGCCTCCATCGCGCGGTTGGAACCCCTCGACTCGGACGCGAAGTCCACTCCGGTGAAGACGTCCACGTTGGGGCTGCCCGCCTGCTGACGCGCTATCTCGCTCGAGCTGTTGTGATCTATGATCCACGGGATAAGCTCGGAACTGTAGCCTATGGCGCCTACCTCGGGGACGCTGGCTATCTTGTCAGATGCACGTACGACGCCGACGATCCTGAGTTTCGGGGCGCTTGCGAGGACGTCCTTCATGCGTCTGGCGTTGCCATTGGCAAGGTCCCAGCCTCCGTCACCCTTGTAGTAGTAGTCGCTCTGGGGCACGATGTCAAACTCGAGTCCCAACAGCCTCTCGAAGGAATATGCGTCATCAAGGCCCGGGATGCGGACATCCTTACCCATCATAAGGTCAACGGACACCTCGCGGATACCCTCGAGGTCTGCCAAGCCAGTGGCATAGGCGAAGTAGTCGGACACGCGTCCATCGTGGTCGCAGATGATGACGGCTTCGTCGTAGGAGTTGGGCATGTGGCCGGCCATGACCTCGTAGGGACTGGCACCCGTTTCCTCGTTGTAGGGGATCTCGCGCAGCAGCGACGCTGCGTCAGGCAGGATGTCCGAGACGGCCCTCTCACCATCCTTGCCAAAGATGTGATCAAGCGAGAGGTTGTCCAGGATGGTCACCCTGCCATCCTGGACGATCTGCCTACCGTTGGCGTCATAGAGGTTGATGCCGACGTCATAGTGGCGCTGGACGTCATAGGCATTCTGCCGGATGTGCGAACGGTCTGAGTCCACGTAGCGCATGAACTGCTCGAGGTCGCTCTTCTTGCTGTGCGCGAGGGCTGTTGCCGCAACCTTCTGGGCCACATGGCTGAGTGTTACCTCGCTGGGGGCATCACCGCCTTGCTGGTCGTTGCCATGGAGCGTGTCAAGGGCACTGAGCGCGACGCCCACGAGCGACGCCTGCGTGCCGTTCTGCCTGAGGACCAGCGGGTTGCTGGCTAAGGAGGCGATGCCTATGCGGTCCATGTAGGCGTGTGCCCCGCTCTGGACGGCAAAGGTCAGGCCCGTGCCCGTGATGCCTATGGTTGCGACGAGTAGCGTGATGAGCGCGCGTTGGAGCTTGTTACCCAAGTGCTGTCGTATGAGACGGGCAAACATGCCAGCGTGCCCCGGATGCCTCGGGTGCCTTAGGCCCCCAAGGCCCCCATCACCTGCGTCGTCAGCCTTTGTCGCGCACGACCCGCAGGCCTCAGACACTGGCCCGGACCGAGTCAGGTCGCTCTCGACCGTACCCTCTCCCAGCCTGATGATGCGATCGGCGTAGCGCTCGGCAAGTCCCTGGTCATGCGTCACGATAACGACGAGACAGTCTTGGGCGATGGTGGAGAGGGTGCACATAACGCCCTCCCCGCTCGCGAGGTCAAGCGAACCTGTGGGTTCGTCTGCGAGCAGGATACGCGGACCCTTGACTATGGCCCGGGCGATGGCGACGCGCTGGGTCTCCCCGCCCGAGAGCTCGCTGGGCATTCTGTCCTGAAAGTCTCCCAGACCGACAGCCTCGAGCGCCTGGGCCACAGCTGCGTCTGGATTACCGCCGACAAGGCCCTCGACCTCAGGACTGCTGATGTTTTTGAGGTCGAGGGCGCAGCGTATGTTGTCGCCTACGCTCAGATAGCCGATGAGAGACGCGTCTTGGAACACGAAGCCGACGTCTTGTCCCCTGTACCTGTCCCAGTCCGTCTCGAGAAAGTCCCTCGTGGACCTGCCGTCGATTTCGAGTTCTCCCTCAAAGTCGCCCTCGAGGCCACCCAAGATATTGAGGAGCGTTGTCTTGCCGCAGCCCGAGCGTCCCAAGATGCAGACGAGACCGGTGTGTGCAAAGGAAAGGGAGACCTGATCTAAGACCAGGCGCTCCCCGTAGCCCTTGCATATGTCTGTGGCTTGCAGCATCGGCCCGCTTTGCGTGCTCTAGCGCACGTAGTAATCAGACTGCATCGAGTTGTACAGGTCGGCGAAGCCCTTGAGGTCGCTGCTCTCCTGAATAGCCTCAGGTGTGCCACTGAGGAGTACGACGATGCTGTAGTTGTCGTACTCTATCGAGACGGCCCACCCCATGCTTGCGCGGCCCATAAACGAGGCTGTGTGGAAGCCCTTTGCCTTCGTGTAGTTGGAGATCTTGTAGTTTTCAATAGCCGAGTTGAGGCCGAGCTCGCGCTCATTGCTGCTGGAAGAGGTCTTGGAGGTGGAATCGATAAAGCGCTGCAAGTCAATTGTCGTGAGTCCGGCCGCGCTCACGTGGTCGAAGTCAAGACCTGACTTCTGGATCGTGTCGACAAGCTGCTGACTGGTGAGGCCGCTGGTCTTCACGACGGTCAGGTAGGCGACGAGGCCCGTGCTCGATGCGGAGAGAGTAGATGAGCTTGAACTGCTGTAATCGAAGTTGGCAAGGGCCCACTGTCCATTGAGCTGGTCAAGCTCTTGGTCGCTCAGTTGCAGGAGCCCGTCGAGATCCTTTGGTGCTTGGCGCTCGAGGCCATTGGCCTTGTTGGTGACAAACTGAGCCATCGCTTCGTTCGAGAAGTACATGGGCTGGTTCCCGGAAACGTTTTTGCAGATCGCGTTTGGCAGGACGGCACTAACGTCGCCACTTCCCGTAAGCACTTGCGAGATCTTGGCGTTGGCTGCGGTTCCGGAGATGGCGGGGAGAACGAAAAACCAGACTGCAGCTATGACGGCAGCGAGCACGACTGCTGCCACAAGGAGGGAACCACGCCCCTTCTTTTGCCTCCGCGCATTCGCATCCTTGGATGGCGTGCTGCCTGGCATGGCCTGGTTGGGGAGGGAGGGCGTCGGTTGCCACGTGGACTGCGGCGACGTACCAAAAGGCGCAGCCTGACCTCGGACGGGCGAGCCCTGCGGCAGCTTCGTGGTTGGTGTTGGCGCTGCTTGGGTGCCCGCTCCTGGCCGTGTCTGTGCGCCCGTGGGGCTGGTACTTGACTGCGCGGCCGTGGGCGGTTGGGCCTGTGTGTCTCGCGCCTTTGAGCCAGGTCGTGCTATGGGCGTTGACATCCACTCGCTTGCGTGCGTCTGCGCATCCTGTGTACCCGTGTCTGGCTCGGCTTTCGGAGCCGCGATCGCTTGGTCATCTGTGCCTGAGGGCTGGGTCGTGCTGGTATGTGGGCTCAGGCTCGAGGGAGCCTGCGCGCTTGCGCCTGGTTGCGCCCAGGGGCGTGCCTGTGCCTCTGTCTTTGGACCTGTGTTCGCCCCTGCCTGTGCCCATGGGCTTGGTTGCGGCTGCGCCTTTTGACCTGCGTCCGCGCCCGGCTGCGCCTGTGTACCCCATGCCCGAGCACTCATCGGCGTCTTAGGGGCAGGTCTCCACGGGGCCTTTCGCTCCTGCATGTCATGAGAATCGGCGTCTGACTCTGACGTGGACGCACTTAGAGATGAATGCGCTTTCCGCTCCTGCGTCAGGGCGTTCGATCGTGTCTTGGGTGCGGGCCTCCAGGGACTTGGCTGGTCTTCAGTGCTTGCACTCGGCCGTGCTTCATCTGCGCTCGTCTGGGCTGTGGGGGTTGCGTTTGTCTGGGCTTTTGCGTCCGGTTGTGTGCCTGTGCTCGAGGGGGCTTTCGGAGTTGTGGCTCCCCGCGTACCTGTCTCAGGTGGGGCCGTGGTGGCCTGCGGACCCATTCTTGAGGGGCCCTGCGGCTTTGGACCTGCGCCCGCGCCCGGCTGTGGCCACGGGCTGGGCTGGGTCGGCGCGCCTGGGCTGGCCTGTGCCCCG
>ERZ773083.835-NODE-835-length-23230-cov-5.200000_pt1 | contig 23230 bp, 20 predicted proteins | sample MGYA00511465_ERZ773083 | MGnify/ENA primary metagenome ERZ773083 (study PRJEB29015, sample SAMEA2738001) | human oral metagenome | biome: human oral; feature: human-associated habitat; material: dental | place: China | collected 2060 ... | reverse complement strand
TCAAGAAAATAATCGCTATTTGTCAGGAAACTAAGCTTCCTGTCAAGATTCTTCCGTCGGTTGCTAAGAGTCTTTCTTCTTCGATTGTTAGAGAGCTTAGAGCAATAAGCTACGAGGACCTGCTCGGAAGAGATGCGATAGAGGTAGATGCTACGGGCATCAACAACTTTATCAAAGATAAGACTGTGCTTATAACTGGAGGCGGAGGCTCGATTGGATCTGAACTTTGCAGACAGGTCATAAGATATGAACCCAAAAGGCTTATTATATTTGATATATACGAAAACAATGCTTATGAAATTCAGATGGAGCTTGAGAGACATTACCCATATGCAGAGATTATAACCTTGATTGGATCTATTAGAGACTACGATAGACTGGATGCACTATTTGATGAGTATAGACCTCAGATTGTTTACCATGCTGCAGCACATAAGCATGTTCCTTTGATGGAGGATTCTCCAAACGAGGCGATTAAGAATAACTGCCTCGGCACGCTCAATGTAGTTAAGCTGGCGGATAAGTATCTTGTAGATAACTTTACATTGATTTCGACTGACAAGGCAGTAAGACCTACGAATGTCATGGGGGCATCCAAGAGAATATGTGAGATGATAGTTCAGGTTTATGCACGTAAATCTGAGCATACGAGATACTCGGCTGTCAGATTCGGAAATGTGCTTGGAAGCAATGGTTCAGTAATTCCACTATTCCTCAAGCAGATTGAAGAGGGCGGTCCTGTAACTGTAACTCATAAAGAAATCAGAAGATTTTTCATGACCATACCCGAGGCGGTTTCTCTGGTGCTTCAGGCGAGCCTCTTTGCAAAGGGAGGAGAAATATTTGTGCTCGATATGGGTGAACCGGTAAAAATCTATGAGCTTGCGGAGAACCTTATCAGGATGAAGGGCTTCAGGCCTCATCAGGATATTGAGATAGAGGTTATAGGTCTGAGACCGGGCGAAAAACTTTACGAAGAGGTTCTTATGGACGAAGAGGGTCTGAACAAGACGGAGAACAATATGATCTTTGTTGGACAGCCGATTAAGATGAACGATGAAGAATTTCTGTCAAATTTGGATATGTTGATAAGCGAGGCTGAGAAGAACGGCGGGAATATCAAAGGTATTGTAGAGGGCGTATGCAAAACCTATAGAATTACTGATAATAAATAGTATTAATATTATCAACGAGAACGCAGGATGAAAATATTTATTGTATCAAGGGGTGTACCGAATAAGAAAAATGTAACCTTAGGAATCTTTGAGTTTGATCAGGCTAAGGCTCTGTCCGAAGCCGGTCATGATGTTGTTGTGCTTTCAATAGACCTGAGATCTATAAGGCGTAAGAGAAGTTGGGGCATGAGAAGCTATGTGCAAGAAGGCATCCGAGTAGAGGAGATGAACCTGCCGATTGGTGCTGTACCAAAATCTCTTTTGATTAAAATAGGAACTCCGGCGCTTAAGAAACTGCTGAAAGTAGCTATATCAAAGTATGGTGAGCCCGATATCGTGCACTCGCATTTTTATGACATAAGCTACATGACACAGAAGGCTCTTGACGGAAAATATAAGCAGGTAATAACCGAACATTCATCATTCATAAATACGGAGCTTACCGATAGTCAGATTCGAAAATACGGAAGCATGTATGCAAAGGCAGACCTTGTAATTGCAGTTAGCAGAGCGCTTTGCAATAGAATGGAGAAGCTCTTTGGCGTGAAGGCTATGTGCATAAATAATATAGTCGATACAGACATTTTTAAGGCTAGGGCAAGAGATGGAATGGCGAGTGACGGCAATCCTTTTGGCTTTATTACTGTTGCAAATTTAACTCCTAATAAAAGAGTTGATCTTGTTGTAGATGCTGCAGCCGGTCTTATAAAAGAAGGAAAAAATCTGAGCCTGACCATTGCCGGCGATGGCGAGGAGCGCTCACTCATAGAAGAGAAAATAAGGAAGCATGGAATATCAAGTCATGTGCAAATGCTAGGCAAGATTGACAGAAAGAAGATTTGTGAGGAACTTTCTTTAGCGGATTGCTTTGTTCTCGCATCAAATAGTGAAACCTTTGGGCTTGCTTACATAGAGGCAATTGCTTCGGGACTTCCGATAATTGCAACAAGGTGCGGAGGACCTGAGGATTTTGTCGGCGAGGGAAATGGTCTTTTGATAGAGAGGGATAGCCTAAATGAACTCATAGAGGCTATGAGGTTCATGTACGAGAACGCAAAGGGATACGACCATGAGAAGATATCTAAGGATATATCAGAGAGGTTTAGTGCTAAGAACATATCTAAGCAGATAAGCGATGCTTATGCAAGGATCCTTTAGCAAAATATGGTGGAGAATTTATTTTGAAGATATTAAAGAGCAGCAGCGATAGAGCTTTATTCAAAAACATTTCCGGAGCTTTTATGTTTAAGGGCCTCGGTATGTTTTTATCCTTCTTTTCTCTGCCTATTTATATGGGTTTCTTTGAGAATAAACTCGTATTAGGAGTTTGGTTCACAATTCTATCGACATCAAACTGGATTTTCATGTTTGATGTCGGAATAGGTAACGGACTTAGAAATTGCCTAACAAGGGAATTTGTCAGGGGAGACAAGCAGAGAATAAAGACCTATATCTCCTCTGCATACATAATGATTACAGTCATAGCGCTAGTTCTTCTTGGAATCGGCACGATAGTGCTAGGCTATGTTGATTGGAATAATTTTTTCAATATATCGGAGTCGGTTGTAGATAAGGCAACATTAGCAACTACAGTCAAAATAATCTACATTGGCATAATATTACAGTTCATTTTAAAAGTCATAATCTATATACTATATGCTCTGCAGAAGTCCGCTGTGAACAATATGATAGCCTTTTTGACCTCGCTATTTCAATTCCTGGCGGTACTAATTTTACCTTCTTCAACAATAAGCGAGAACCTTATAAGACTGGCAATTGTATTTGTAGTAAGCTCAAATATCCTATACATCGTTGTTACATTAGTTGCCTTTAGAGACGAGCATCTCAAGGGATGTGGTGTAAGCCTTAAGCACTTTGAGAAGGAAGCAGCAACAAAGACGATAAATATAGGCGTTCTATTTTTGTGGACTCAGATACTCCACCTTTTGATATTGCTCACAGACGACTATCTAGTGGCAAAGTTTACATCACCTAAATATGAGGTTTATTTCTCGATATATTATAGGCTTTTCTCCATGGCGGGGACTGTGTTTGCGCTTGCGCTTACACCTGTATGGTCTGCGGTGACAAAGGCTCAGGAAGAAAGAGACTATCTCTGGTTGAAAAAGATATATAAGACGGCTAATCTTGCAGTAATAGTTGGAGTCATAGGTGAGTTTTGTATAATTGCAGTTATGCAGTTTGTTGTCAATATATGGCTAGGAGATCATGCAATTCAGGTCGACTATAGCTATGCGCTTATCTTTGCAGTTTACGGAAGTATCATGATGCTACAATCTGTTCAGGAGACTTTTGCCTATGGATTTGGCAAGGTTATGGTTTTGTGTATTTGCTACAGCATAGGTGTAATCGTGAAATATAGCGTTGTCTACTTCGGAACCATGTTTTATCCGAATGCCTGGATAATCGTTGTATTATCAAATATTTTGGTAATAGTACCATACTGCATAATACAGCCGTTCTATCTAAAGAAGGAGATTGAGCGCCTTAGGAGATAGCCGGATTTAGTGAGATTTAAACACTAGATTAGGTTTGAATAATAGATATATAGGTATTTAGCTGATTTTACAGAAAGGAGAGCATGGTCTGAGACCGTGTAGAATCATATGTCAAAAGAAACAGCATTTAAGTTCGAAAAAAAAGTGTGGCTAGCCACACCTACAATTTATCAAGAGTCCATGGATTACATGAGGGAGGCCTACGAAACAAATTGGATGTCCACGGTTGGGGCAAACATAAATGAGCTGGAGCGTCTAGTAGCGGAAAAGGCTGGTACGAAGGATGCAGTTGCTCTTGCTTCGGGAACATCGGCGCTTCACCTAGCTATTAAGCTAGCTGGAGTAAAGCCGGGCGATAAGGTTTTCTGTACTGACATGACATTTTCTGCCACGGTGAATCCTGTATTATATGAGGGTGGAGTTCCAGTCTTCATAGATTCGGAGTATGAAACTTGGAATATGGACCCGGTTGCCCTTGAGAAAGCATTTGAACTATATCCAGATGTTAAGGTTGTAGTAATCGCTCACCTTTATGGAACTCCGGCAAAGATGGACGAGATAAAAGATATCTGCGACAGACACAAAGCAATAATTGTTGAGGATGCGGCTGAGTCCTTTGGCGCTACGTATAAGGGTAAGCAGACCGGCGGATTTGGACAATATAATGCAATCAGCTTCAACGGAAATAAGATAATTACCGGGTCTTCAGGAGGAATGCTACTTACAGACGATGAGAAAGCGGCCGAGAAGGCTAGGAAATGGTCAACTCAGTCAAGAGAGGCAGCAGCGTGGTATCAGCATGAGGAAGTGGGCTATAACTACAGAATGAGCAATGTGATTGCAGGTGTTGCAAGAGGTCAGATGCCATATCTTGAAAAACATATCGAGCAAAAGAAGGCAATCTACGAAAGATACAAGGAAGGCTTCAAGGGAATCCCAATTTCGATGAATCCTTTTGATGAAGAAAACAGTGAGCCTAATTACTGGCTTTCATGCGCAATCATAGATGAGGATGCTATGTGTAAGCAGGTGAGAAGTGATTCTGAAGCACTCTATATAAGCGAGCCAGGAAAGACCTGCCCAACAGAAATTCTCGAGCACCTAGCAGAAATAAATGCAGAGGGACGACCAATTTGGAAGGCTATGCATGCGCAACCAATATTCCGTATGAACCCTTTTGTTACTAGAGAGGGAAGCGGAAGATGTGCTACAAACGCCTACATCCCAGGTGGCACATTGGGCTCAGATGGCAGGCCTTTAGATGTATCGATGGATATATTCCACAGGGGGCTTTGCCTGCCTAGTGATAACAAGATGACAGCAGAGGAGCAGGATATAATCATTGAAACGATTCGAAAATGCTTCGAATAAAGCTAGCTTAAATATGGAGTGCCTGTAAGAAACTAGTAGAGCTTGCAAAAACTTGCACAGGCAGTGTATTTGAGGTAAAATGAAGAGCGATAATTAGAGACTTTTTTTAAGATTTTATATGTAATTCTTTAGAGGTATAGAAGTGAAAAATATTAAAGAAACCCTTATTAAAAAAATTGAAAACCACGAGATAGTTGTAGGTGTTGTAGGACTTGGATATGTAGGTCTTCCACTTGCAGTAGAGAAGGCAAAGGCTGGCTTTAAGACAATAGGCTTTGATGTACAGCAGGAGAAGGTTGATTTAGTCAACAAAGGACATAATTATATCGGCGATGTTGTGGACGACGACCTAACAGAGCTTGTAAATGCAGGACAGCTTTCTGCAACAAGCGATTTTTCATTTGTTAAGGATGTTGACTTCATCGCTATCTGCGTTCCGACACCACTTGACTCACATCAGCAGCCTGATATCAGCTATGTAAAGGACTCAACCATAGCTATATCCAAGCACCTAAAGCCGGGCACAATGGTTGTACTTGAGTCAACGACATATCCCGGAACAACAGAGGAACTGATAAAGCCTATCCTAGAAGAAGGTTCAGGACTTAAGTGCGGAGAGGACTTTTACCTCGGATTCTCACCTGAGAGAGTTGATCCGGGTAACAAGCAGTTTAAGACAAAGAACACTCCTAAGGTTGTAGGAGCTATCGGCAAGGATGCGACAGAAGTTATAGCAAAGATGTACCGCGAAGTTCTCGTAGGAGATGTTCACGAGGTTTCATCACCTGCGGTAGCTGAGATGGAAAAGATTCTAGAGAACACATACAGAAATATCAATATCGGACTCGTTAATGAGCTTGCTATCCTTTGCGACAGAATGAACATAAGCCTTTGGGAAGTTGTTGATGCTGCTAAGACTAAGCCATATGGATTCCAGGCTTTCTATCCGGGTCCTGGTCTTGGTGGACACTGCATACCTCTAGATCCATATTACTTAACATGGAAGGCTAGAGAATTCGGATTCCATACATCCATGATAGAAGCATCAATGATTATAAATGACAAGATGCCTGAGTACTGCGTAGACAGAGCTGCTAAGGTTTTGAATCGCGCAAAGAAAGCTTTGAACGGATCAAAGGTACTAGTTCTTGGAGTAGCATATAAGGCTGATATAGATGATTACAGAGAAAGCCCAGCTATCGATGTAATTGAAATCTTGCAGCGCGAGGGTGCAGATGTTGACTTCTTCGATCCATACATTCCTAAGTTCAGAACGCATGGCAAGGAATACGTTGGTATAGCAGATATAAGTCCTGAAGTTATCGCAAGCTACGACATAGTATTTGTTGCAGCAGCTCATACAAATGTCGACTACGATATGATTGAGCAGAATGCTCAGGCAATCTTCGATTCTAAGAATGCGATGAAAGAAGTTAAGAATAGAGAAAAGATTGACGTTCTTTAATCCGAAGAGTAAGGGATAAAGATAATTCAATGTATTTATAAGGATATAGGTTTATGGAAAAACGAGAACATCTAGCGATACTGGATATAATTAAGATCTGCTGTGCAGTTCTTATATATATGAGGCAATTCCATAACGATGTTCGGATGTACATACGGGAGTAGCTTAGTACCTAGTAACATCAGTTATATTCTCTGTTCTAGTATACTCGGAAGTTGTTATGCTACAGATATTTGGCATGCAGCCTGGATATGTAAACCCTGTATTTCGTGCAATGCAGGTGGCATTTGGAGCAGCACTTTGCATGGCATTTACCGAAGACGATAAAGGGAATAATAAGAAAGCAGCCCTTATTATGGCAGCAAATCTGAGTATCACTGGATTGATAACAGTTTTTACACTGCACTATTAAGATGGGAATAGTATATGTAACTACACCTCTGTACTACTATTTAATAGCTTTTGCTATGCTAATTTCAATTAAGTTTAAGCCTCGCTTGCTGACAAAAAGCAAGCTTATAAAGTATGCATGAAGTCTTACATTTTACTTCTTCATATTGCAGGTATTCCTGTGGAGACTTTCAGCTAAGGTTTGTGGGCTCACTGGATTTGAGTCTAATAAGGGTAAGCTGCTAGTCTCTTTTATACTTTGTGTAGCGCTTTCAATACTCTGCAAGGAACTCTATGACAAGCACGCGCATAAGTTTCTGAAGAAGAAACTTCTTAGAAATTGATTTTGATATATTTAGACGTATTTCGGAATAATATTAAGGATGAAAATGAAATCTAAAGCACACGGAATATATTGTAAATTAATAAAGAGAACTATCGATTTTCTGATATCGGCTCTTGGCATGCTGATTCTGAGTCCAGTTCTGATTATCCTAGCTGTTTTGGTTAGATTAAAGCTGAGCGGACCGGTTATATTCAAGCAGGAAAGACCCGGGCTTAATGGCAAGATTTTCAATCTCTACAAGTTCAGGACTATGACTGATGCTAGGGATGAGAACGGAAATCTCCTTGATGATGAGCACAGGCTTACAAGCTTTGGTAAGAAGCTAAGGGCTTCAAGTTTAGATGAGCTACCTGAGCTATATAACATACTCAAGGGAGATATGTCTATCGTTGGGCCAAGACCACTTCTTGTCAAATATTTGCCACTATACAGCAAAGAGCAGCGAAGAAGGCATGATGTAAGACCGGGTCTTACGGGGCTTGCTCAGGTATCAGGGAGAAATGCGATAACTTGGACTGAAAAGTTCAATAAGGATATCGAGTATGTTGATAATGTTTCATTTGGACTAGATGTATCAATATTTTTTAAAACCATATACTGCGTGCTTAAGAGAGAAGGAATAAACTCAGATTCAGCAGCTACTATGGAAGATTTTACAGGAAATAATTAGAGGATTGCTATGAAGGAGAAGATAATCCTAGTTGGAACAGGACAGCATTTTAATGTTGTTCTTTACAATTTAAGAGAGCAAGATAAATATGAGGTTGCTTGTGCAATCGACGGAAATCCGGAAAACAGAGGAAAGACCCTAAACGGTGTTTACGTCGAGGAAATGTATGAGGAACTAGATGCACTTAAAGAAAAATACAATACAAATAAATTCTTCATATCCTTTGGAAGTATGAAGCACAGAAGAGCTGTATATAACAGCTTCGTTGCAAAGGGATGGGAGGCAGTTAATATAATACATCCTGATGCAGTCGTTGCACCTGATGCCAAGCTTGGCAAAGGCATATTAATAGAGTGTGGCTGCTTGATAACACCTAATCCTACAATAGGTAATAATGTTGTGGTAAATACAGGTTCACAGGTAAATCACGACAATGTCATTGAGGATCATGTCTATATTGCGTCTGGTGTAGTTCTTTCGGGAGGTGTCAAAATAAAATCGAATACACTTATTGATGATGGAGTAATTGTAACACTCGGAAGAACCGTTGGTTCAGATTGCATTATTGGAGCTGGTGCTGTGATAACTAAAGATACTTCAAATAAGATAGTGGCTTATGGTAATCCGGCAAAAGAAATAAGAGAAAATCTAAACATCGGGAAATAAGAGAGAAAAATGAAGATTAAAGAACTTCTAGAATACCTAAAAGAAAGTGGAGAAAGCTTCAAGTTCAGTGGAGATGAAAACTGTGTTGTAGACGGTTTTTCATCGCTAAAGAACTACAAGCAGGGGACCTTCACATGGATAAAAAAATTAGAATCAATTCCTAAGGGTATGGATATATCCGGATGCAAACTTGTTATTACGCAAACTGGTGAGAACATAAGCTGTCCAAATATAATTTACACTGATAGCTCAAAGAGAGTGTTCTTCTCACTTGTAGAGTTTATCGCAGAGTCAAGCTGCGATAAAGACAAGGAGAGTATAGGTTTTAACACTTATATTTCACCAAATTGCTCAATCGGTGAGAATGTCAAAATAGGTCATAATTGTAGCATTGATGGGAATATAGTGATAGGCAGAAATAGTGTTATCGCAAATAATGTATCCATAAAAGGTAATGTTAAAATTGGTGAAAATGCGATTATTGAATCAGGTGTTTGCATAGGAGATGCGGACCTTGGATATGTAGAGGATGCCTATGGCCACAGAAAAATGCTGAGCCACTATGGCGGTGTTGAGATTGGTAAATCTGTTTATATAGGAACGGGAACAACAGTTTCTAGGGGAACCATCGATGATACCGTTATCGGAGATGAAACATCGATAGATGCGCTCTGTCAGGTGAGCCACAACTGCATCCTCGGAAAGAAAAATACACTTGTTTCAGGAACGTATTTGTATGGTTCTGTTGAGACTGGTGATAATGTATATATAGCTTCGTCTGTTATCATGAATCAGATTAAGCTAGGAGATAATGTCACAGTCGGGATGAATAGTGTTGTGATGTCTGATGTTGAATCAGGGCTAACAGTATTTGGCACACCGGCTAAGGCACACCAAAAGAGTAAATAATTAATTCAAGGATATAATTTAGCAACAAGGAGTAAGAAATGGTTAAGATCGGTTTAGTCGGATTTGGATACTGGGGACCGAATGTAGCGAGAAATATCTACAGAAATAAGAATTTTGATTTCAAATATCTTTGTGATAAGAAGCCTGAGAGAATTGAGCTTGCAAAGAATACTTATGCTGAGTCAGTTACATACACAGAGAATTTTAGAGACCTGCTAGAGGATCCTGAGCTAGAGGCAGTAGCACTTGCAGTAGAGACTAGCGCACATTTTCAGCTGGCAAAAGAGGCACTAATTGCAGGAAAGAATGTATATGTAGAAAAGCCTTTCACAGATTCTGTAGAGCAGGCTGTTATTCTGAGGGACATTGCAAAGGAAAAGAACCTCAAGATACATGTTGACCACATCATGGTATACCACCCAGTTATCAAAAAAATTAAGGAAATAATTGATGGTGGAGATCTTGGAGACTTACTATATTTCGATTGCTCAAGAATAAATCTTGGTCAACTAAAGAACGATGTGAGTTCAATGTGGGATTTAAGTGTTCACGATCTATCTATAATAGATTATTTATCAAATGGAGCAGAGCCTGTTGCAGTAAGCGCTATGGGTGAGAAAATCTATACGAAGAGAGAATCGATAACATTCCTTAACATCAAATTCGATAAGTTCCTAGCTAACTTACGCTCAAGCTGGTTATCTCCAATCAAGGAGAGAAGAATTATCATCGCAGGAACTAAGAAGATGATAGTATACGATGATGTTGATGCACTGAACAAGCTAATCGTTTATGACAAGGGCTTTGATGTGAAAATCGTTGAGAATATGGAATATGAAGACTTTGTTGTAAAAACAAGAATTGGAGACGGTATCATACCTTCACTTGATCAAGGTGATGCTCTTTTCAACAGTCTTGACCACTTCAGAGACTGCATAGAGAATAATCATGAGTCTGCAACAGGTCCAGACTCAGCAATTAGGATGCTAAGGGTTTTAGAAGAAGCAGATAAGCAGCTAATATAGTTTTAAAACAAGAAAATATTTCATTTAGATATTTAGATATTGGAGGGGATGTAGTTATGCAATTTATTGATCTACACAAACAGTACGATGTTATAGAGGCAAAGGTAAACGAGAGAATTCAGGAGATTCTTGCACATAAGCACTTCATAGGAGGAGCTGAGGTCGCAGAACTTGAAGAAAGACTTGCAGAATATGTTGGAGTTAAGCATGTAATCGCATGTGCAAGTGGTACAGACGCTTTGACAATTCCACTAATGGCATATGGAGTAAAGAAGAACGATGCGGTTTTCGTACCATCCTTCACATTCTTTGCAAGTGGTGAAAGCGTAAGCCTTGCTGGAGGAACACCGGTATTTGTAGATTCATGCAGAGATACATTTAATGTAGATCCAAAGGCGCTTGAAGAGACGATAGAAAAGACTCTTGCTGAAGGAAAACTCGCACCTAAGGGCATTATTGCTGTTGATCTATTTGGACTTACTGCTGACTTTGATGAGATAAGAAGAATAGCAGACAAATATAATTTGTTTATTTTAGAGGATGCGGCACAGGGATTTGGAGGAACAATCGGTGAAAAGAAGGCTTGCTCATTCGGCGATGTTGCGGGTACATCATTTTTCCCAGCAAAGCCGTTAGGTTGCTACGGTGATGGTGGTGCTATTTTCACAAATTCAGATGAGCTTTATGAGAAAATGAAGTCAATTCATGTTCATGGACAAGGCTCAGATAAATATGACAATGTTAGAATAGGACTTAACAGCCGTCTTGATACGATTCAGGCAGCAGTACTTATCGAAAAGCTAAATATCTTGGATGATGAGCTAGTTAAGAGAAATCATGTGGCTGACTATTATACAAAGGAGCTAAAGGATATTGTTGAGACACCAGTGGTTCCTGAAGGCTATGGTTCTTCATGGGCTCAGTTCACACTTAAGCTAAAATCAACTGAGGAAAGAGAAAAGCTAATCAAGACACTTAACGACAATGGAATTCCGGCTATGGTTTACTATCCTATTCCAATGCACAAGTCAACTGCATATGCTGGAGCAAACGAAGGCGTAGTTCTACCTGAATGCGAAAAGCTTAGCAAGACAGTTATGAGTCTTCCTATGCATCCGTATCTAACAGATGATGAGCTAAAGACAATATGCGATGTTGTAAAGAGCGCATACTAGAAATTATGAAGAAAAAAGTTTGGATTTTTAATCACTATGCAACTGATACGATGCTCGATCACGGCGGAAGACACTACTGGTTTGCAAAGTATTTAACAAGAGCTGGTTATGACGTGAGGATATTTTGTGCATCGACAGTGCATGACACGGATATAAATTTTGATGTGGGAGAGTCTGGATACTGCGACAAAGAAGTAGACGGGCTCAAGTACACGCTTATAGAGACATCTAATTATGTAGGCAACGGAAAGAGCCGCGTAAAAAATATGTATCAGTACTATAGGCGCATATTTCGTGTGGTTAAAAATTATGAAAAACCAGATGTAATATTCGCATCTTCAGTTCATCCTTTGACATTGCTTGCTGGTATTAAAATTGCTAAGAAACTAGGTGTTAAGTGCATCTGTGAGGTAAGGGATCTTTGGCCGGAAAGCCTTGTGGAATTTGATATAATACCTAGAAATCATATAGTTACAAAGCTCATGTATCGAGGTGAAAGACGTCTGTATAAGAAGGCCGATTACCTCATATTTACGATGCCGGGAGCAGGTAAATACATCTCGGATAGAGGCTGGGATAAGTATGTATCAAGGGATAAAATCTACTTTATAAATAACGGTATAGACCTAGAAGTATATAACGAAAATAAGCTAGCAAAGAGCTTCGAAGATATAGATTTAGATGACGACAGTTTCAAGAAAGTTATATATACTGGATCGCTTAGAGCTGCAAATAAGCCCGGTAACTTCATAGATATAGCAGAGCATCTATCAAAGATTGCAAGCAATATCAAAATCATAATTTATGGTGGTGGAGATCAGCTAGAACTACTTAGAGAAAAAGTTAAGGAAAAAGGACTTACTAATATTGTTTTTAAGGGAAGAGTTGAGAAGGAATGCATTCCTTACGTTTTGAGCAAAAGCGATCTAAACCTTATGGATGGCGATATAGGTGGGATTTCTAAATACGGAATAAGCGGTAATAAGCTCTTTGATTATATAGCGAGTGGCAAACCGATAATAATGGATTGTGATGAAAATGAGTTTGGAATTATAAATGCAAACCAAATAGGAATTTCAAGACATTTTACGGATTCTTCGGAAATGGCAGAAGTAATAGCCGATATGATAAATGGCGATGACAATAGGTATGAGCGTTGGTGTGAGAATGCAAGGAAACTTGCACTTGAGTATGATTTCAAGAGACTTACGGATAAATTAATAGAGATAATTGAAAAATAATAGGTGGTAGAATAATGCAATTTACCTATTCATGGTATAGAAATATAATCGAATTAGCAAAGAAACAAGGGTATTCTTTTTGTGATTACTCTAATTACAATAAGCATAATCAGGAGATTATCCTAAGACATGATATAGATATGTCACTGAGAAAAGCTGTTGAGATGGCAGAAATCGAAAATGATCTTGGCGTTTCCTCGACCTACTTCGTACTTATGTTTACTAATTTCTATAACATAGGTGGAAATACTGAACGTCATTTGATAAAAGAACTTGTTAGGCTAGGGCACAATGTTGGTTTGCACTTTGATGATACAGTTTATTGCTCTGAAAAAGATAGGAGAAGCTTCGACTACAGTAAAGCTATTACACAGGAGGCGAAGATTCTATCTGACATTATTGGAGAACCTGTTAAATTCATGTCTATGCACAGACCCGATAAGGTAACTCTCGAAATGGATATGGATACCGGAGGAATCATAAATGCCTATGATAAGATCTTTTTTGATGGAGATATCAAATATGTCTCCGATAGTAGAAGACATTGGAGAGAGGATGTAGATGGCATAATCGCAGAAAAGAGGTTCAATAAAATTCAAATGCTAGTTCATCCATTTTGGTATTACAAAAATGAGGTGTCTGCAAGTGATGCACTAAAAATGATTATAGGTGAAAGTGTTTCCGACAGATTCATGGCCATAAAGGATAATATAACTAGGGTTGAAGAATTTTTAAATGAAGAGGATTACATATATTAATTCAAATGAGACCTCATGGAGGGGGATATGAAGTTATCTGAGCTAAACAATTTAATTGATGAAAAAGTTGAAATTCTATGTGATGGAGAATTTGGTACGGTAATGCTTTCAGGACTCAGATTTGATGAAAGCCTCAAAACCATCTCATACATTCTGTCTATGAAATATTTTCCGGCTGTTAGGGATGCAGGTGTAAGTTGCATAATATGTCCTAAAGATATAGCAGAGGATATAAGGAAAGAATTTGATGGAGGCATCTGCACATCTGATGATCCTAAAACTGTTTTCTTCCAAGCGCATGAGGCTATATCAAAACAAAGAGAGCTTGTCTTTGATACTGTCATAGGTGAAAATTGCAATATTGCAGAATCAGCTGTGATTTCACCTAAGAATGTAAGGATAGGAAATAATGTAACCATAGATCCTCAGGTTGTAATTTATGACGGTGTTGTCATAGACGATAATGTTAGAGTAATGAGTGGTACAGTTATAGGCTCTCCTGCATTCTATTACTATGGAGAGGGGTTAAAGAAAAAGCTCGTATATAGTTCAGGAACTGTTCACCTATATGAGGGATCGACAATCCATACAAATGTAACCATCCAAAAGGGTGTAATAGGCGGAGAAACCAAGATAGGGCGATATTCATCCATAGACAATTGCATAATGGTAGGCCATGATACCTGGATTGGTGAAGATGTTATTGCTGCAGCAAATATAACATTTGGAGGTTGGGCAGAGGTTGGAGACAATACTTTTGTTGGTGTCCAGTCATGTATTGCGCCTATGACTAAGGTAGGTAAGAATTGTAAGATTTCTATGGGAGCAGTAGTTACAAAGGATGTTGCTGATAATTCCCAGGTTTCGGGAAACTTTGCAATTGATCATAAGCTCTACATAGAGCATCTAAAGTCAATTTTGGGCGATAAATAAATCTAGGTGGTTCTTTCGAAAGAAGGTATAAATGTTTTTAAGTGAGATTTTAGAAAAAATGGGAATTGCCTTTGAGGTGACGGATGAAAAACCGGTGGAGTCATTAGGGCTAGTCAGCTACAATGATGGCTCAGATGTTTGTACATTTGCCGAAAAAATATCTTTTGTCGAAAATGTGTCTGATGGCATATCAATGCTTATAACAAAGAGTGAAGTCGCAAAAGTTTTGAGAAATAAGGCAAGGAACTATGGCTTGATTGTCACAGAACATCCAAGAGTGACATTCTTTATGGTACACAATGCTCTTTGCAAATCAGAAGAATATGCTAGGAAAAAGAAGGCAACCATTATCGGGGATAATTGCAATATAAGTAAATTAGCATTTATAGCAGATTGTAATGTTGTAATCGGAAACAATGTAACGATAGAAGAATTTGTATCAATCAAAGAGAATACCGTTATTGGGGACAATTCAGTAATCAGATCTGGAACTGTAATAGGTAGTACAGGATATGAATTCAAAAGAAACTTTGATGGAAGCGAAAGCTTTTTAGTAGAGCATATAGGTGGAGTCAAGATTGGTAAAAACGTAGAGATACAGCACAACACGTGTGTAGACAAAGCTATTTACCCATGGGATGACACCGTTATTGAAGAACATAGCAATATAGATAATCTTGTACATGTGGCTCATGGAGTTAAAATTGGTAAACTCAGTTATGTAGTAGCAGGAGTAAAGATTGGGGGAAGATGCATAATAGGCGAAAATGCTTGGATTGGACTAGGTGCCATGATAAGAAATGGCTTGACAATCGGTAGTAATAGCAGAGTTAATATGGGAGCTGTAGTAACAAAGTCGGTAGCTGATGGCGAAGCAGTGAGTGGTAACTTTGCAGTGGAACACAGCAAATTTATTGAAGAAATGAAGAAAAAGTTAGTCTAAAGCTATTAATACGGAGCAGATTTTAATATGAGTTTAAAAGTTTTATACATAACATTTACAGATTTTGGTGAGCTTTCATCGGGTTCATCGGTAAGACCTTTCAGAATGTACAATGCGCTGGTAAATCTAGGTCTTGATGTAAAACTTCTAGAGGGACAACAGAATAGAAGAAAAGAGAGAAAACTCAAGGTTAAGAAAATTATAGATTGGCTTGAAGACAATAGACCTGATATTTGCTATGTGGAACCACCTTCGGGACCGTTTTTTAACAAGATAGATTTGAAATTATTAAGGAAGGTTCATAATATGGGAATTCCTATAGGATTATTTTACAGGGATTTCTACTGGAAGTTTCCTGAGTGGGCATGGTTTGATACACCCCTTTGGAAGCGTACCATTTTGACGATGATGCATAAGAGGGATCTTAAGGTCTTCCAAAAATGTTGTGATGTGCTATATTTTACATCGCAAGAATGCTTTAAGCATTTTGGTGATGTCAAATTTAAGAAGCTAGGTATCTTGCCGCCAGGATGCAATGAGCCTAGAGGCGAAGTCAAGATAGGCGCTAGAGAAATTTTTTATGCAGGTGGAGTCAGAGAGGCTGATGGCATAGATGACTTGCTTATAGCACTTGACCGCATAAATAAAAGTGGATTTAGAGTGAAGTTCAACCTGATAACAAAGAGGGAAGAGCTTGTACATCTTAAAAATAGTGAGCTTCTAAAAAGCAACTGGATAGAGGTTATGGAAGCCTCGGGAGAAGCTCTAGAGCCAATTTATGCAAGGTGTGACCTTGGCGTCCTTCCAAAGAAGAGACATTTCTATATGGACATGGCTATATCTGTTAAGGTACTAGAGTGTATGAGCCACGGACTACCGATGATTTCTACGGACTGTCCAGCTATGGCAAGATTTATACAGCAAAACGAGAGCGGACTAATCTGCAAGGAAGGTGCAGATAGCATAGAAAATGCTATTTTAGAGTATTATACTAATGACGAACTTTATCACGCTTTGTTAGAGAATGTAAAAAAAGCTGCATTGAACAATACTTGGGAAAAGAGAGTTGAGCAGGTGATTTCGGACTTGCTTAACAAATAGTAATTTTGCTCAAAAACAAAAGGAGAATTAATACTAGAGGCTAGTGTTATAAAATTAATTATGAAAATAATGCATGGAATGAGAGAGGTTGCTGGTCAGGCTTACTACTCTGTAAAAGGACTGAGAAGCAACGGATATGATGCAAAGCTGATACTGTGGGACGAGTCTCCAGTTCACTATCCGTACGATGAATGTATGATGATGGTGCAGGGTAAGAAGTACATGTATCCTATATATGCAGTAAGGGTATTCTTCAATTTCTTGAAGTGTAGCTTTAAGTATGACACATACCATTTTCACTTTGGGCACAGTCTTTTGCCTTGGAATTTAGACCTGCCATTTTTGAAGCTTCTAAAAAAGAATATTTTCTTTGAGTTTCACGGCTCAGACGTAAGGCAGGAATCCATAGCATATAGAATGAACCACTACTGGAGAGAGGTCGGCTTGACGAATGAAGAGAAGCTTAGAACAAGAATGCTTAAGCTAGGGAAATATGCTAAGGCTTTCATTGTTCACGACGATGAGCTTCTTCCACATTTTCCGGCGGAGCTTCAGCCATTTGTTGTTCCTTTAAGAATAGAGCCAGATAAATTTGAGCCTAAATATCCTGATCCGGAGAAAAAGACGGTGACCATAGTTCATGCACCATCAAATAGAGGTGTTAAGGGAACAAGCCATGTACATAAGGCTATCGAAAACCTGAAGAAAAAATACGATATAGAATATATATTGGTTGAAAATATGACTCAGGAAGATGCCTTCAAGGAATATAGGAAAGCTGATATAATAGTAGATCAGATTCTTGGAGGAACCTACGGCGTATTTGCAATTGAAGCTATGGGTATGGGCAAGCCTGTACTTACATATATAACAGATAGTATGCAGAAGAACCTGCCAGAGGAGCTACCTATAGTTAGCGCTTCACCTCTCAATATAGAGAGCGAATTAGAGAGACTGATAAATGACGGAAAGCTTAGACATGATCTTGGCGTTGCTGGTAGAAAGTATATAGAAAACTACCACGACTGTAAGAAAAATGGCAAGGTTATTGGTCAAATATATGAAGGCAAGGCAAAGAAGCTTAGTGGAAGAGCTGCCTTTGAGGAAGTAAAAGAACTTTAGTCATGAGTGATAGTAAACTTGGTAATTTCATAAAAGGAAGCGCAATACTTGTGCTTGCAAATATGATGATTAAAGCGATAAATTTTTTCCTGTTACCGCTTTATACAAAGTATTTGACACCGACAGAGCTTGGTATTTCGGATTCTATAACCAATGTGACGGCTATACTTATGCCACTTCTTATGCTAGGTCTAGACTCCGCTTTCAGTGCGTTCTACTTTGATGAGAGAACGGAGGAGCATAAGAGCAAGGTGTTTAACACCTCACTGATAACGCTCATAATTGCCGGCATAACACCATTTATAATAGCGATATTCAGCAAGGATATTTCTCTTTGGCTGTTCCATACCGAAAAACATCAAATTCTCGTTGCTGTTTCGCTTATAACCATAAGCTTTAACCTTTGGTATACGCCATACGCTTTGTACGCAAGGATGGAAAATCGAATGTTCCTCTTTGCGATGGTTAACGTAAGCGCATCACTTTTGATGATAGGCACAAACATAGTGTTTGTATCTGTTCTTCACCTAGGGGCTTTTGCTTTGATACTAAGCTCGGCTCTTGTTCAGCTATTTCAGCTTCTGGCATACTTGATTTTCTTGCCAAAGCTATTCAAGTATAGGGAGTATGATAAAAAACTTTTGCACCAAATGCTGAAGTACTCAATTCCTATTATTCCAACTGCGATTGCTGCTTGGTTTTTGAACCTTTCAGATAGATACTTCATACTGCACTATTTCTCGGCAGCCGAGGTAGGAATCTATGGAATTGGAGCAAGATTTAGCTCTGTCCTATCGATTCTATCAAATGCAGTATTTACAGCATACACGACATTTGCCTTTGACAAGAAGGATGATGAGGATGCCAAATACCAGTATAAGCGAGTGCTGGGATTCTACTATATGGTTTTGATGATAACATGTATATTCGTGACTATGTGGGGTAAGGAAATCATTGCAGTAATGTCAAATACCGCGTATGGGGCAGCGTACCTGCTTCTTCCGGGACTTCTCTTTGGACAGGTTATGTACGGAGTCTCGGTTATAGTCGGATACGGCCTATCGTTTGAAAAGAAAACTGGATATATATTGCTGGCAAATGTAATTGGTGCAGTGCTAAACATAGTGCTGAATGTAGTCTTTATTCCAAGCTATGGACCAGAGGCTGCAGCGTATACAACATATGTAGGTTACTTTGTTATGGCGATTCTACTCTATGTATTTGCGCAGAAGTTCTATCCATGCGATTACGGGATATCAAAGCTTTTAATCAGCAATGTTGCGATTATAGCTCTTGCAATATTTATGAACCACTATGAGCTGGGGCTTGCTTTGAGAGTCATGCTCACAGCCTTATCTCTCGCTTTGATTTGTATAATATACAGGAGTGCGATAAAGGATATATTTTCGATTCTTATCAGAATCAAGGGTAAAATAAGGGGTTAAGATGAATTTATTCAAGCAGAAAACAGATTCCATACTTATAGGAGCTCTAGTCTTCTCCGTCTTCTTTGGCGCGAGCATAGGCTTTGGTTTTAGAGTTGCCGGAATTGTTGTAACGCTGTTTAGAGTGGCGATACCACTACTTTTGTGTGTTTTCTTCTACCGTGCATATAGAAAGAAGGAACTGAAATTCGAATCCTTGGATAAATCTTTTGTAATACTCATGGCGGTATGGTTCATATATAGCATATTTCTAATGCTTTTAAGAGGAACCATGACAGACAAGGATGCTTTTAAAGAGCTGCTTCAGATGGTTTTACAGTTTTCCATAGCACTGTGCGTTTTCCTTGCCGTGAAGACGGAAGGCATGGAAAATCGCATTTTCTTGTTCTGTAAAGTATCGATAGTAGCCTTGACATTGTTAGGAATCTTTGAGATTGTAACGGGAAATCACCTGTCCACATCAAGCTACTACAATGTTTCAGCCGTGGCTAATTCAAGTAGTGGCATTCCTAGTGTTGCGACGGGAATCTTCTTTAATGAAAACGATTACTGTGCCTGTCTTGCGCTATTCTCACCGCTTTTCTTTCCTCAGCTTGGGAAGAAGCTATATGTTAATGCGCTGAATGTGATTGAACTATCTTTTATGGAGTTCCTTCTTTTGAAGGATGATGCAGTAATCTGCCTATTTGGTATATGCCTAGGACTTTTGATTTATTCCATTGTATCGATGGTCAAATATAGATGGCTAATTGCTGGAGCTATATACGCTTATGGCCTAGAAAAGCTGATAATGAACGTTCCTCTAAAGAGAGGGGGTAGAGGACTAGGAAACGAGGTTTTCGAGCAGTTTTCTGGTGTAAATACTCAGACTGGATCAGCCTATATAAGAATGAACACCTATATAACGGAGTTTACACATGCAATTAAAGATGCCAAGGGACTTGGGTACGGTCCATATGGTGTAAATAAATTTCTTGTACCATTTGATCACAACTATGTCCTGAGCAATCCACACTCGCTTTGGCTTGAAATAATTGCAAACTACGGACTAGGTATATTCGTATTCTTTGTAAGCATTTGCATCTTATCGCTGGCAGTAATGATTGTTTGCGGTGAGAAAAAAGATAGAGTAAGAGCTGTGCTCATTCCTATGGATATCATCTTTGTAATAGTTGGGTTTGCTTCTAGCAACTACATAGGTATAGCATACTGGTGGATAGTAATAGCCCTATCTATCGCTTATGCATCAAAACTTTTAATCGCAGGTAGTGCTTGGAAGACTATAAAGAAAAAGTATATTGTTGCAATTATAGTCATTTTGCTTTGCTTAGTAGGAATAGCATATGCTACGCTGACTTCAAGCTACATAAGGTATAAATTCCAGCTTCCGCTTAAGCCTGTATTTGAAACGGAGGAAAGCTACAAGTTTGATAGAATTACTAGCAAGGACGTTAGTAAGGTAGCTGTTGTCTTTGATGGCAAGGAAGTAAAGAAGCTTGACGTCAAGGATGGACAGTTTACATACGAAATGGAGCTAGCAAGCCTAAATGAAGGCTGGCACTACTACCGCTTTGATTACTTCACAGATGATGGAAAGGAATCAGGTCACGAGGCTTATTTCGTAAACAAGCTTGACGAGAGGTATTCGATTTTGATGCCGGAAGAGCATATCATAAATGCAAGGTACTTCAATAGAGGTATGCATGTAAAGACAGATGATTTTTACTATAATAGAAAGCTTAGAAACAGCAAATATGAAGCTATGGGTCCGTACTGGAAGCCAGACGAAATGACTGATAAGAATGTAGATCAAAGAGTGCGCTTTGATAAAAACGGTGTTCCAAAGATCATAGCGGGAGAGGATAAATTCGAGTACGATGTCGAACTAGTCACGAGCTACGCTTTGATATGGTATACAGAAGCAATCGAAGATGGAAGCAGTGAAGCCGAGAGCAGATTTATAAGCTGCACAAATTGGCTTTTAGAACATCAAAAGCCTGACGGCTCTATACCTATGATGCTGGGAAGCAGGTATAGAGAAGATACCGTAAATAGCGGATGGGTATCGGCAAAGGCACAGGGAAGAGTACTTAGCGTGTTCTCAAGAGCCTACAAGTTGACGGGTGATGAGAAATATCTAAAGGCAGGAGATAAAGCGCTGAGATTTCTAAATGAGAAATGCCTAAGAAGCTTTGATGGCAGTATTGATAAACAATCTGCATTTACAGATTACCTAGGCAAGGATGGTAAATTCGCTTATTATGAGGATTATTCAAACCTAGCTCCTCACTATAGACTTGATACGCAGCTTTATGTTCTCATAGGACTTTACGACTGGAGTCAACTTGATACATCAAATAGCAGTAAGCAGATTGCGAAAGAGAGCTATGATAAAGGCGTAGAAATGCTAAAGAGGACATTGCCACTATACGACTTAAACGGATACTTGACAGGCGATTTGATGCATTTATCGGAGGGGCAATTAGTGGCCTTGGATAGCGATGATAAGTTTACAAAGTGCATAGTGATGCTAAAGGCGATATACGAGCAAAGCGGAGATGAGAAAATCAAAGCTTTCTACGGAAAATATAGTAATTTTATAAGCAAGGATTTTTATAGACAGGATACAGAATTTATAAATAAATAAATATTTTAATTTATGTATCAGAAAAGAATTTGAAATGAGTAAAAAAATTTTACACCTATGCTCTAACAGGAATGTATTATATACAAACCTGTGGGAGAAAATCATAAAACATAATACTGATTTAAAGGTATTCCATTTCAGTAACAAGAAACTAGGAATGCCCTCTTCAGGTAGTACCTATGATAAGATCTATATTAATACTGCCTTGCCTTTTAATAGTTTCGACAGGTGCTTCTTTATGCTTAAGGAGAAGAAAATTCTTAATGCTTTTAGGAATATGTATAGGGGAGAAAAATTTAATTTAATTCATGCACATACGTTATTTTCCGAGGGATATATAGCCTACACGATGCATAAAGAAAAGGGAATTCCATATGTTGTTGCCGTGAGAAACACTGACCTGAATTTCTTCTTTAAATATAGAAAACATTTAAATGGTTCAGGCTGTAAAATCTTGTTAAATGCAGAAAAGATAATATTTCTCACAGCAGCATATGAAAGAAAACTATTTGAAAAATATATTCCTGAGAAATATAGAAAAGAACTAAAGCAAAAAGATATCATTATTCCAAATGGTATAGATGATAGTTTCCTTCAAAATATTGCCGAACCGAAGAACAGAAAATCAATCGAAAGATTGAATATAATTACAGTTGGTGTTGTAGACAGGAATAAGAACCAGTTATACATATGCAAACAACTGGAAAAATTTAAGAATCGGAATCCAAACATACAGTTATCATATAAAAACTTCGGTGAAATCAAAGATGAAGGTTATGCAAAACTGATTGAAATGCACAGCTTTGCGGAACTTTGCAATGCAAAGCCTCATGAAGAACTAATTGAAGAATATAGGAAAGCTGACGTATTTGCAATGCTTTCAAAGACAGAAAGCTTTGGTATTGTATACGCAGAAGCTATAAGCCAAGCATTACCAATACTATACACCAAAGGAGAAGGATTTGATAATCAGTTTAAAGATGGTTTTGTAGGTTATGCTGTGGATTTATCAAAGAAAGACGATTTTATTCAAAAGCTAGAATATGTATTGGACGACTACGAAGGATTTTCAAGTAGAGCTGTACAAGGGGCAAGTAAGTTTGATTGGGATAAAATAGCAAGGCAATACTGCGAAATATATGATGAAATAATCCGAAAAAAAAAGAAACTTTACGAGATTTAAACTTAGATTTTGCTTAAAATAGGACATGTGATGAACGTAAGATAAAATCAAAGGGAAGACGTTAATGAAGTTTCGTCTTCCCGTTTCTATGGTGTGCCGGGCATGGCACAGTTCTTACTGGTGAGAGTCCAGTCACGGGTATTTAC
>ERZ773083.830-NODE-830-length-23290-cov-81.953389_pt1 | contig 23290 bp, 20 predicted proteins | sample MGYA00511465_ERZ773083 | MGnify/ENA primary metagenome ERZ773083 (study PRJEB29015, sample SAMEA2738001) | human oral metagenome | biome: human oral; feature: human-associated habitat; material: dental | place: China | collected 2060 ... | reverse complement strand
GGGGTGTCGTCACCACAGCTTGATAGGGCTGAGCGAGGATTTTCATTTTCGCATAGCGGTCCGCTGGATATGCGGATGGATCGACGGCAAGCTTTAACTGCGGAACAAGTAGTCAATACCTATTCGCAGAGCGAGCTGGAGCGGATTATTCGCGATTACGGCGAAGAGCGGCCAAATATTGCGCGGCGTTATGCTGCTGCGATTATTAAGGCTAGACCACTGGCGACAACTGAAGACCTAGCATCGGCTGTCTTGAGGGCGCATGTCGGACGGCGCCAACGAACGCATCCGGCGACACGTACTTTTCAGGCGATTCGGATTTTTGTAAACGATGAGCTTGAGCAAGTACGAGCGATTATGCCATTATTGCCCGAGCTGTTGTCGCAGGGCGGGCGAGTCGGTGTAGTTAGCTTTCATAGCCTGGAGGATCGTATTGTTAAGCAATACTTTGCCGAACAGGCCGAAAACGGCTACGAGGCGGAGCTTCGTATCATTACGAAGCATCCTGTCGATGGAGCCACTAAAGATGTTCACAATCCGCGCTCGCGAAGTGCTAAACTTCGTGTCGCTGTGAAAATATAAAAACAGAAAGGAAGATGTAGCATGACTCGCCGCATCCAAGTACAAGTCCAAGCCGACGTTCAGCATGACATCACTGTCGTGCGCCGCGCCGCTTAGGCAAAAATAACACAACTCATAGGGCAGAGGAGCGTAATTTTCGTTTTTCTCCTAACGTTCCTCTGGCTTTTGAGTGTCAAAATAAATAACAAAAACGAATCCACCACATGTCATATTCACGAACTACACAATTTAATAGCCGGCGCCAAGGTAATTATGGGCGCAACCGCAATACAGTTGCTTTTGCATCGGCTATCAAACTCGGCCCGATTTCTAATGCGATTATTATTGCACTTCTCTTGACGCTGCTAGGTCTGTTATACTTAACACAAGCGGGGAGTGTTTCGGGTTATGATTATGAGTCAAATGACGTCAGTAATAAAATTTCGACGTTGACCGAGCAGAAGAGCGATTTGGCGGTTGAGAATGCTCGCCTAACAGCTCTGCAATCAGTTAAAGACAGCAGCGTTGCTCAAAGGATGGCTACCCCGGCTGATACTCAGTATGTAAGCAAATAGGAGTTTAAAATAATGAGTGTATCGCCAACTCGTTTTATTCGACGCTCGAGAGTTGGCTTTTTGTTTAGTATAGTGTTGGTCGTCTCGGCCATTTTTGTAGTGCAACTTTTCGTGGTGCAGGTAGTGCGGCATGATTACTATGTAACACAGGCTGATAATGAGCAGATTAAGAAGTTCACGCTCAAAGCGCAGCGCGGCGAGATTTATGCTATGGACGGCAGCGATCCGAAGCCGCTAGTGATGAACGAGACAGTCTATAAAGTTTGGGCTGATCCAACACAAATATCTGATAAGCAGGCGGTGGTAGATACGCTGAATAGCGTCGCTGGCGGCAACGTAGTTGATGGCTTTGCGAAGTTGATTGATAAAAAACCTAGCCGCTACCAAATTTTGACGAAGTATATTACGCGGACTCAGGCTGAACTAATCAAGAAGAAAAAGCTAGCAGGCATTGGCTTTGAAGTTGGAACGCGCCGAGTTTATCCTGAAGGACGATTGGCTAGCCAGGTTTTGGGTTTTGTTAATCACGAGGGTAAGGGAGTATATGGCTTCGAGCAAGCTAATAACCAAACTCTGTCAGGGCGCGATGGCATGCTCAAAACGGTGACGGATGCTCGCGACGTACCGCTGACAATTGGCGATAAGAATGTCCGCCAGCCGGCAGTAAATGGCCAGAGTATTGTTTTGACGATTGATCGTAATATTCAGGCGCAAGTCGAGTCGGCTCTAGAGGCTGGTGCTAAGCGTAGTAAAGCCACCAGGGCAAGCGCTATCGTCATGGAGCCAAGTACTGGTAAAGTGCTGGCAATGGCTAACATGCCGACATACGATCCATCGAATATCAATACTTCTGATGTGTCGGTATTTAACAACGATACGATTTCGCATCCGTACGAAGCGGGCTCTGATGTCAAGACTTTCACGGTAGCGACCGGAATCGACAAAGGCGTTATCTCGCCGCAGAGTACTTACAACAATACTGGCAAAATCAAGGTTGAAGACATCACGATCAATAACGCTTCGAAAAACAGCTTCTTGAACGGCGACATCACTATGCAGACAGCGCTGAACTGGTCGCTGAATACTGGTATGGTAACGATTGCGCAGCTGCTGGGAAACGGTTCTTATATTACTCGCGGCGCTCGCGATACGATTTATGATTACTTTTATAATCGTTTCCGGCTAGGGCAGCTGACTGGTATCGAGCTAGCGAATGAGGCGGGCGGCACAGTTATTTCGCCAGCACAGCAAGAAGGTAATGCCGTGCGTTACAGTAATATGGTGTTTGGCCAGGGTATGAATGTGACAATGCTGCAGGTGGCGAGTGGTTTTTGTTCAGTAGTTAATGGCGGCGTATATCACGCGCCAACGATTATTAACGGCACGATAGGTGATGGCGGCAAGTTCGCGGCTACGGCGGCGAAGACTAGCGCTCGTGCTATCAGCGAAGCTTCGTCGCAGACAGTGCGCGAAATGGTGCATCAGGCCCATTATGCGACATATAAGCCGCATGACGACTCGGAGCGCTGGCTAGTTGGCGGCAAGACCGGTACTTCGCAGGTGATTGTTAACGGTAAGTATGATGATAACGAGACGATTGGTACCTATCTGGGTTTTGGCGGCGAATATGGTAAAATCCCGCGTTACGTTATCATGGTAGAGATAGCGGCAGACGGCCGCGGTATGGGCGGCGGCTCGGATGCCAAGCCTATTTTCAACGAGATATCCAACTGGATGATAAAATACTTAAAATTAGCCCCGAGAGAGTAGGGTAGGGAGTATAATGGTAATATGTCGATTGTAACTTTTGGAAACGAATTGAACTCGGTTTTTCTAATGAGCTTGATGGCGTTTCTACTGGCAATGCTGCTAACGCCAGTATATACGTATTTTGCTTATAAATATAAATTCTGGAAAACACAGCGTACAGCAGCGGTAACTGGCGAAAAACTCAAGATTTTTAACTTATTACATAAGAAGAAAATCGAGCGGCATATTCCGACCATGGCGGGAATAATTGCCGTAGTGGCGATTATGGCGGTGACGCTGGCCTTTAATCTGGATCGAGCGCAAACTTGGCTGCCATTGGCGGCTTTGGTTGGCGGCGCGGCGATTGGTTTGATTGATGATATTTTGAATATTTTTGGCTCTAATCGCAAGGATGCTGGCTTGCGCAGCTGGGTGAAATTTGCCATGATCATCGGCGTCGGACTGGTGCTGGGCTGGTTTTTCTTCTGTAAGCTCGGCTACTCGTCGGTGCATATCCCATACGTTGGCGATTGGCAAATGGGCGCGTGGGTTGTTGGATTGTTTGTGTTTGCGGTGGTAGCGACGGGTAACGCGGTCAATATAAGTGACGGCCTGGACGGTTTGGCGGGCGGTTTGCTGGTAATGTCATTTTCGGCATTTGGTGTGATTGCGCTACTGCAAGGCCATTTGAAATTAGCGGCGTTCTGCTTCACAGTGGTCGGCGCGTTGCTGAGTTATTTGTGGTTCAATATCTTTCCAGCGCGATTCTTTATGGGTGACGTTGGCAGCTTTGCTTTTGGGACGAGCTTGGGTGTGGTAGCGATGATGACCAACACGCTGTTTTTGCTGCCGATTATCGGCATATTGTTCGTGGTCGAGGCTGGGTCGAGCTTGTTGCAGATGACCAGCAAGAAATTATTCCATCGCAAGATATTCCTGTCGGCGCCGATTCATCATCATCTGGAGGCATCAGGCTGGCCAGAGGCTAAAGTGACGATGCGTTTTTGGGTGATTGCTGGCGTGGCGGCTTTTGTGGGTATAGCAATGGCGATGACCGGGGGGCATATTGCTCCGTGATTGGCGCTCGGCACCGCGACAGGTACGTACAATTTACCGATGGCAAAATCCAGCGTAAACACCGGCCCGATTATTGGTTGGTGTTATGTGCGGCGTTGTTAATGCTGGTAGGAATGATAATTGTTTATTCGGTCGGGCCGCAGTATGCTAATTTGCAGAATAGTGCTTATGGCAGCGATTATTCTAGTACATATTTCTTTTTCAAACAGCTTATGGGTATTAGCCTGGCAGTTAGTGGTTTTGTACTGCTAGTATTAGTACCGTTTGATTATCTCAAGAAATATATTTTTCAGTTAATGATGATTGGAATTGGCTTATCGTTTTTGCTTTTTTTGATTGGAAATATTCTGCATATTGATGCAATAGCGCAGAACACGCTAGGCGCTTATCGCTGGTTTCACTTGGGACCAGTTAATTTTCAGCCGTCCGAGCTGCTAAAATTAGCAATGACTTTGTATATGGCGGTGTTTTTAGGTAAACGCTACCAAGAGGGTAAGATAAACGACTTGAAAGAAACAGTCTACCCAGCAGCTGTGTTGGTCGGCTTTTTGTTATTTATTGTCGTAGTGTTGCAGAAAGACATGGGCTCGGGGGTGGCGATAGCGGCGGCTGCGGCGTCGATATTTATGGTGAGTACGATAAGAATGAAAACTCTGATACAAATTGCATTAGTGGGTGTACTGTTTTTGGGACTCACGGCAGTAACGGCGCCGCACCGGTTGGAGCGGATTACGACGTTTTTCGGAGCGAGTAAATCAGCTTCGCAAGACGATAACGATTATCATATCAAAAACGCAATGATTGCGTTGGGGACAGGCGGGTTAACTGGCCGCGGTATCGGCAAGAGTATTCAATCGACAGGCTACTTACCAGAGGCAATTAACGATTCGATTTTTGCTGTAATTGGCGAGATTTTTGGTTTTGCCGGGACGGTATTGGTAGTAGTGTTGTTTGCAGCTTTGTTGCTGCGGGTTTTACGAGTTGCTGAATACTCGCCAGATATGACCAGGCGATTGGTAGTGGCGGGTATTTTTGGCTGGTTATTTGCGCACTTCTTCATGAATATTGCATCAATGATTCATTTAGCGCCGTTAACAGGTATAACGCTGCCGTTCTTGAGTGCTGGCGGCAGTAGTATGCTGTTTTCGGGCGCAGCTTTGGGGATTGTTTTCCAGCTATCGCGATATACTGCACATAAACCAATAGATATAGGAGGCCAAGATGCGGATATTAGCCGTAGGCGGCGGCTCGGGGGGTCACGTTACTCCAGTCGTCGCCGTGTTGCGAGAAGTTAAAAAACAGCAGCCAGATGCAGAACTGCGGTTTTGGGTTGACCGCAAATTTAGCAAACAAGCGCGCAATGTTATGACTAGCTTTGATAACTCGGTGCGTGTAGATGTCATTGCTAGCGGTAAATTACGCCGCTATCATAATCTTAGCGTTGTGCGTCAGCTGTTACGCTTACGGACGATTGTGTGGCCAAATTTTGTTGATGCGCTAAAGGTATGCGTGGGCTTTGTTCAGAGCCTAGTGAAGCTGATTGCCTGGCGTCCAGACGTGATATTCACGAAAGGAGGCTACGTTTGCATGCCGGTCGGCTTGGCGGCACATGTACTGCGTATTCCGCTGGTAATTCACGACTCAGACGCTCATCCAGGACTGACTAATCGCGTATTGGCACGTTGGGCTGATCGCATTGGCACTGGCGCTCCGCTAGAATATTATCCGTACCCCAAGGCGATTAGTCGTTACGTTGGCGTACCGATCCGCGAAGGATTCAAACCGTACAGCGAGCAGCAGCGCCGCGTGGTTAAGGAAAAACTAGGATTTCCAAGCAACAGGCCGTTAGTGCTGGTTACTGGCGGCGGTTTGGGTGCGGAACGGTTGAATAATGCCGTGGCAGATACTATTAGCGAACTTGCACAGTTCACTAGCGTAATTTTAATAACTGGTACTGGCCAGTATGCCGAGATTCGGCGGCGATTGCCAGAGGATACAGATCAAGTTAAAGTTTACGATTTCGTTAGCGACGGTATGATTGACATGCTTGGTGCGGCTGATGTTGTGGTAGCACGAGCTGGTGCGACCACAATTCTCGAGCTGGCAGCGCTGGCCAAACCGACGATTCTGGTGCCGAACGGCTTCTTGACCGGTGGTCATCAAATTAAAAATGCCAAGGTATATGAAGACAAAGGCGCTGTCAAAGTTATCGATGAAATGCAAATGGAAAAAACGCCGCAGCTGCTCGTCGACGAGATAAAAAACCTTATTGACGATCCCGCAGAAGCACGGCGAATGGGGCAGGCTTTTTTGTCGTTTGCGCACCCTGGTGCTGCTAAAGATATGGCTGATATGATTCTAGATGCTGCTAATAGCCGCCGAACGAACCCTGATAGCGCTGCAAAATGATATAATTAATACCACAAGCATGTTTGGTATGAGATCGAAAAAATCTAAATCACGCCGCGCCGCACAGCCTGTGCGGCGCCGTGCTGTGGTTGATGATAGCTCGCCTAGTGCGGGAACACTATTTCGGCGTAATCGTACCTTGACTGGCAGCCTCATTTCCTCGGTGCCTAGCCCTAATGAACAATCGGCTAGCTTGCAATCACCGCGCGTGCAGGCGCACAACCTGAAGCGCAAACGCCGCTCTATCCGCTTAGCGTTGATTAGCGCATTAGTGCTAATTGCTGGTTTGGGGTGGCTGCTTACTCAGATTATTGTCGAGCCGAAAGTGCAAATTGTCGGCACCGGTAACGATCCAGAAGTACAAACTGCCGCCCGCGATTATGCAGCAGCAATCCAAGATTACCTCTCTGCTAATCCGCTCGAGCGGTTGGCTGTAAATATCAATGCTAATAATCTTAGCCGAGCCATTCAAAGTAGATACCCAGAGGTGTCTAGCGTGTCGCCGCCAGCTAAAGGTGCCCTCTGGTCGGCCGATTTTTCGGTTAATTTGCGCTCGCCAGTGGTTTATTGGCAGTCTGGTAACATGAAAGCTTATGTTGATAGCACAGGTGTAGTATTTGAACGTAATATCCTCGGCACGTCAGTTATCGCCGTCGAGGATCAAACTGGAATTCGTGCAAGCGTTGGCAATTCAGTAATTAGCGGCCGTTTCCTGCAGTTTATCGGCAAGGTCGTGGGATATTTCAAAGAAAACAATTTTACTGTTAATAAAATGATTCTGCCAGCTAGTACTACTCGCCAGGTGCTAGTCAGCCTCGACGGGGTGGGGTACTCAATTAAAATGACAGTTGACCGCCCAGCGGCTGGCCAAGTCGAAGACGCGGTGCGTGCCATCCGCTATTTAACGAACAGAGGAATAACTGCAGAGTATATTGATGTGCGGGTGAGCAGGCGTGCTTTTTATAAATAAGGAAGAGGTTTTAGGTAAGAGCTACCCCTGCACTGGTGGGCTATGTTCTACTTTTGTTCTATTAAACAGCTAAATAGGCTAGGTGAAAAAAACTATATTAAAATATTGAAAATGCAAAAAGTCAAATAAAGCAGGCGAGGCGGGAAAAGTAGTAGGGGACAATATTTTTGAAAAAATGCAAATTTATTCTCATAGCGCTGAGATTTTTTCTGTGGATAACTTAAATCTATAAACATGTGCTAATTACTACAATTTAAATTAAATTTCGAGTTTGTTTTCGAGTGCGTGGACTTATATCTATAGAGCTGCTGGTTGGCGGTATTTTTTATATAGCGAATAAAATGTAAAAGTAAAAGATGACTCTAGTAGCGCGACTAAGGCTCCCTATTTTAGACCAAGATTAATAAGCTGCGGCTTATATCAAAGTAAAACCGTTATTCGCTAACGTATGATTAATCATCCTGCCAACATAGATTATAAGACGTAAAACGGACATTGTGCGACATTAAGTCTATGTGTAAAACGTGACTTCTCTATTGTCTTTTATTTCAAATTAGATTATGTTGTTTTTGTAATTAATTTAATTTTGGAGGCAATTATGTCATTACCAACTACTGCTCTGTCAGGAACCTTAGATAATTTAAAATCGCGTATTTCTCGTCTTTATTTTGACGAGCGTCAATTTAAAGATGATTCTGGAAAAGTTGTTAAATATGATCGTTTAGTTTTAGAGCTTTTAATTAAAGGTGAAGTTTTTACCATTGAGTTTAAGCCTGAGAAAAAAGACAAAGCAATACTTATGCTTGCTGATGATTTAACACAACCCGTTACATTTGCTCAATAGAACAAAGCGCGAACTAGATAGTAATTTAAAAGTTATAGTTCCCTAACAATTTAGATATTTGGTGACCAACTAGCGATGTCGAAAAACTCAAGCGGGTTATAAATTTAAGGGGGTATAAAATGCCAGAAAGTTTGGTATTTTTTGACGCTACTACTGCAGGTGCTGTTTTTAAAAGTGCTTGGGGTGTAATCTCGTCAAATTTTGCCGGTGTTGCGATTCTGCTTGGCGCAATGATTGGGCTTGGTATTGCTGGTCGTGCTATCAATGCTGCTGTGCGCGGTAAGGTAAGGGTTAAATAGCCGGTTGGGGAGGATTCCCCCTCCCCTTTATAGTTTATGGAAAATTTATCAGTTTTAGCTATTAGTAATGAGATTTTAAAGATGGTGAGAGAGCTACTTATCGCTTATGCTCCATTGATTGGCCTACTTGGTGGTTTGAAGTTTATTCTCGATTATTTACATAAAATTCTTTTTGGTAAAAAAGTATGATGTCTGAATTTTTAATTAAATTAAGTGCTTTTTGGCTGTTTTGTATAATTGCTATTTATGCGATTTATTGGCTTAGCGGTGCGCGTCGAGGCGATAGATGAAACGTTTTTATTTGCCTGTAGTGTTAATGGTGCTTTTCGTTTTTCTATTAGTCTTTCCACCACCGGCGCGCGCTGCTGAACCAATAAATTTTAAACGTGCTTCCTGGCGTATGAAAAATCCGCCTTATGATGTTAATTTTGTTTTCGATAAGAAAAAGATTAAACGTGATAGGTCTCTTTCCCAGCAGGTTTATGAGCGTTATATTCAATTTGTAGAAAATGGTATTAGAAATGATTCGTTTTTTGTAGTTCGTAATAACTCAAACGCTGACGAAACGTCTCATATCGAGTTTATTTTTATTGATAAAGATTCAGATATTGAATTAAAATATGATAAACAGACAAACTATTATTATTTCGATTTTGTACGTACTGCGAGAATGTCGTTTGGTATTTATAAATGTGGTGATAATTTAACTTTGTCTTTATGTCTTTCAGATTATTCTGATGTTAGTACATATAAATTTCAGTTATCTGCGCAATATTATTCGATTGTTGGTCTTTATACTAAAAAACGTGTAATTTTCCCTGAAGATTATCATGGTGATAATTTTTCTGGTGGTACTGTTCCGGTGGGCGATTCTGTTCAGCGCTGCCAGTTTCATGATATTGGTTGTTGGATTGGTAATATTTTTGATGGTTTTAAGAATACGGTAGAGGGTTTATTCCATGGTATTGTTTCTGTTTTTGAAAGACTTTTAGAATTTTTAAGCCATGTATTTATTCCAGGAGATGACAATATTTTTAAAAAAGCCTATGACGATTTGTCAGTGACTTTGACGAAAAAATTAGGTTTTTTATTATTTCCGTTTGAGTTTTTTTCAAAAACTCTTGGTGCGTTTTCTGGTTTTATTAGTGCTGATGATATGAGTGAATGGCACTGTACCTTTAATTCAAATAATAAGTTTTGTGAGGGTGTTTGTGTTTCAAATTTAATTGCACAAAATAGCGTTTGTTTGCGTATTGGTGCTCTTGAAGAGTCTGCGCCTTTGATTTGGAATACGGTTATGCCAGTTGCGCGTGTAGGTTTTGTTTTATCGTTGGTTTATTTATTAAAGCAAAAATTTAATGAGGTTGTGGAAGCATGATCGTTTGGATTTTAACGGCTGGTGTTGCGTTAATCCTTGCTATTTTCTTAGTTATGCCAGATTTACCAGCGACCCCTCAGGTTCTGATTGATTCTACAGATTTATTGGTTAATATTTTAAGTCAATTTGTAGGCGTTTATAAGTATATTATGTCTCCGTCTTTAGCTTTCATTTCCGTAACCATGATTATTGCAATATTTGCATTTGAGCCGATTTATAAAATAGCACTTTGGGTTTTGCGTAAAATTCCAGTTTTTGGAGTTAAGTAATGATAATTGATTGGAAATCTTTTATTAAACATTACACGAGGCCTGAAAAGGGTTTGTTCCCAGTTGGCAGCCGTGTTTATATTGGCCGTCAAGGTAAAGGCAAAACACTCTCTATGGTTAAATACGTTTACGATTTAAAGCAAGAGTATCCAAGTTGTGCTATTTTTTCTAACGTTAAACTCAATAATATAAATTATGTATTTCTTGAAAATGACCAAAGAGTTTCTCAGGCCTTAGAGTTTCAAAATGGTAAAAATGGCGTTTTAGTCGTTTTAGATGAGGCTCATCTGATTTTTAATTCAAAAACAGGAATACCTATTGATGTCTTAACGTCAATATCGCAGCAACGTAAGGATAGGCGTCATATCGTGTTTTCAAGTCAGATATGGAATGAGTTAGACATTTCAATACGCAAACAGGTACAAGAGGTTGTAAGCTGTCGGAATATTGGAAGAATTCAAGTTAATACGATTTATGACGGTGAGAGTATCAGGTTAGATAAATCTGATTATACATATCAGATGGATAAAATTCGAACAGAGATATTTAAACATAACGATGTTTATTATTCACGATATGATACTTATCAGAAGATTTTACGTAATTATGAATATAATCGTCAATCAAATCAGAATGTTAACTATATTATTAATCAGCAAAAAAGGAGGTGGCGTAAATGATTTAATTAACTGAGCCGACACCGCTTGTCGCGTGTGTCGGCTGGCACGCGCAGCGGGCAAATCATTAGGCCCTGGCAAGCGTGCCTAGCCGTTTAAAATTAATTATTTTTGTGCGGGAGCCCGCGCAGCGGGCTACTCGATAATAGGACATTTAACATACTTTTATAGGGGTGTAACGTGAATGATAGTTTTATTAATAATATCGTAAAGGAATATCCTTCAATGTATAAATTAACTGTTTTTAAATTTCCTAAAGCACGCTATTCTACTGCTTCTAGTAAAAAAGGTAAAGATAATCGCTCTCAGGAGCTTGATATCGCACGCTCTGTGCGTCGTAGTCGTATGATGGTTTCTGATTATATTTTATCGAACGATTTTGATATGTTTGTTACTTTTACTTTTAACCCTAAAAAAGTTAATCGTTATGATTTAAATGCATGTTATTTTAAAATGCAGTCATGGTTGTCTCGTCAGCAACGAAAATCTGAGAATATTATGAAATACGTTATAGTTCCAGAAAAACATAAAGATGGTGCTATACATTTTCATGCGGTTATGTCGAATTATCCAGGTTTAATTAAAAAGACTAACGTTATTCAAAATAATCGACGTGTTTATAATTTAACATCGTTTCGTTTTGGTTTTACTAACATGCAGTATTTAGATGACGATAAGCAAAAAGTTGCAGCTTATGTTTGTAAGTATATTACAAAAGATATGGTTACTGTCTCTAATCGCCGGCGCTATTGGGCGTCAAAAAATTTGCAAAAGCCAGTTAAGTATTATAATGAAGCTAATAACTTGTCTCTTGATCCTGATTTGCATTCTTTGACTTTTGAAAATCAGTATTTACAGATGCATGAGTTTGAAAAACTTGAGCAACTTTTTGCTTGATAATTTTGTCGTTCCATTTGCCTACTTCAAATCGCAATAAAGCTATGTCTGCGTTGTTTATAATTGAATTAACAAACATATCTCGTTTTTGTCGGTTAGGGCTGTTGTGAGTGCTGTCATCAAGCTCTATGGCCATTATAGGTTTCATGCTGTTGCTGCAGATAAGAAAATCTACTGATTTACCATTAATTTTTGAAAATGCCCTGCTCCAGTTTTGTCCTTTTATTTCATGATTTAAAAACATGCTTAGGTGTGCCTGTGGTATGATTTTGCAGCCGTCTACTGCTTTGCATAATGTTTCATAAAAATTTAACTCATTTTGTGTCATTACGCATTCTTTTTTTATGTATTTATATTCTTTGTTCGCGTAGTTTTTGATGGTATTTTTATTTGTTTTAATTATGATTATTGTTATTGTAATAATCAAAAATACTATTATTATTTCCATAAGCATAGTATACTATAGTTTATTCTACAACATTATTTTTTCTAAATATTGTGCGACGCTTTTCTTTTAATTTATATCTGTTATACGACATTAAATATTTTTGTACCGGACATTGTGCGACGTTAAGTCTATGTGTAAAACATGAATAAGATTGCATCCCTTTTGTTACTGTGTAATTGATTCCAAAGATTTATTGTTTCACAACTTTTAGTTATTTTATGTTTGCCTCGCCTTTTATGTATGTACGATATTTTGTCTTTGTGTGCGTATTTGTCTGTATTTTGTCGTCTTCATGTTAGTCTTTCTCAAGATTATTTTATTAGATTTTACTATGTATATATTTATCGTAACGACTTATATCTACAAAAATTCAAACCTTTTGCATTTGAGCCTTTTGAGCGAATCATTAAAATGTTCTATATTTGTTCTAAGCCTGTTGATTGCTGAATCAAATACATATAAGTGGGGTCGCTGGTTTGGAACATGATAGATTCGGATAAGCGAAGGTAGAAGTACGGGTCGACTGTTTGCGTCTCATCGTTTATCTTTATCTTTTTCTTTCAAATCTTTTTTTATACCGCAAAAACAAAACCCCGCCCTCGCTCTCTTCCATGCGACTGTAATAGAAACCATTTGCTGCTAAGAAGTTCTGTAGGCATGGCATTTTCTGGGGCGCTTGTGTTTGTAATTGAACTGCGCCGAGCAATCTCGCTTCTTTCTCGACTATTTCTATCAGCTGTATGCCTACTTGCCGGAGCCGATATTTTTCTCGTACGACGATTAGTTCCAAATTTGTTATTTTAGGATCGTTTGAGTCCTGGCTATAGATAATTGTGCCAACTGGTTTGATGGTATTGCTGTTTTCGTCGCTGTATCTGGCCAGTGCAGCGGCGCACTCACCCAAGTATAAACGCTGCGTTAGGTCGGTAGATGTGCTTCCATGAAAGCATCTCGGCCTAGTATGTCTGAAATTGGCCCGCAGATGCTGGGTTTGCATAATAGATCAATAATCTCGCCAACTTGAGCGCCATGAGCATGCGGCGTAGTAGCTATTTTTAACGGTAGAGGCATAATGATTAATTACGAATTAGAGGAGGTCGCTGCTGGAGTTTTGCGCCGGCGGCTGCGCGTGCGTTTACGCTTTGGCTTATCGCCGCTAGCGGTATCTGCTGTTTCTCCGCTAGCGGTAGGCTTAGCTGTCGCGTTTGATTTTGCGGTGCTGTTATCATTTGCGGTCTCTGAAGTGTCTTTATTGTTTTGACCGTGGTCTATTTGTAGCAAACCAACAGCTCCTTTGTCAAGTTTGACCGAAGGCTGTTTGGCAATTGGCTGAGTCTGTTCTTGTGATTGCTTAGCGGCTTGGCGCGCGGCGCGATCGGCAGCTCGCTGCTCGGGTGTTTTTGGCGGCGTATAGGCGGGACCAGGTTTTTTGACGACTAGGTTTTCTGGCGGTAGGATTCGGTTGGCGATATCGGCTTCAATATCGCTGCGGTCGCGGCTATAATTATCGCGCGTCCATTGGATAATCCGGCCGGTGTTGTCGTCTTGCGCGGCTGGCAGATTAAGCGTCTTGGCACTAAAAGCTGGAGCCTTCTCGCCGTTGATGACCATGTTGATGATAAAGTTACGATTGTGCATCTGCAGTAAGTCATTTGGCTCGAACTGTGGTTCAAATTGCTTGGCGAGAATCGGACTATCATCGGCAGAAACACGGAAGCTAATTACGGTACCGACGTTGCCGAAAACAGCATCGCGGACGGTTTCTTCCATCTGGCTAATGTACTGGTTGGCGACGGTCAGGTTAAGGCCGTATTTGCGCGCCTCGGATAGAATCGTAGCGAACGAGTCGGTAGCAAAGTTCTGAAACTCGTCGACGTATAGGTAAAACGGCCGGCGATCCTTGATATCGGGGATATCGGAGCGGCTCATGGCGGCGAGCTGAATTTTGGTGACCAAAAACGAGCCGAGAATACCAGCGTTATCCTCGCCGATTAGACCCTTGCTCAAATTGACGACGAGAATCTTACCCTCATCCATAATTTGGCGGATGTTAAAAGTCGATTTCGGCTGACCAATAATGTTGCGGATGACTGGATTAGCGGTGAAGGCGCCGACTTTGTTGAGGACTGGCGCGATGGCTTCAGCCTGGAATTTATCGGTCCAGCTAGCAAACTCGACATTCCAAAATTGCAGTACCACGGTGTCTTTACAGTAGTTGAGCGTGTCTTTGCGAAACTTTTTGTCAGTGAGCATGCGAGTAATATCGAGCATGGTAGTCTCGGGCCGGTCTAGTAGCGCTAAAATGGTATAGCGCAAGATATACTCGAGGCGTGGACCCCAAGAGTCGCCGAACATGCGCTTCAGCACGCCGATAACTTCTGATGAAATGTTAGTTTTTTGCGACGGATTAGTGACCTCTAGCGGGTTGAAGCCGAGCGGATACTGCGTGTCGGCCGGGTTAAAGTAAACAACATCCTGCAGGCGCGAGCCTGGGATGAAGCGCATGTTATTGATGGCAAAGTCGCCGTGCGGATCAATGATGGCGTAGCCTTGCCCGTGGAAAATATCACTGAGGGCGAATAACTCCAGTAAGCCGCTCTTCCCTGCTCCCGTCTGGCCGATGATGTAGACGTGGCGCGATCGGTCGTAGCGCAGCATACCGAATTGATGATTGATGCCGCGGAAATTAGTCATACCAAAGGCCGAGATATTCTCATCATGCGCTGGGTCGCCAGTTAGGACTGGCAGCTTCGGCGGCGGTTCGGCGGTTTTGGTGCTAGCCCAGACAATGTTTGGCGTTTCGACATTAGTGTGCGGTAAATGATAAACGCTGGCGACTTCCTCGATATTCATCAGATAACCGCGGTCAGCAAAGAGGCGGGTCTTGTATTTGGCGAGCGCCTCTTTGGCGAAGCTATCGTTCGACATCTTGAAGCCGTTGAGATTGGTTGAATTAAACTGCTTGAAGGTGCCAATGATGCCTTGCATACGTAATTTGGCGTCGCTAGTGCGCTCGCCCAGGTAAGCGACGCGGACTTTGACTTGATAGCCAAGTTTGGTCGCCTTTTTTTCAGCTTCAGATATGCGAGTCTTGTCGCGTTCTGATAATTCTGGACCACCGCTGGCGCCTGCTTGCTCGGGCGGTTGCCACAGGGCAGAAAATAGGCCGGCAATCCACTTGCCTATGCCGTCGGTGCCGAATAGGTTGAAGCCGCCTGCTTTGACCGATTGAATCCAAGCGTCGGCTTCTTTGTGCCAGCTGTCGGCGACCGGGCGGACTAGCATCTGTATCCAAATTTCTTCGTCGGTATCTTCGAGCTTGGCGAGCGTGCCGGTGATGCCAGCTAGCGGGTCAACTTCAAAACTCTGAAAGGTTTTGATCGGTAAAAATTCCTTGTCGGTTAAGGTAATCTCTGAGGTGTAGACTACGCTGTGGTGGCGTTCGTGAGCGACGTAATCTTCTTCGGACTTGTGAATCTGTACCTGCGGGTATTGGGCGTAGATTTGTCCTTCGACAAAGCTTTGCAGCGATTTCGGCGTCCAAACGTAGAATTGAATCCGTCCGCCCACCGAGGCAATCTCGAAGCTTAGGTGCTCCTGATAGCCATTGTTAGCTTTCAGCTCGCGGGCATCGCGCAAAATACCATGGAGGCTAGCGAACATTTGCTCGGCGGCCAGCTCAGACTTATCGTTGGTTTTTGGAATCTCGAGGGTTAACAAGACGCTCTCAACGTTCTTTATTACATCAATACTGCGATAATTGCGCCAAGTTAGATATAGCAGCACAATAACCAACGGCCCCCAGACATACCATTGCAACAATAGAGCAATAACAGAAGTGATAAATGACATAGATATACTTTCATTATATCATACCTCTGTTATTTTTGCAAGATTAAGCGGAATCCGCAGATAGATTATTGCTGTGGTTCGGCGATGGTGTAAGTCGCTTTGGCGACGCGCTTGAACATCGATTTGCTTTGCAGATTGAGCAGAATAGTTGTTTCTTTGACTTGGCGGCTCTTGAGCACGCGCCTAACAATTTCGTCGCGGTGAAGCGGCTCGCCTGCCTTGCGCAAAATGTCGGCGATAATATCTGAAACAGTGCCTTTGCTATAGCCCCAGCTGTCGAGGGCGTAAATGCCGCGGCCGATTAGGACGAAGCGTTTGTCTTTGATGAGTTCGTTGTGGATAGCTTGAGTGGTAACGTTTCTGCGCTTGAAGTCGCTTTCTTTGATGGCTTTAGAAATGTCGGAAAAGTGCATCGGCTTGCCATTGCCTGCCAAAATGACGTAGATTTTATCGCGGATGTTTTTAGGATTGACGGTCGGCCACTTGGCCAGGCCCCAGACGTCTTTGAGATTGGCTAGTTTTTTGGATAAGCTGGCCAGGCCGCGGATCTGGGACGGACTTTCGAAAGTCAACATGCCGTGCAAGCTCTCGATGTCGATTGGCTGGCCGTGGTTTTTGATGGTTTTCACAATGCTATCGATATCGCCGCGGATTTTCTTCTCATTACCGTTTTCGGCGATACTGATGCCCTGGTGGTAATTGTCGGTTTCGTTGATTATAACGAAGCGCGGCGATAACTCGCCGATAAAGGCAACGTGAGCTCGGGTGTTGTTGGAAGCTTTGTCTTTCGAGAGGCGGTTGGCGACATCTTGGACGCGGCCGACGCGGCCGTTTTCGGAAAGGTCGCGGATAATTAGGCGCTCGGCGTCGTTAATGGCGGGGATTTTGCCGTCGGCGGCAGCGGTTTTGAGGCGGGCTAAGATGGCTTTTTCAAGTTGGCGGACACGTTCGCGAGTGATGCCGAGCAGCTCGCCGATTTGCTCAAGCGTTTCCCGGCGTTCATATAGGCCGAAACGGCGCGTGATGATTTCGCGTTCGCGTTCTTGGTCTATAGTCTTAAGAATATCCTCAATTGCTGTCTTGATAGTCTCCACAGCAGGTGTACCGGTAGTTTCGGTCATGCGATCCTTATCCTTTTATCTCCACTCCCCGCCCCTCGAGAGTGATTTTAGTTTGATATCGTAATTTCGTATCTGATTATAATACATAGTAGTTAGATTGTCAAATCAAATACTAACTAGTTATATTGTATCACAATATAGACGCTTATGGTAAATACTTTTTTGCTACTTTTTTTAATAAAGAATAATGTCTAGGCTAACAATAATACCTATTTTTGTCAAAATTTAAGGTGTTAAGGCGATATCGATGCTGGTTAATTTAACAGTTTATCACAAAATATAATTGTTTATTGAGCAAAGCTTATTCAAAACACTAGTGAATAATTAGCTGATTAAACAGCTTAATCATTGTCTAATAATATCTGGGCTTTTTCTGGCGTGGTTTGCGCCTGAGTTTCTGGCTGGTCGCTGTTGATATGCTTGAGGGCGAACAGCGTAAGTGTGCGGCGAATTTCGTCGCTGGTCGGTTTGGTACTGCGTCCACTGTCGTCGAAGCCGTGGCCAGCATTGGCAACGCGAATAAAGCGGCTGCTCGGCTGGTAGGCCAAGATACGCTGGTAGAACTTGTAAGCCTGCTCAATCGACACAATACTGTCTTTGGTGCCGTGGAAAAACAAAAACGGCGGTGGCGTTTTGGTAATCGGTTGGTACAGCGGGCTGGCGACGCGGGCGGTATCGACATTGCGGGTGCCGAGGAATTTGTAAGCATTTGGGTTGCGCTTGGTGCGCTGTAATTGGTTGACCAGGTCGGTGGTGCCATAAAAACTGATCACGCCGCGGACAGTGATCGGGCTGTCTTGGCGAGTCAGAACATAATCGCTAGCCAAGAGCCCGCCAGCGCTGTCGCCAAAAAGGATAACATTGTTGGTGTCGATGTCATAAGAGCTGGCGAGTTTGGCGATGGTATTGATAGCGCAGGCAACGTCGTTATTTTGTGTCGGATAATGGTATTTGGGCGCTAGGCGGTAGTTGACCGAGGCGACCGCAAAACCGGCCGCTGTCAAACTAGAACCGTAATAGTCAAGCAGCGAATTGCGCTTATCGCCTTTGTGCCAGCCACCGCCGTGGATATAAATAACTAGCGGGTACGGTATCGTATGAGTATTAAGCAAGCTGTTGATTGGCGTGTACAAATCAAACTTCTGCTTGCCTTGACCAGCGCAATACGGAATATCGGAGTCGACGTTAGCGACATTGCCCAGGCGCGGATGATCGTCGGTGCGGTATGATCTATGAATATTTAGCGAGAAGACAACGATAATCATTACTACGAGCAGCAAAATCATCATCCAGCGGCGGACACGTCGGACTTGTTGGAGTTTGATTGTCATGCTTACTTCTTTCGCCGTATTTGGCGCCGCGCCGACCTTTTTTGCGGGGCGTTAGCGAGCAATTCCACTGCTTGGTCGCGAGTGATGGTTTTGGGGTCGGTGTCTTTGGGGATTTTGGCGTTTTTATTGCCGTCGGTAACGTATGGACCGAAGCGGCCGTTGAGTACCTTGATGCCGCCGCCAAAGTCAGCGATGTTTTTCTCGGCCTCGGCTTTGAGCTTGGCGGCGTATAGTTCGCGCGCTTGCTCTTGGGTGACCTCGCGCGGGTCGATATCTTTCAGGCTGACGTAGAGTTTACCGATTTGAATATACGGCCCGAAGCGGCCGACGTTAGCCTTGATATCTTGCCCGTCCTCGGTTTGGCCGACTAAGCGCGGCAGCTCAAAGGCACGTAAAGCTTGCTCTAGGGTGACGGTTTCGATCTTGGCGCCTTTAGGTAGCGGCGCGAATTGCGGTTTGTCGGCTTTGTCGTCGCTTGATCCTAGCTGCAGCATTGGTCCGAAGCGGCCGAAGCGAGCAATAATCGGCTTGCCAGATTTCGGATCAATGCCGACTTCCCTGTTGGCGCCGACAGTTCGGCGGTCAATATTGCCAGATTGCTCAATCAGCGCGTGGAATGGCGCGTAGAATTTCTCGAGCATGGTGTTGCGCGCCAAGCGATCACCGGCAATATCGTCGAAATCTTTCTCGACGTCGGCTGTAAAGCCATAATCAACGACGCGGTCGAAATGGTCGGTTAAAAAGCCGCTAATCAGCTCGCCAGCCGGCGTCGGCACAAGCTTGCCTTTGTTGGAGCCGGTCTTTTCTTGGACAATCTCGCGCTCGACCTTATTGTCGATAAGTTGCAATAAGATAACATCGCGCGGTACGCCTTCGGAATCGCCTTTTTCGGCGTAGCCGCGGGTTTGGATGGTGTTCATGATGGTAGCGTAAGTACTTGGGCGGCCGATACCGAGCTCTTCAAGCTTTTTGACTAGCGTACCTTCGGTATAACGGGCTGGCGGCCGGGCGAAAACTTGGCGGGCTTCGACGCTGTGGCGCTGGAGTTGGTCGCCAGATTTGACATTTGGCAAAATTGTGTCATCTTTACCGCCGCCATAAACGCGTAGGAAACCGTCGAACAGGACGACTTGACCCTTGGCCTCAAAGACGAGCTTGTCGTTGGTTTTACTTGAGTTATTTTGCTTTCCCCCGTCGTTAATACTAATTGTAATTGTCGTGTTCTCTAGCTTGGCTGGCGCCATTTGGCTGGCCAGTGTGCGGCGGCGGATGAGGTCGTAGAGGCGCTGGTCATAGTCGCTGCCGCTGACTGACTCGCGAGTGATATCGGTCGGGCGAATTGCTTCGTGAGCTTCTTGGGCGCCAGCGGATTTAGTTTTGAACTTGCGGACATGCGAATATTCGATGCCATATAAGCGCTTGATGTAATCGGCGCTGGCGGCGATGGCCTGGCTCGACAAGTTAACACTATCAGTACGCATGTAAGTAATGCGGCCCTCTTGATATAGTTTTTGGGCGCTGGCCATGGTAGCGCGCGAGCCCATACCGAGCTTGCTATTGGCCTCTTGTTGCAGAGTGCTGGTCGTGAACGGCGCGGCTGGGTTGCGGCTTGACGGGCTGGTACTGATATCGGTAACGGTGAAAGTAGCGCCAGCCAGCGATTCGAGGAAAGCTCGGGCTGCGTCCTCGCTGTCGAAACGCTGTTTTAGCTCGGCTTTTAGTTCTTGTTTGCCAGCGGCGAAAATAGCGGTTACTTTGAACTGCGAGCTGCCAGCAAAGGCGTCAATTTCGTGCTCGCGCTCGACTAGCAGTCGTACGGCTGGACTCTGGACGCGGCCGGCCGACTTGCCGCCGGGGACTTTTTGCCAGACGACCGGGCTAAGTTCGAAGCCGACAATTCGGTCGAGAATCTGCCGGGCTTGCTGAGCTTCGACTAATTTCATATCGACGGTGCGCGGATGCTTGATTGCCTCCTCGATGGCCGATTTGGTAATTTCGTGAAAAGTAATACGCTTGGTAGTTTTGGGGTCAAGCTTTAGGACCTCGCACAGATGCCAAGCAATGGCCTCGCCCTCGCGGTCTTCATCAGTGGCTAGCCAGACGTTGGCCGCGCCGACTGATTTGACGGCTTTCTTTAATTCAGCGATTACTTTTTTCTTTTCTGGGTCGATTTCGTAAGTCGTTTTGAAGCCGTGCTGGATATCAATTGGCGGCGTGCCGTCTTTGGTTTTTTTGGCGATAGCGCGAATATGCCCAATGCTTGACAAAACATGAAAATCATTGCCGAGATACTTCTCGATAGTTTTGGCTTTGGCTGGCGACTCGACGATAACCAGATTCTTCATACTTATATAATAGTAAACCGATTTGCTAAAAATGCCAAATTAGTGTTGGCTGCTGAGGATAATAAACCAAAGAAAATAGCCCGCCAGATGGGCCTCGCGCCGAGCCTTAGAGCTCTGGCGGGCTATTTTCTGACGGGCTTGTTAAGCCCTTTTTTCGCCGAGGAGGGTTACTCCTCGGCGGCGGTGTCGGTAGTGTTCACCTCCTCGGTGTCGCTGTAAAACTTGTCGGCTTCCTCCGGCGGGAGGATGTCGACGAGCTGGGTCTGCTCGCTGAGCAGGCCATTGCGAGCAAGCCGCTCCTCGGCTCGCTTGATCTCCCATCTAAGATGGAGAGCGTACCACTCGTATGATGTGGCATTACGCTCGAGATAGGAGAGGTGCTCTCTGGTCTCCTTGACCAACGCCGCCAGGCGGCGGCGCCAGGAACCCACCTCAAGTCGGTGGCGTTCCGCCTCGGTGGCGGTGTATGCTTTCGCTTTGACAAGATCCGTGAAGATCTCGTCCATCTGTTTGCGCGCATCGCGCGCAAACAGGCGGTTCTTCTCGGCGCGGCCGGCCATGAAGCCAGCCGCGCCCAGGGCGACGACAGCGGCCAGGTCGCCCTGGCCGCCGATGATGAGGATGGCGGCGACGGCGGCGGTCGTGATTGCGACCGCCATCTCGCGGTGGTCGCGCAAGACGCGCGCCGCCGTCTTGATGAAGCTTCTCATTTCCCCTCCTCAGGGAAGTTTTCACTCAAAGCAAAAGGGCTGCTTCTTGCCCTTTTTACGAAACTTTGAGCAAAAAGCTGATATATATATATCACATATGGACGGCGGTGTCAATAGTTTTGCAATAATTTAATATTTTTCGCAACAAAATAGCTAAAAATTCCTTTCAGGCCGCAAATCGCCAGTTTTGCTTGTTTATTTATCATTTCGGTGTTTTGATGGCCAGGCGCGCTTGATATATGAGGCCGTTGATTTAACTGCGAACGGTAGCGATACGGCGAATGCTAAATTGCCGATACCGCGAGCAACTCTGGCGAGTTGGCTCTGGCCGGTGGTTTCGAGACGGCTGCCGACTAGGTGGGCTAGCAATGAGCTGGTTTCGAGCGCTAGCGCCAATTTGCCAGAGATTTCTGGACGCACGGTTTCATCGCCAGCTTCAACTATCGTTTTGGCGCTGGCAACGGCGTTTATTCCATTAAAAGCTGTGATGGCGGCGATTATTTCCGTTGGTGCGAGGTTTTTTTACTTTTTATCTCATAAAGGATGATGGCAGTGACAGCTTTGTCTAGCCCAGCATCCAGTAAAGCGCCGAAATCGCTTGTCTGCCCTGTTTTGCGGGCGACGATGCCGTCTAGAACGTCCAGCGGCAACTTGTGCGATGCCAGCGGCGGTATCAATGTGTTTGGCACCGCGCCAGGCTAGAATTGCGCCAGCGAGACTCATAGCGTTGGGAATGGTGGGGATATCAGTCCGAGGGTTGAACCTCAGTGTCTTTTCGCGGGACTTGCCAGGCATAATATCTAAGTCTACAATTATACGATGAAAATGACAAATTTGCGAAAAGCTTAAACAATATTAATTAGACAAGCGTCCACTGGTTGGCGCCGAGCGAGCGGATAGCGCCAGTTAGTTCAAGCATGGTTAGTGCAGTATTGAACTCGGTTGCTGCCAGCTGAGTAACCTTTTGCAGCTGATCGCCGTCGCGGACACCTTGAGCGAGCTGTTCGATGATCGCTGTTTCGGCGGGTGTTGAGCCGAGCGGCAGCTTAGTCTGGCTGGTTCGCGAGTCTGGCATGAATTCTGGCGCGATAACCGATAAAATATCGTCAAGGCTAGTGACGGGAGTGGCGCCTTGTTTGATTAGAGCGTTGCAGCCAGCGCTCTGCGGGCTGGTGATGTTGCCGGGTACAACGAAGACATCTTTGCCTTGAGCTAGCGCGTGGGCAGCGGTATTGAGCGTGCCGCTGCGAGCACTAGCCTCGGTGATTAGTACGGCGTCAGCCAAGCCAGACACCAGGCGATTGCGTTCCAAAAAGCTCCAGCGGCCGAGGATGTATGGTTCGGTGTCATCAGTAGAATGCTCAGATAGAATTGCTCCGCCCTTTTCGACAATTCGTCGGGCAAGTGCGCTGTTGCTGCGCGGATAAATATTTGGCAGTTGGCTGGGTACGATGGCGATAGTGGTGCCGCCAGCGTCTAAGCAGGCGCGGTGCGCTAGCGCGTCGGTGCCTAGGGCTAGTCCGCTAACGATGATAAAGCCGCGGCTAGCCAGGCCGCTGGCGAACTGATTGGTTACCTCGATACCGTAGCTGGTTGGCTTGCGGGTACCGACGATAGCGATGGTTGGCTGGCGTTGTTTAGGGATTTTGCCTAAGTAATATAATGCTTGCGGCTTGTCGTCAATATTAGCTAATACCTTGAGATAATCGCTGCTATCTGGTGATACTTTATTGATTTTCATACAAATTCCTGTTAAAAAGTATTGACATGTTGTCAAA
>ERZ773083.818-NODE-818-length-23548-cov-21.144894_pt1 | contig 23548 bp, 15 predicted proteins | sample MGYA00511465_ERZ773083 | MGnify/ENA primary metagenome ERZ773083 (study PRJEB29015, sample SAMEA2738001) | human oral metagenome | biome: human oral; feature: human-associated habitat; material: dental | place: China | collected 2060 ... | reverse complement strand
CGCCTGCGCACAGGGCGTTGACGAGCGGATTCTCCTGGTAGGACGCGTCGAATTCTGTCTCCCCGCCGATGTTCGGCAGCCCGAGGCAGTTGCCGTATCCGCCGACGCCGGCGACGACGCCGTGCACCACGCGGGCCGTGTCCGCGTGGCCGACGTCGCCGAAGCGCAGCTGGTCCATGACCGCTACGGGCCGGGCTCCCATGGAGACAATGTCTCGCACGATGCCGCCCACGCCGGTGGCCGCCCCCTGATACGGCTCGACGAAGCTCGGGTGATTGTGCGACTCCACTTTGAACGTCACGGCCCAGCCGTCGCCGATGTCCACGACTCCGGCGTTCTCGCCCATGCCGACGAGCAGGTGCTCGCGCATCTCGGGCGTGAGCTTGCTGCCGAATTGCTTGAGGTGGATCTTCGAGGATTTGTACGAGCAGTGCTCTGACCACATCACCGAGTACATGGCGAGCTCGGCGGCCGTGGGACGCCTGCCGAGGATCTGCCTGATGCTCGCGTATTCGTCCTCTTTGAGGCCGAGTTCGGCCCAGGGCATGGGCTGCTCGGAGGTCGCCGCGGCTTTCTCGACGGTGTCATAGCTTTCGTTGCGGTGCTCGGCCGAAGCCATGGATTCTCCTGTTCCGAGGGGAGCGTCGCATCCCTTGGGCGGGGCGGCGTCCCGAAGTGTGAGCGCTGGATTCGCGGCCTTTCGCGCCGCTATGCGAGAACCGATTCGAGGGCGGATGTGAAAAAGGTCAGCCCGTCGGTTCCCGAACGGAGCCCGTTGGCGCCGCCCGGGCCGAAGCCCGATTCGACGGCGTGCTCCGGGTGGGGCATGAGCCCGACGACGTTCCCCGATTCGGAGACGACGCCCGCGATGTCGTCGACCGACCCGTTGGGGTTGACTCCAACGTATCGGAAGGCCACGCGCCCCTCGCCTTCAAGGCGAGCGACGGTTTCGGCGTCGGCCTGGAAGCACCCTTCGCCGTTCTTCAAGGGAATCGTGATGACCTGCCCTCGCGTGAAACCGGAGGTCCACGGCGTGTCCGCGTTCTCGACCGCAAGCTTTTGCTCGCGGCAGACGAAGCGCTGCCCCTCGTTGCGGACCAGCGCCCCGGGCAGCAGGTGCGCCTCGCACAGAATCTGGAATCCGTTGCAGATCCCCAGCACGGGCACGCCCTTGGCCGCCGCCTCGACGACGGCGGACATGACGGGCGTCAGCGCGGCTATGGCCCCGCATCTGAGGTAGTCGCCGTAGGAAAAGCCGCCGGGCAGCACGATCGCATCGACTTCCCCGACGTCGTCCGAGGCGTGCCACAGAGCGACGGGCTCGCCTCCGGCCAGGCGAACGGCGCGCGCGGCGTCGCCGTCGTCCAACGTTCCGGGGAACGTGACCACGCCGATCTTCACCGCTCGTCCTCCGCAGCGTAGACGGCGACGACGTCCTCGATGATCGGGTTGGAAAGGCTCGTCGCGGCGAGTTCGCGTGCGGACTCCAGATGCCCCTCAGTCACCGCCCCCTCCACGGAAAGCTGGAAACGCTTGCCCTGCCGCACGTCCGTGAAGACGTCCACTCCGTGCCGAAGGAAGGCTCCGCGCACGGCCTTGCCCTGCGGGTCGAGAATTTCAGGCTTCGGCATGACTTCGACGATGATCCGCCCCAAGGGCTTCCTCCTGTCTCACAAATCGGACGCCATGCGGCGCCTCATGTCCATGATATGGGCACGAGGCGCTTTCGCGCATGATTTTCCGAAATCCGAGCGGCGGATTCGCCTGGCCGTTCTCCGACCTCGCCCCGTCACGACCAGCGGCTGCCGGTCAGACGCTCGTAGATCTGCACATAACGCTCGTGGGTCTTGTCAACCACCTCGTCGGGCAACGCGGGCGGATGCGTGCCGGAACTCACGTCCCACCCCGATTCCTCCGAGCTCAGCCAGTCGCGGACGAATTGCTTGTCGAGCGAGTGCTGGGACCTTCCCGGCTCGTAGACATTCGCGATCCAGAACCGCGAAGAGTCCGGGGTGAGCACTTCGTCGCCGAGGATGATCTCCTCCGAGCCGGCGTCGGGGGAAACGCCGAACTCGAACTTCGTGTCGGCAATGATGATGCCCCGCTCCGCGGCGATCTCGCGAGCCCTAGCGTACGTCGCGATCGACTTCGCCCGAAGCTCGCGGGCCACGCCCTCTCCCACTCGCGCGGCGGTGTCGGCAAAGGTGATGCTTTGGTCGTGGTCGCCGAGCCTGGCCTTCGTCGTGGGCGTGAAGATCGGCCGGTCGAGGCGCTCCGCCTCCCTGATGCCCGGAGGGAGGGCGACGCCGCACACGGTTCCGCGGCGCTTGTATTCGGCCATGCCGGATCCCGTCAGGTAGCCGCGCACTACGCATTCGACGGGGAAAATCTTGAGGCGGCGGGTGATCATTGCACGCCCTTCGACGGCCGCAGGGACGTTCGTCGATATGACGTGGTTGGGGGTGAGATCGGAGAGCTGCTCGAACCACCACAGCGACAGCTGGGTGAGTATTCTCCCCTTGTCCGGAATCTCGGTGGGAAGAACATAGTCGTAGGCGCTGATCCGATCAGAGGCGACGATTAGGTAAGCATCCTCGCCGTTGTGTGCGTCCACGCCCGACGGAACGTAGACATCGCGAACTTTGCCCGAGTACACGTGCGTCCACCCGGGCAGGTTTCTTGCACCGATTCCAATCATCTGTGTTCTCACTCCCTCGTGTACCACAGTAGTTCTTTCCACGTATTGGATCACGGCTACCTGCCTCTTGTCCATAGGTTGAGATAACCGTTTTTGCCCGCGACGACGACGTCGAACCACGCTTACGCGTCAAACCGGCGCAAAGTCCCAATCAGTCGATTTCGCGCCCTCGTGTGCCAATGACCATAAGGGGCATTGAACACACCGCCGGAAGCGCGAAGTCCAACCCGGGTCGACGCCGAGCCCATCGCCACGTTGCGAATGCAATTTCAACAGTACACCCACAGTTTAGCCGTTATCCAGTGATTTTGCCCGATGTTTTCGACGTCGAAGCGGAGGGGCTGATTCGCGGGCGCACGACGGTCACATTCCCGCGGCAACGTCGGTGCGGAAATGCGCCCCTTTCAGCCGGATCTCCGAGATAGCTGCGTAGGCCGCGGCGCGCGCGGCGGCCACGTCCTTTCCCATTCCGACGCACGCCAACACTCGGCCTCCGGCGGACACAACGGCTCCGTCCGATTCCTTCGTTCCCGCGTGGACGACGTGCGCGCCGGGCACGCTTTCGGCCGCGCCCAAGCCCTCGACGGGGTCGCCCGCATGCACCGGCCCGGGATAGCCGGACGCCGCCAAGACCACGGTGACTGCGGCGTCGGGAAGCCATTCGAGGCGGCGAAGTCCATGCCTGCTGCCGGGCTTCTCTTCGTCGTCCGCCGCCGCTTCCCGTTCGTCTCCGTTCAGCTCCGAGCCGCCTCGACTCGGCTGTCTGCCCTTTTCCGCTCGCGGCTCGCCCCGGCATGCCGCAGACTCGCCCCCGGCCCTTTCAGGCTCTCCGAGAACCGGCCCCAGCTCGCCCCTCGCCGCATCCCGCAAAAGGCCGGCGAGGGGGGTGACCAGCCGCGCCAGCACCGACTGCGTCTCGGGGTCGCCGAAACGCACGTTGAACTCCACCACTTTCACGCCCTCGGAGGTCAACGCCAAGCCGCAGTAGAGCACGCCGACGAAGGGCGTTCCGCGCCGCGCCATTTCGTCTACGACCGGCTGGGCGACCTCGGCGACGACGGCGTCGGCCAGCCCCGGGTCGGCCCACGGGAGCGGCGAGTAGGATCCCATGCCGCCGGTATTGGGCCCCTTGCCGCCGTCGTACGCCCGCTTATAGTCCTGCGCGGGCTCCAGAGGAAGGGCGACGCGTCCGTCGCACAGACAGAAAAGGGAGACCTCGGGCCCGTCGAGGAACTCCTCGATCAGCGCCTTCCCCTCGGGCTTGGCCAGGCACCCCTGGGCGTGGGCGAGGGCGGCGTCTCTGTCGTCCGTCACGACGACTCCCTTGCCCGCGGCCAACCCGTCGTCTTTGACCACGTGGGGCGCGCCGAAAGCGTCAAGGGCCGCTTCCACTTCTCCAAGGCTCGTGCACAGCCGCGATCGCGCCGTCTGCACGCCCGCGCTGGCCATGACCTCCTTGGCGAACGCCTTCGAGCCTTCCAGGCGTGCGGCTTCGCGCGAGGGGCCGAAAACGTCGATGCCCGCCTCGCGCACGGCGTCGGCCACGCCAGCGACCAACGGAGCCTCCGGACCGACGACGACGAGGTCGATCCCCTTGCTGCGAGCGAATGCGGCCACGGCCGCCCCGTCGAGGATGTCGAGGTCGACGAGCGTTCCCAATGGGGCCATCCCGGGGTTCCCCGGGGCGATGTAGAGGACGTCGTCGTCGCTGCGAAGAGAACGGGCGATGGCGTGCTCGCGGCCTCCCGACCCGAGTATGAGTATGTTCACGGAACAACCCTAAGCCAGGTTGCGCAACAACGACGATTTGACGCCGGACGTGTCACATTCTGAACGACGCCCCTCCCCCGAACGGCGAATCCCTCCTGAACGACGCCCCTCCCCCGAACGGCGAATCCCTCCTGGACATCGGGCTTTTCCCAAACGACGACGCCTTCCCGAAAGACGAACCGTTTCCAGACGACAAGCCTTTCCAGACGACAAGCCCTCCGCCGGCGTTCCCCGGAAACTCGCCGTCCTCGCCCTTCATCCCAGATCAATCCAACAAATCGCCTCCGCGAAAAGAAAAAGGAGGTTCATGGAAGAGAAAGGATGTTTATAGAAGAAAAGAGATAGTTTGAGGACGGTACGATCACGAAACGCCAATCAGACTATCGTCTGATTACAGAGCACATTCCACGTCGTTAAACTCCCCAACGGAGGCGTGTCTACCGAACTCCATGCTCACTTTCACATCACGAGTTCAGGAAATGAATATGAAAAAGATACCTTCGCGGCGTCCCGTCTCGAAGGTCAAGGCGATGCTCCTCGCTTTCGTCGTGTCCTTCATCGCAACCGTCGCTTTCGCACCGCGCGCCGCGCAGGCCGCTGAAATCCCAAACGACGGCATCTACGGAATCAAACAGGTGACGCCCGAAGCGACCGCCTGGGGGCAGTGGGACTCAGTCCGGCTCAACTTCACCTGGGCGGTGCCGAACGGCACCAGCCGCGGCGACACGATCGCCGTCGAGCTCCCCGACGTGATCGATGCGGGTTCGGCCCCCGGCTTTGCGGTCCTGTCGCCCTCGGGCGAAGAGATCGGCCGGGCCGCGTTCGATTCGGGCACGAATAGAATGGTCATCACCTTCACCACTGACTACGTGGAAACACACCAGAACGTAAACGGAACAGCATACTTCAACGCCACGCTCAATCAAAGGGCGCTCGTATTCGATTCGACGACGAACGCCATGGACGTCGACATCTTTGGCACGCAGGTGAGGATCAACAAGCTCGTCGGATTCAACGGCCCCGAAGAGGAATCCAAGAAGGGCTGGTGGATACCGAACCAGGCTGAGGCCACGGCCACTGACGAATCCGGCGTTCTCATCAACAGGGACGAATCGGCCATCAGCTACGGAATCGTCTTGGACAATCTCCAATGGACCACCGCCTCGATCGACGACAAGGCCGACGCCGACCTCGTCTACTGCGTCAACGGCCAGGCGGCCGAGGGCGCTTACGCCTTCCTCCAAACGCGCGACGTTGCGAACGGGGTGTTCGAGGCCGGCTCGACGCCCCCCGGGGTTCACATCGAGGCGTCGTGCGACGGGATCGCGAGCGGCGCTCCCAAGATCACCGTGACGAAACCCGCCGGCCTGACGTCCAAGCAGTTGCAGGTGATCTACGGAATGAAACTCCGCACCAACGCCAAGGGACAGCCCGTTCACGGCGCCAAAGACGCCGTCGGGATCAAGAAGACCCTCTCAAACACGGCCAACATCTCCTATGACACCGGCAAGAAGACCCTCGGGCTGGCCAAGTACCTCAAGTTCGAGGGAGGCGGCGGCGAGGGATCCGGCATCACCGTTCCCGCCATCGACATTGAGAAGTACGACGGTGACTGGGAGGGCATCCAGTGGGACGGCTCCGGCGAGCCGGACGTCTCCGGCGATCCAGACTTCGAGCCGAGCAACCTTCCCGCCGGCGACCGCAATTCCGCCCCCGGCCTTTCCCTTGCAGCCGATCAGGGCGCAACGGTCAAATTCACAGTGACCAACGTCGGCATCGAAGATCTGACAAACGTGACAGTCACCGACACAACGGCCGAAGGTCCGGCGCTGAAGGACGTCCAGTGCGTCGTCGACGGAACGCCCCACAAGGCGGATGCGCAGGGCCGGATCGATTTGGGGGCATGGGTCTTCCCGCGGAAGGCGTCGTTCGAATGCCAGGGAACGCTCGACCCGATGGGAGCGAATAAGACGCACGCTGACAACGCGAAGGTCGCTGCCGTTTCGGTTGCCTCGCAAACCCCCGTCGAGGACTCCGACCCCTGGCACGCCACGTCGGGTCCGGCTCCGAAGGTCTCGGTCGGCGACTTCGTTTGGTTCGACGAGAACAAGAACGGCTTGCAAGACGACGGCGAGCCCGGCATCGAGGGCGTGACCCTCACATTGGTCGGGCCCGACGGCAAAGAGGTCTCCGACGTCGACGGGGCGCCCGTCTCCCCCGTCAAGACTGACAAGAAGGGGGCGTACACATTCGCCAACCTTCCCGTTCTTCCAGCGGGCAAGCACTACACCGTCAAAGTCACCGACCCCGAAGGATACACGCCCACAAAGGCCGGCCAGGGAAGCGATCGGGCAAAGGATTCTTCGACCGGCCAGGCCGAATCCGGGGACCTGACTGCGGACGGTCAGCGCGACGCGACGCTCGACTTCGGCTACGTCAAGCGAGAATCACCTGCGACGCCCACTCCGACGCCGTCCGAGACTCCGACAACGCCTCCCACGGGTCCTTCGACGCCAACGACCGAACCGTCTACCCCCTCGACGCCGACAACCAGGCCCTCAACACCGCCGACTCCCGTGACACCGCCCACCGGGCCGTCGACGCCGCCGGCGCCTCCCGGGACTCCTTCCATGCCGCCGTCCCTTCCCTCGGCGATACCTCCGACGCCTGCGCAACCGCCTTCGGTTTCCCGCAAGCCAACGCCGAATCCTTCGCAGCCGGCTCCGGCTAAGCCGACTCGCGACGCTCCAAAGAAGACCCTCGCTTTCACGGGCTTGGACAGCACCGCGATGGGGCTCGGCGCGCTTGTTCTGACTGCGGCAGGCGGAACGCTGATCGCGATTCGCAGGCGCAGGAATGCGCTGTGAGGTTGGGCCGTTGGGTTCGCGCAGCAGGCCGCAATAGCTAGCGCGCTGGACACTGCGGCCGAAGCCCTGCAACGCTTCATCAAACAGGGGCGGACCCGAATCAATCGGGTCCGCCCCCTCGTTCGTCCGCTCTGAGCTCGGCGCCCACCTCCTAGCTGTACAAGCGACTGCTCGCCGCTCACGAAGCAGATGAACAAACAACTACTCGCCGACGCCCGCCAAGTGTCTGCGATTCCGTTTGCGCGTCACGAAGCAGGCGGGCAGCGCCCTCTCGCTGGCCGCCACTCTTGCTGGCCGCCAGGCACAACGCAATTGCCCGAGCACGATGCCGTGCAATATAACGCCGCTCGCCGGACGCGATGGCGCTGGTCAGACCCGACCCAACGACGCTTGTCGTCAGACATGAAAAGTGCCTGTCTGCAGGAAAAACGCCAAAATTTGGCACTCTTCACTGATCCAGGCACTTTTCATCAGCCGAAGGCGTCCCGAAGCTGACCAGAGACGACCCGAGAGACCAACCACGAACCTCTCAAGGAAAGCCAGAGACGCGTCAAAGGCGGCCGGCCGTCAGCCGATCATCAGGCAGCGCCTTTCAGCGCGCAGCCCCAATCAGGCCTTCGCCGCTGCGATGCGCTCACGGAACTTCGCAAGCTGCTCGGTGATCTTGGCGGGAAGCTTGTCGCCGAACTGCTTGAAGTACTCCTCGGTCTCGTCCATCTCGGCAGCCCAAGCATCGGGGTCGATCTCGAACAGGGCGTCCCACGTGGCCTTGTCGACGTCGATCCCATCAAGGTTGAAGTCCTCGAACTTCGGGTAGCGACCGGTCACGCCGTCAATGGCATCGACCTGCCCGCCGACTCGGCGGACGATCCAGTCGAGAACTCGCGAGTTCTCGCCGTATCCCGGCCACATGAACTTGCCGTCGGGGCCCTTGCGGAACCAGTTGACCTGGAAGACCTTCGGGAACTTGTCGCCGAGCTTTTCCTGGAGCTCCAGCCAATGGCCCCAGTAATCCGCCATGTGGTATCCGCAGAAAGGCAGCATGGCGAAGGGATCGTGGCGCAGCGAGCCGGCCTTGACGTCCGTCGCGGCGGCGGTCACCTCGGAGGCGACCGACGCTCCGATGAACACGCCGTGGGCATTCTCGTACTGCTCGGCGACGAGCGGCACGTTGCTGGCGCGGCGGCCTCCGAAGAGAATTGCATCGACCGGCACGCCCTGCGGGGCCTCCCAATCCTTGCAGATGATCGGACACTGCGAGGCGGGAACCGTGAAGCGGCTGTTCGGGTGGGCGGCCTTCTTGCCCTCGGCGGCGTCGGCGGGGGTGTAGTCCTTGCCGGTCCAGTCGATGAGGTGGTCCGGAAGCGGGGCGTCGATGCCCTCCCACCACACGTCGCCGTCGTCGGTCAGGGCTACGTTCGTGAAGATCGAGTTGCCGCGCATGGTGTCCATCGCCATGGGGTTCGTGTCGTACGAGGTTCCGGGGGCGACGCCGAAGAAGCCGGCCTCGGGGTTGATTGCGTACAGGCGCCCGTCGGGACCGGGGCGCATCCACGCGATGTCGTCGCCGATTGTCTCGACCTTGTAACCGGGAATGGTCGGCTGGAGCATAGCGAGGTTGGTCTTGCCGCAAGCCGAGGGGAAGGCGGCCGTCACGTGGTACTGCTTGCCGGTCTTCTCGTCGGTCAGGCGAAGGATGAGCATATGCTCGGCCATCCATCCCTGGCGGCGGGCCATCGTCGAGGCGATGCGCAGCGCATAGCACTTCTTGCCCAGCAACGCGTTGCCGCCGTAGCCGGAGCCATAGGACCAGATCTCGTTCGTCTCCGGGAAGTGCGTAATGTACTTTTCATCGTTGCAAGGCCAAGCGGTGTCCTCACGGACGGTCCCATCGGCGTCGCGCAGGGGGTATCCGACAGAGTGGACCGCGGGAACCCATTCGCCGCCTTCGCCGATGAGCTTGAGAGCTTTGGATCCCATTCGGGTCATGATGCGCATGTTCGTGACCACGTAGGGAGAGTCGGTCAGCTCGATGCCGAGCTTGGAGATCGGTCCGCCGAGCGGGCCCATCGAGAAGGGAACGACGTACATCGTGCGGCCGCGCATGGCGCCGTCGAACTTCTCGTGGAGGATCTTCTTCATCTCGACCGGGTCGTACCAGTGGTTGGTCGGGCCGGCGTCTTCTTCCTTCTCGGAGCAGATAAACGTCCGGGACTCCACGCGGGCGACGTCGGAGGGAAGCGAGCGCGCAAGGAAGGAGTTGGGGCGCTTCTCGGGATTGAGGCGCGTGAAAACTCCAGCCTCGACCATCTCGGTGGTGAGGCGATCCCATTCTTCGTCCGAGCCATCAGCCCAGTAAATGGAGTCGGGCTTGGCGAGATTGGCCGTCTTCGCAACGAACTCAATCAACTCTTCAGGGGCCTCGGCGGGCGCTCCGGCCCGAACCTCTTCGACGGTGTAGGTCTTATCCGTCATCGCGTTTCCTTCCTGAGTCTGCGATGTGCTGCCGCAGCCCTGCCGCCACGGCGCGAACGACATCTATTGTTGCGGAAAAAGCTGGGGATTTCCCGTGCGTTTCGTCCCAGAATGGCATGGGTGCGGCGGGTGCGATCTTTCACACATCGGCGTCGTCGAAGCCGCCCAAGAGAACCGGGCGGGAGCTTTCGCCGCGCCTCGGCAAACCGCCCGGCGGAGCGCGACGCCGACAAGTGCCCGCAGAGCTTTCCCACGCCCGCTGAAACCTCGCAAAGGGTCCGACGTCGAAGGCGAGGGAAGCGATGCGCGCGCCGAAAGCAAAAGGACAGGCGTGCCCAAAGCAAGAGAAACAGAGAACCAGAACAAGAAGATGCCTCGGCCCAAACACGAGAAACGGGCAGGCCAAGGAACGAGAGGTCCCCACCTGGCAACGTGTGCCGTTTTCTCCCACCAACTATGCTGTTCCCTGTACGGCGCGACAAGCGCGCTTCAAACTAAGGATTCAACAATGAGCGTTCTTCCACGCACAACCGTGAGGAAGCGGTCTCGGTTGCTCGCGGCAGCCTTGCTTCCCTTCATGCTCCTGATCGCCGCGTGCAAGATGGACATGACCGTAGAGTACAAGGACGACGGCACGGCCGTTTCGAGCGTCGTCTTTGAAGACGACGAGGGCAAGTTGAGCGGCCAGAACCTGACGTGCGAATCATTGATGTCTCGGATGAAACAGTCTTTCCAGGGAAGAAGCAGCGCCGGCCTCAATCTGGACAAGTTCAGGATGGAGGACCTTTCCAACGGAGGGAATCTCAAATGCAAGCTGACTCAAAAACAAGCCAGGCAAGAGTCCGGACTCACGAAGACTTCTAGCGGCTACGTCCTCAAACTGGCCGGCAATCCGAGGTTCAACTCTTCAAGCTTCAGGGGGCAGATCCAGGCCACGCTCAAGATTGTCATGCCCGGAAAGATCACCGAAGCGTCCGGAAACGGCAAGATCAGCGGCAACACGGTGAAGTACGAGGGACTCGACGTCATCGCCCAAGGAGCGCAAATCAAGGCCGAAAAGGACGGCGGCTCCAGCGAGGAACCCTCTGCGAACGACGAAGAAACCACAGCGAAGAACGACGACGGGGCGGCAAACAAGCCCGCAGCCTCTTCTAAGAAAGACTCCGACGGCGGATTCCCGATGTGGGCGTGGTTCGCCATCGGAGGCGGCGCCGTCGTCCTCTTGGGCGTCATAATCTTCCTCGCGACGCGAAAAGGGAAGGGATCTGGCCCCGGGCAGGCAGCCTACGCAGCCCCGTTCGGACAGCCGCAGGCCCCGCAGCAGTTCGGCGGGCCCCAGGCACCGCAACAGTTCGGCGGGCCCCAGGCTCCACAACAGTTCGGCGGACCCCAGGCTCCACAACAGTTCGGCGGACCACAGGCCCCGCAGGGCCACTCCCAGTACCCGCCGCAGCAAGGCGGAGGCTACCCACAGAATCCTCCACAGCAGGGCGGCTACTGACAGCTCCTCGGGCGCCGTACAGGCCCTCGGTCCGCTCCGGACGCATGGTTCCGGAGCGGACGGACCGAGGAGGCGCTCGGCACAACCGAACACAACGCTCGCACTTCAGCCACCGGCCTTGAACGTAAGTCACGAAGTCTGCGAGGCCCTTCGTTCACCAGAGCACATTCACCGCGTGCTCCTGTCGCTCGCTCAGAACGACCAAGGTTTTCAATTTGCCGAGACTCTCCCGCCCGATCAAAAGAGGGAGCTTGCGAGGATTTTACAACTTGCCGAAGAGTTCGCATCGCGGCCGCGCGCAAGGCGATGAACTATAGGTAAAGCAAGGAACAAAGACGGTCGCTTTCGCCTCAACCGATTGTGCGCAGAGCGCCCAAGTCGCTACCTTTGTTCTTGAACATGACGGACACGCTTATCAGATAGGGACAAGCACATGACTACCATCGCCAAGAAGGGACGTCGCCGGTCCCTTCTTCTCTTTCTGCCATTCCTGCTGATCCTTTCAGCGTGTCGAGTCGATACAAACATCACAGTCGGCGAAGACGGAGGCACCGCCTTAAGCGTAGCGTTCGACACCGAGGACCCCTCGACAAAGGTCGGAGACTGCCAGGTTCTGTCCTCGCAAATGGAGTCCCTAAAATCGACCTATGGCACCCCCGTCATCGAATCGGTTCCCGGTGCGAAGGGCATGGGCTGCAAGCTCACGTTCAAAGACGGTCCCTTCCTGAAGACCCTGGCCGAAAAGGACGACGAGGGGCACGTAACCGTCACCGTTCCCCGAGCATTCTGGCAGGCAATGGACGGCCAGCTCAAGGGCTCGGTGCGTTCGAGAATGAGCGACCTCAAGTTCAAGATGGGCATCACCCTCCCCTCCGAGGTCACGGACGTGAGCAAAGGCGGAAAAATCAATGGAAACACGGCGGAGTGGGATAACTACGACATCGTGAAGAGAGGCGTAAGCGCCACTGCCGGAGGCGAGTTGGGATACATAGGCACCACGGACGACGAGTCGGAAAGCCCCTCCGAGTCGCCCACGACCGCCAAGTCAACCTCGCCTGAAACGACCCCGGACGATACGCCGACGCCATGGGCATCGCCCAAGAAAGACGAAGGCATGCCGATGTGGGCGTGGTTCGCCATCGGCGGCGGCGTTCTTGTAGCCATCGTCGCAATCGTCCTCCTCGTCACCCGCAGGAAGTCCGACGGCGGCTTCCCAGGTTCAGGCGGCTACCCCGGCCCCGGCGGGGGATTCCCCGGCCCCGGGGGCGGATACCCGGGTCCAGGCGGCTACCCCGGCCCCGGCGGCGGAAACTACCCTGGCACGGGCAGCTACCCCGGCCCCGGCGGGCCCACCGGATTAGACGGCGGGCAGCCGCACCAAGGCCAGTATTCAGGCGGAGCTTTCCCAGGCCCGCAGTCGGCGCAATCGGCAGGCCAGGTGGAGGCAGGGAACGCTTTGCAGGCTTCGGCGGGCGCGAGCCGGACGTCGTCGACCGCCGCAAGCCCGATTCCGTCGAGTGAAAGTGCGTCGGCCATGGCCTCTCCAAGCGCTCAGACCACGCCCCTGCCGAGCACTCCCGGCGCCGAAACCACGCCCCTGTCGTACTCTCCCTCCGATTTCCCCTCGCCAGGCGCGCAGGATGGACTTACGGTCCCCCTGAGCGTCCCGCCGACCAAGGTTCTCTAGGCCCCGACGCTCTATGAGTCCCCTACTCGAAAGGGCGTTCGCCTGATCAGGCGAACGCCCTTTTCGTCGCCATGGTCTCCTTGACGGCGGCCCTCCCAACGAGCCCTTTGAAGCCCTCCAAGAGACCTCTATGGAAGCAGGCTCCGGCGAACGATCGTTTGGTCGCGTCCGGGCCCCACTCCGATGAGCGAGATCGGGCAGCCCGACAGGCCCTCGAGGGTCGAAACGTAGTCCTGGGCTTCAACGGGCAGATCTCGGAAGCCGCGGCAGGAGGAGATGTCCTCGTCCCATCCGGGAAAAAGCTCGTAGACCGGCTTGGCTCGCGCAAATTCGGCTTGAGTGACGGGGACCTCGTCGACGCGCACGCCATCGATCTCGTAGGCGACGCATACGGGGATCTCCGCGAAACCGCCCAAAACGTCGAGTTTCGTCAAGACCAGGTCCGTCAGCCCGTTGACTCTCGTCGCGTAACGGGCCACCGGAACGTCGAACCATCCGCAACGGCGCGGACGCCCCGTCGTCGTTCCGAACTCGCCTCCGTTGCATCGAAGCCGCTCGCCCGCCTCGTCGAGGAGCTCCGTCGGGAAAGGGCCCTCGCCCACGCGGGTGACATATGCCTTGGCGATCCCCACAACACGGTCGATGCGCGCGGGCCCCACACCGGTCCCCGTACAGGCCCCGCCGGCCGTCGCGTTCGACGACGTCACGAACGGGTAAGTGCCGTGGTCGATGTCGAGCATCGTCGATTGCCCGCCCTCGAAAACCACCGTCTCCCCGGCGTCGAGGGCGGCATTGACCTCGCGTCCGACGTCGGCGACCATCGGGCGCAGCCGTTCGGCGTAGCCGGAAAGCTCGGCGACGACGGCTTCGACGTCGACCTCTTCCCCCGCGCTTTCCAGCAGGGCCCGCTTCTGTTCGACGGCGGCGCTCACACGTTCGCGCAAAAGCTCGCGGTCGAAAACGTCCTGGATGCGAATGCCCAAACGCGACGCCTTATCCGAGTATGCCGGGCCGATCCCCCGCCCCGTCGTGCCTATCTTGCGCGGCCCCAGACTTCGCTCGCTGAGCGCGTCGAGGACCTTGCAAAAGGGTGTGATGACATGCGCATTGGCTGAAATCCGCAGCCTGGCGGCGTCGATCCCCCGCGATTCAAGCTCGGCGATCTCCTGGAAGAGAACTCCGAGATCCACCACCACCCCGTTGCCGATGACAGGAACGCATCCCGGCGAAAGAATCCCCGAGGGCAGCAGATGCAGCGCGAACTTCTCCCCACCGACCACCACCGTGTGGCCGGCGTTGTTGCCCCCGTTGAACTTGACCACGCACCGCGCGGCCGTTCCGAGCTGATCGGTTGCCTTCCCCTTGCCCTCGTCGCCCCATTGCGCTCCGAGAATGACGATTGCGGGCATACTTCCTCCGTTTGCCTCAAACCATGTAAAGGGATACCCGCTTTACGCCCCAAGCATAGGCAATGACCGCCCGCCGTGCACGGTCCGCCCCGGCGCAATCGTCGCATTTGCCACAAAAGTGGGCGAGCATTCTCCGCCCGACACCCTGTAGTCTTGATGTGACGTGCATGACGCGACGACGCCTGCCCGGTGTCACCGCCATTGCTCGGCGCCAGCCATCGGCCGGGGTTCACAGCGTCCTTTAAGTTCGCAAGGAGAATCATGTCGACCGACCTGACGCAGCCATTGGCCGCATTCGTCCGCGCCGCCTCCGGCAAAACCACCCGAAACTCGACCGAGATGGAGTTCTGGACGGGCCTTTCGAGCCTCGTCGTTGAACGCATCGCGGACGCCTGGCACGCAACTTACCGCGCCTACGAGCCCGGCCGGCAAGCGGCCTACTTTTCCGCGGAGTTCCTCGAGGGCCGCGCGTTGCTCAACAACCTCGTCAATCTGGGCATGCTCGACGACGCCCGCGCTGCCCTCGAAGCCCTCGGCCAGAGCCTCAGCGACATCCTCGAGGCAGAATCCGACGCCGCCCTGGGCAATGGAGGCCTGGGCCGTCTGGCCGCATGCTTCCTGGATTCCTGCGCAACGATGGACCTTCCGGTGACGGGCTACGGAATCCTTTACCGTTACGGGCTCTTCAAGCAGACGATCGACGACGGCTTCCAAAACGAGCATCCCGACCCCTGGATGGAGGAGGGTTACCCCTTCGTCATCCGCCACGAAGAAGCCTCCAAGTACGTCCATTTCGCCGACATGCATGTGCGCGCGGTGCCCTACGACATGCCTATCACCGGCTATGGGACGAAGAACGTCAATACGCTTCGCCTGTGGAAGTCCGAGCCCATCGAGGAGTTCGACTACGACGCCTTCAACTCCCAGCGTTTCACCGACGCGATCATTGAGCGCGAGCGCGTAGCCGACCTGTGCCGCGTCCTTTACCCGAACGACACGACCTACGAAGGCAAGGTCCTGCGCGTGCGCCAGCAGTACTTCTTCGTTTCGGCGTCGTTGCAGACGATGATCGACACCTACATCCGAAACCACGGAGAGGACCTGCGCCACTTCGGCAAGTACAACTCGATCCAGCTCAACGACACGCATCCGGTGCTGGCCATCCCCGAGCTCATGCGCCTGCTCCTGGACGAACACGGTATGTCGTGGGAAGACGCGTGGAAGGTCGTGCAAAGCACCTTCGCCTACACCAACCACACGGTTCTCGCCGAGGCCCTGGAAACGTGGGAGACCTCGATTTTCCAGCAGATCTTCCCGCGCATCATGGAGATCATCGCCGAAATCGACCGTCGATTCCGCATCGAGCTCGCCGAAAAGGGCTGCGATCAAGGGAAGATCGACTACATGGCGCCGCTCTCCGGAGGGCGCGTGCACATGGCGTGGATCGCCTGCTATGCGTCGTATTCGATCAACGGCGTCGCGGCAATCCACACCGACATCCTCAAGCGCGACACCCTCCACGACTGGCACGACATCTGGCCTGAGAAGTTCAACAACAAGACGAACGGCGTGACGCAACGCCGCTGGCTCAACGCCTGCAACCCGGGCTTGGCCGCGCTGCTGACCGAAAAGCTCGGCTCCGACGCCTGGGTTCGCGACCTCTCAAAGCTTCTCGACCTCGAGGCCAAGGGCGACGACGCGCTGTATGAGCGCCTCAACGAGATCAAGCGCAAGAACAAGGTGCGTTTCGCCGAGTGGCTGGAAAAGCGACAGGGCGACTCGATTCCGATCGACGCCGTCTACGACGTGCAGATCAAGCGCCTGCACGAGTACAAGCGCCAGCTTCTCAACGCCATGTACATCCTCGATCTGTACTACCGGATCAAGGCCGACCCCGGCATGGACGTCGTCCCGCGCGTCTTCGTCTTCGGCGCCAAGGCCGCCCCCGGATACAAGCGGGCGAAGGCCATTATCAAGTTCATCAACGAAGTCGGCCGCGTCGTCAACAACGACCCCGACACGAAGGACCTCATCCGCGTCGTGTTCGTCGAGAACTACAACGTGACGCCCGCCGAATACATCATCCCAGCCGCCGACGTCTCCGAGCAGATCTCGATGGCTGGAAAGGAGGCCTCGGGAACGTCGAACATGAAGTTCATGATGAACGGCGCCCTTACGCTCGGCACGCTCGACGGCGCCAACGTGGAGATCGTTGAGGCCGTCGGCGAGGACAACGCCTACATCTTCGGAGCTCGCGAGGAGGAGCTCCCCGAGCTTCGCCGCAACTACGCCCCCCGCCACCACTACGAGACGGTCCCGGGGCTCAAGCGCGTCATGGACGCCTTCGTCGACGGAACCCTCAATGACGGCGGGTCGGGCGACTTCCACGATCTGCGGGCCTCGCTGATCGACGGCTCATCGTGGGACAAACCCGACACCTACTACCTGCTGGGCGACTTTGCGTCCTATCGCGAAGCGCGCGACCGCATGGCCGAGGATTACCGCGACCGCAAAGAGTGGGCGCGCAAGTGCTGGGTCAACATCTGCCGTTCGGGCATCTTCAGCTCCGACAGAACGATCGGCGACTACGCCCGCGAGGTCTGGAAGATCGAACCGAAGTCCATCTGATCGTTCCCGAGCCAGACGGCCCCAGCGGCGTCCTTCTGACGCGTACGTGATCTCATGATGAGCACTGGAGGCGACTCATGAGATCACGTACCTTTTTGCGATCTCTGCTGCGTCTTACGCGATCTCGACTGGCGTCTTCGCACCTTTTCCCTAAAAGGAGAACCTCGTTTCTGTAACGTTTGTGCAACAGTTTTCATAACCGCCTCCACTTGTGATAGAAAATGGGTAGCTCGGCTCTCACCGAGCAACGCACACCCCGACGGCGGGACTGTCTCGCCGGTTTGTCCAAAGGAGGGCATTCATGCGTCGCACCACAAGCATCGTGGCCGCCGTGGCGGCGGCCGCGGTATCTCTCGGAGGCCTCGCGGCCTGCTCGAGCAGCTCTGACAAGAAAGACGACGGCAAAGCCTCCGTCTATTACCTCAACTTCAAACCCGAAGCCGAGAAGGCCTGGAAGAAAGTCGCGGCAGAATACAAGAAGAAGACGGGCGTCGAGGTCAAGATCCGCACCGCGGCGGCCGGAAACTACGAGCAGACGCTCAAGACGGAAATCAACAAGTCTGACGCGCCGACCCTCTTCAACGTCAATGGCCCCATCGGCCTGAAGAACTGGGAGAAGTACGTTTCGGACCTGAGCGACGAGAAGTTCACCAAGCATCTGACGAAGAAAGATTTGGCGCTCAAGGGCGAAGACGGCAAGATCTACGGCGTGCCCTTCACCACTGAGGGCTATGGAATCGTCTACAACGACGCCATCATGAAGAAGTACTTCGCACTGCCCGATGCCAAGGCGAAGTCGATCGACGAGATCAAGGGCTTCGACAAGCTCAAGGAAGTCGCCGAGGACATGCAGGCCAAGAAGGATCAGCTCGGCATCAAGGGCGCGTTCGCTTCGACGTCGCTCGCTTCCGGGGAGGACTGGCGCTGGCATACCCACCTGGCCAACTATCCCCTCCATTACGAGTTGAAGGACGCCAAGGTCAAGGACACCGACACCCTCAAGGGAACCTACCTCGACAACTACAAGAAGATCTTCGACCTGTACCTGAAGAACTCGACGGTTTCTCCTTCGGAGGCAAGCAACAAGTCCGTTTCCGACTCGATGTCCGAGTTTGCCCGCGGCCAGGCTGCCATGGTCCAGAACGGCAACTGGGCCTGGGAGCAGATCAAGGGCGACAAAGGCAACGTCGTCAAGCCTGAGGACGTTCATTTCCTTCCGATCTACACGGGAGTCAAGGGCGAGGAGAAGAACGGCATCGCGATCGGAACGGAGAACTACCTCGCCCTCAACAACAAGGCGTCCGAAGCCGACAAGAAAGCCTCGATCGACTTCGTCAATTGGCTCTACACCACCAAGGAAGGCGCCAAGCTGGTCTCCGAGGATCTCGGTTTCATCGCGCCTTTTGACACCTTCGCCTCTCAGAGCCCGTCCGATCCGCTCGGCAAGGAAGTGGTCAAGTACATCAACAACAAGGACCTCGATCCCGTGACCTGGGACTTCACGGTCTTCCCCTCGGAAGACTACAAGAAGCAGCTCGGCTCGCACCTCCAGCAGTACGCCGCCGGCAAGGAAGAGTGGTCTGACGTCGCCAAGTACTTCACTTCCGAATGGAAGAAGGGCAAGGAGCAGAACAAGGACAGCTAGCGCACAGGCGGGCCGACGCCTCCCCGGCGCGGCCCGCCTCACCGCGGCGCAAGGCCAGCGCCGGGAGAGCCCGCGCAAAGAGAAACGCGGCGACGTAGGCACTTAGACGCTGCGACGGCGCCGCAGGCGGGCGCGTGGCCGTCTCACCACGCCCACCTGCGGAGCCGCACCTGCGGAGCCGCAGTCCCGCAATCTCTGTAAAGTAAAAGAACGCCCAATCCCTGCAAGGCAAGGGCACGCCGCCGGCTCGTCGCAGCACTTCCTTTTGGAGACCGACCATGACCAGATCCTTGAAGAAATACTTCCCGGTCTTCACCGGGCCCACACTCATCGCTTTTACCATCGCCTTCCTCATTCCCTTCGTGGTGGGCGTCTACCTTTCCTTCAACAAGTTCACGGCCATCGACGACGCCGAATGGGTGGGTCTGAAGAACTACGCCACCGCGTTCTCCGAAAGGTCGCACTTCGTTGAAGCCTTGACCTTCACGGCCATGGTCACGGCGGTGGCCATCGTCACCGTCAACATCGGCGCATTCGCGCTCGCTTACATGCTCACCCGCAAGCTCCGCGGAACCAACATCTTTCGAACCGTCTTCTTCCTGCCGAACCTCATCGGCGGCTTGGTGCTTGGCTATACGTGGCAGACAATGCTCAACGCCATCATCAACCGCTTCGCCGAAGGGTCGATCCAAGACGATTGGAGGTATGGGTTCGCGGGCCTGGTCATGCTGACCAGCTGGCAGATGATGGGATACATGATGATCATCTACATCGCGGGCCTGCAGAACGTTCCACCCGAGCTCATTGAGGCCGCGCAGATTGACGGCGCTTCCAAATGGCAGACGATGAGGTCCGTGACCCTGCCGATCATGATGCCTTCGATCACCATCTGCACATTCCTGACGCTTGCCAACACGTTCAAGATGTACGACCAAAACCTTGCTCTGACGGACGGCAAGCCCTACAAGGAGACCCAGATGGCGGCCCTCAACATCTTCAAGAGGATGTTCGACATTCGAAACAGCGAGGGCACAGCGCAGGCCATGGCCGTTATCTTCTTCATCGTCGTCGCCGTCATCGCCTTCATTCAGTTGCGCGTCACCCGTTCGAAGGAGGTCGACCAGTGAGCGCCACCAACAACGACGCCGCGCGTTCGGCGTCGGGCACCGCAAACATTCCGTCCGACGCCGCGCGTTCGGCGTCGGGCACCGCAAACATTCCGTCCGACGCCGCCGCGAAAGCGCCGATGCCCGCCGTCTCCCGTCCGCGTTTCTCCCCGGGCAGGGCGGTGCTCACGCTATTTCTGACGCTGCTTTCGCTTCTGTGGCTCGTTCCGCTCGCGTTCATCTTGATCAACTCGTTCAAGGGCAAGCTGTTCATCTCGGAAAGCCCTTTCGCGCTTCCGAACGGGGAGTCGAGCGTGGGTCTGAACAATTACACGAAGACCCTCGGGGACGAGAATTTCGGCCAGGCGATCTTGTGGTCGCTGTTCATCACGGTGGCCTCGGTGGCCGTGATCGTCTTCTTCTGCGCGATGACGGCCTACTACATCACCCGCGTGAAGACGTGGTGGACGTCGGTGATCTACTACCTCTTCGCCTTCTCGATGATCGTGCCGTTTCAGATGGTCATGTTTCCGACGTCGAGCATCGCCGACAGGCTAGGGCTGGCAACTCCCTGGGGAATGGTCTTGCTCTATCTCGGATTCGGCGGGGGCCTTTCGGTGTTCCTCTTCTCCGGCTTCGTCAAGTCGATCCCGCTGGAGATCGAGGAGGCCAGCTACATCGACGGCTGTTCGCCGCTGCAGAACTACTTCCGCGTGGTCATGCCGCTGCTCAAACCGACGGCGGTCACCGTGGCCATTCTCAACACGATGTGGGTGTGGAACGACTTCCTCCTCCCCTACCTCGTCATCGGCAGCGATGAACGTTACAAGACGATTCCGATCGTCATCCAAGGAATGATCGGAACGAACGGGAACAAGGACCTCGGGGCGCAGATGGCGGTGCTGGTCATGGCCGTCATCCCGATCGTCGTCTTCTACCTGGCTTGCCAGAAGTACATCGTCGAAGGCGTGGCCGCAGGCGCGGTCAAGGGCTGAGCCGCGCGGTCGCATGGGCGTCCTGTCTCCCGACTCGAAGTTCTATCGGGGCCTGTCGACGGCAACCGATCTGGTCATCGTCAATCTGCTGACGCTCGCCGCCTCCATTCCCGTGGTGACGGCGGGCGCGGCGCTCACGGCATGCGCCCGTGTCTGCGGCGAGACGGTCCGCGAGGAGGACGGCTACCTCGTGCGCACATGGTGGGCGGCCTTCCGCAAGAATCTGGTTCAGTCAATGGGCTGGTGGATTCCGTGCGCGTTCCTCCTCGGGGCGGGCGCGGCCGAGAGCTGGTTCCTTTCGGGCATTGACGATTCTCGCCTGGCCGGCGGCCTGAACGGCCTGCTCATCGTGGGGCTCGCCGCCGTGCTGGGCGTGCTCAGCTGGATAGCGCCGCTCCAAGCATTCTTCGAGAACACGGCAATCGGCCACATGGGGAACGCCGCGGTGCTTGCGGGCGGCTACCTGTGGCGCACACTGGCCAATGTCGCAGTGGTTCTCGCTCCGCTGGCCGTCTTCGTCGCGGTTCCGCAGGCGCGCATGGCCGCGGTCTGGTTCGTTGCAATCATCGGCGTCGCGTTCACGGCATACATGCAAGCCATCGTCGAGAAGGCCGCGCTGGACAAGCTGCTCGAGGCGGCCCGCAACTAGGAGTTTCCGGTTCTGGGGCCGAAGCATCTCCAGCCGCCGAGGGCGGGGAACCATCGGCCCGCCGCAGCAAAAGCAAGCCGGCTGGAACAGAACGATACGGCGTCAGAGCAACATGGCGAAAACAGGGCGACGCAGCAGCGGCAGAACAACGCAGCGGCAGCGAAGCGAGGTCAAAGCACAACGGCGAGGTCAGCCCGGCGCAGGAGCGGCGATCGGAGCATAAAGGCGGGCGCGGCGTCAGAGATAGGTGCGGCGTCAGGGAATAGGAATGCGGCGGGGGCATGAAAGGTGCTTTCCCGCATGGGCATAGGCCATTCAGCGGAAAGCGCCGTCGTCGGCGAAAGCTCGCCGACGACGGCGCAACGTCGCGTCCGGTGGAATCTAGGCCGCCTAGCCGGACCGCCGTTGACCCAGTTGAACCGAACCGATCGTCAAGAAGCTCTGGCCTCAGTTCATCTTGGTTCCGACCGAGCCGAGACGGTCACAGGCTTCGAGCACGCGGGCGGCCATGCCGGCCTCGGCCAGCTTGCCCCACGAGCGCGGGTCGTAATCCTTCTTGTTGCCGACTTCGCCGTCGATCTTGAGGACGCCGTCGTACTTGCGGAACATGTGCTCGGCGACCGGGCGGGTGAAGGCGTACTGGGTGTCGGTGTCGACGTTCATCTTGATGACGCCGTTTGCGACGGCGAGGGCGATCTCGTCTGCGGTGGAGCCGGAGCCGCCGTGCATGACGAGGTCGAAGGGGCGGTTGTTCTTCCAACCGACCTTCGCGGCGACCTCCTCCTGGATGGTGCCCAGGATCTCGGGGCGCAGCTTGACGTGGCCGGGCTTGTACACGCCGTGGACGTTGCCGAAGGTGAGGGCGGTCAGGTAGCGGCCGTTCTCGCCCAGGCCCAGGGCCTCGACGGTCTTGAGGGCGTCCTCGGTGGTGGTGTAGAGCTTCTCGTTGATCGCTCCGACGACGCCGTCCTCCTCGCCGCCGACGACGCCGATCTCGATCTCCAGGATCGTGTTGGCCTTGACGGACAGGGCCAGCATCTCCTTGGCGATCTCGAGGTTCTCGTCGAGGGGCACGGCCGAGCCGTCCCACATATGGGACTGGAAGGTGGGGAGCTTGCCCTCGGCGACCTGGCCGGCCTCGATCTCCAGCAGCGGGCGCACCCAGGAGTCGATGTTCTGCTTGGCGCAGTGGTCGGTGTGCAGGGCGACGGTGATGCCGTAGTTCTTGGCGACCTCGTAGGCGTAGGCGGCCAGGGCGAGGGACCCGGTGACGCGGTTCTTGATGGTCGAGCCGGAGCCGTACTCGGCGCCGCCGACGGACACCTGGATGATGCCGTCGGACTCGGCCTCGGCGAAGCCCTGCAGGGCGGCGGTCACGGTCTGGGAAGAGGTCACGTTGATCGCGGGGTAGGCGAACTTGCCTTCCTTCGCGCGATTCAGCATCTCGGCGTAAACCTCGGGGGTTGCGATAGGCACGGTATAGCCTCCTAATCAAAGCGACAGATCTGTCGTAGCCAATTGTGTCACACATGGGCCCCGTCACGCGAGGATGGAAGTCCCAGTGGCACCGGGCTGGGCACTACTCGGACGAGGACGCCGTCTCGACGACCGCCGTGGACGGGGAGGGCGCGATCTGGCCGCCAGTCGCCAGCCCCCATGCGAGCAGGCCGCCGAGTACGACGACGACCGCCAACAGGCACACGACGGCGGCACCGAGCGGGGCGTTCTGGGATGCCCCCGGCGGGAGGTGCTGAGGTACGCGCGCTGTCATGATCCTCCTTCGCGGCGCCGCGCCCTGGGGCGCGGCATTGCGGAATCCCATTCACATCGGTCAGCCCCTGCCGGAACGAGATTCCTCGTGGTCGTTCTGGGCCTGCGGCCATAGTACCACCTCCTCTAACCATCCGGTCAGCGTTGGTCCATGAACCTCCCTTCAACTGTGCTGGGAGCACCACGCCCACATGGCGATGGCCGCGGCGTGGCCGACGTTCATCGAGCGCGTCGATCCGCGCTGCGTGATCGCGACGACCGCACCGCACTCTGCGAGCGCCCCCTCGCTCAACCCTGCGGACTCCTCGCCGAAGAGCAGGCACGCGGGCGCGGGCAGGGCGAGGCCCT
>ERZ773083.814-NODE-814-length-23587-cov-3.379016_pt1 | contig 23587 bp, 21 predicted proteins | sample MGYA00511465_ERZ773083 | MGnify/ENA primary metagenome ERZ773083 (study PRJEB29015, sample SAMEA2738001) | human oral metagenome | biome: human oral; feature: human-associated habitat; material: dental | place: China | collected 2060 ... | reverse complement strand
TTTTTCCGTCCCCGAAATATTCCTTTAGTGTTCTTACATTAACCCATGCTTCACCAGGAGTAACTAGGGTATCGTTGCCCTGAGGCCCCGTTCCCTTATACTTTTCGTAATCAACTTTCTGCTCACCGTTCTCAGATTTCCAGTTTCCATCCGAGCCGAACTTTAAACCGACATCCAATCCCAGCAAGTTCTCGTTTGCATAGCCTAATTTTGTGCCGAAACCTTCAAATGCCGGCTTATATCTATAGTCCTTCGGTTCATAATCATCATCATTGTCAATAGGCTTCCATATTTCAGCATAATTTGCACTAAAATTAGGTTTGCTGAAAGCACTTAGATAAGCGCCGTAGAAAACCAATTTTGCTTTAAGCCCCTTAACTTTTCCATCAACTGTAAAAGGCACTTTGTCGTTCTTCTCATTGCTTTCTTTTCGTTCACTAAGAAGGCTAAGCTCCGCACCCTCTAAGACAACTTCGCCGTATACGGGCACGTTACCTCTTGTAGAAGTTCTATCAGCCTTCTTATAAATCGGGAACTTTACCTTCCACGAAGCTTCGTTATTAAATCCGTGTTTATACGACTCAGTCTTTGAGCCGAAGTCAATACCCCAACTTACGGTTGCGTTGGCTTCAATAGCAATGTTCTGATCTGCAGTTGCAGCATCATCTGCTGCCCACACAAAAGCAGCAGCGAAAAGAATAGTCAAGCTTACGAGTAGATATTTTTTCATAACAAAAAATACCTCCTTTAATACTTTCTTGGCCAAAGCGTAACACGCTTTTGAGCGGCCATACTTAATTAAAAATATGCTAGCTGATTTTTTTTTATTTGTCAATCACTTATTTTGTAACTTTTTTGTTTTTTTTTTGTTACAGAAAACCCCTATTGCACATAATAATATAGAAGCAAGAGACTTGAATTCAGCAAAAATTCTCTATAATTGTGAATTGCTAGGGTAATTCACAATTATAAATTACAATTGCGCTACTTCCTCTTTTGTGAGTCCGGTCATAAGACAAATTTCTGCCACCGGATAAGCGCGTTGACGCATAAGTCGGGCTGTTTCAAGGGCTTTTTGGTGCGAACCTTCGGCAAGACCAAGAGATTTACCTTCGGCAAGACCTTGTGCAATACCTGCTTTCCATCCGTCATTCCGCGCATCTCGTTCAATTGTATTTACAAGCATATACTCCCTCCTTAACTCTTCATTCGCTTTTACCTCTTTTATTCGCTGCTCCAGCCTTTGGATAAACTCATCATCGTCGCTTACTTTCCCATTCATATACTCTAAAAATACTTTCAGTTTTTTATTTTTTTCTTGCGCTGCAGCTTTACTGTTTATAATAATCTTTGTTACCCCATCGTACAGCTCTATCCGGCTGTCTTCACTGCAGACTGTTTTAAAAGTATATACTGGTAACGCTCTTTCAAGGTAATCAAAAGTGCAGAAAAACAGGATGAACGTATCGGGTAGACTTTCATACGGTTTGCTTTTTCCTAATAGGCTCACATCGATAGCAGCTTGATAGTATCGGATGCGTTTTGCAAGGTCTTTCTTATCGAGAGCTTGCATTTCTATGTCATAAATACGCCCGTTATAATCTTTTGCCCATACGTCAAACCGGACACCTTTAGCTCGCCCTGCATCGTCGATTGTCTTTTGCAGCTCTATATTGGTTATTGTTCCTACCTTTCCCTGTAAAACTCTATTTAACAGTGTTTTACAGATTTCCGGATCCTCCATGACACGGTAAAACATATAATCGTCGGCTATGGTCAGCTCATCAAAATCTTTTTCCATGGTTTTAGTTCCTATTTCATTCTTGTAATATTATACCAAAAAAAAGCGTGGCGCAACCTAGTTTGTCAGAAATCTGGCATGACCAAAAACGAGAGAAAATATTGCTGACTAAATATCATTATGAAGCGTATATTGCCGTCCAATATTTTTTATAATTGCAGTATCACCTCTCTGGACAGCCCCTCGCATTTCCAATAGTATAAAGACCCTATGTATTCAATCGACCATATCCGCAATTTTTGTATTGTTGCTCATATCGATCACGGGAAGTCAACGCTTGCCGACCGTCTTATAGAAAAAGCCAAGGTTATCGACGAACGCTATTATCGGGCGCAGATGACCGATAACATGGATATTGAACGGGAACGCGGCATCACCATTAAAAGCCAAGCGGTTACCATTCCCTACCGCGCTGCCGACGGGCAGGATTATCTTTTAAACTTTGTCGACACACCCGGTCACGTAGACTTTACGTATGAGGTGTCCCGCGCCATTGCTTCCTGCGAGGGAGCAATTTTGATTGTGGATGCAACACAGGGGGTGGAATCCCAAACGCTTTCCAATATGTACCTTGCGCTTGAGCACAACCTCGAAATTCTGCCGGTAATCAATAAGATTGACTTACCGGCGGCGGATATTCCGGCGGTTTCCGCTCAGATAGATCACGACCTAGGGCTTGATCCCGATATTGCCGTTGCGGTTTCGGCAAAAACCGGCAAAAATATTGATGCGCTGTTTGAAGCCATCGTCAAGTATTTCCCGCCGCCGACAGGCTCCGCAGAAGCCCCCTTGCAGGCGCTCATCTTTGACTGCCACTATGACGCATACCGCGGGGTTATTATCCACCTGAGGGTGTTTGAAGGGACGGTAACGCCCGGCATGACCATCCGCTTTATGCACAGCAATGCGGAATACCGTGTAGAAGAGACAGGCGTTTTTATCCTCGACCTTGTGCAGCGGGATTCTCTCCGTGCGGGAGAGGTCGGCTACATCATTGCGGGTATTAAAACCGTCTCCGATGTGCAAGTCGGCGACACGCTCACCGATGCAGCCCGTCCGTGTGCGGAGCCCCGTGCAGGGTTCAAAGCAGTAAAGCCTGTGGTGTTTTCCTCCGTGTACCCCGTCGATACCAACGACTACGAGCAGCTGCGCGATGCCTTTGAAAAACTCAAGCTAAACGACGCAAGCTTAACCTACGAAAAAGATTCTTCGGTAGCGCTCGGACATGGGTTCCGCTGCGGCTTTTTGGGGCTGCTCCATCTGGAGATTGTGCAGGAACGGCTGGAACGGGAATTCGACCAAGCGGTTATCTTTACGGCGCCGTCCGTGCGGTATCGCCTCCATCTGCGGAACGGCGAAACCATGATCTGCGACAACCCGGCAGAATATCCCGACGAGGGGAAAATCGCTTCCGCGGATGAGCCGTATATCAAAGCGAATATCATCACCCCGACTGAATACCTTGGCAATATCATCTCTCTCTGCATCGAAAAGCGGGGTACGCAAACCAACATGACCTACCTCGACCAAAAGCGGGTGGAGGTTACCTACGAAATGCCGCTTGCGGAAGTGCTGTTTGAATTTTATGATCGACTCAAAAGCATCAGCCGCGGCTATGCGTCGTTTGAGTATGAAGTAATCGAAATGCGCCCAACTGAGCTCGTTAAAATCGATATTCTGCTGAACGGCAAACCGGTGGACGCCCTTGCGCAGCTTTCGTACAAGCCCAACGCCTACAACAAGGCACGGCACGTGTGCGAGCAGTTAAAGGAAGAAATTACGCGACAGCAGTTCAAAATCGCCATTCAGGGGGCAATCGGCAGCCAAGTTATTGCACGGGAAACGGTTAATCCGGTGCGCAAGGACGTGTTGGCAAAGTGCTACGGCGGCGACATCACCCGCAAGCGTAAGCTCCTTGAAAAGCAGAAAGAGGGAAAGAAGCGCATGAAGATGGTTGGCGATGTCGAGTTACCGCAGTCAGCCTTCCTTTCGGTGCTTAAAACCAAAAGCGAATAGCGGTTGCGCACTACCTCTCGATAACCTGTATTTCAAACTCCAACTGGGGCATACACTCCGCTAAATCGCTTTGAATCCGCTTGAGCGCTTCTACACGTATTTCAACAGAGGTATTGGCATTCCCTTGGATAATAAAGATTGCATTTTTTGTTCCGTCATCAAATTTATAATTTTCACCGTCGCGGACGCCAAGCCATGCAATAATACCTTTAGGGTCGCGGTATACATAGTCGGTTTCGGCGACGTGTTTTTCCGTCGATGAAATCGGAAGAAAAACGCCCGCTTCTTTATTGACGGTAAACGCTATCTGCCCGTCTATCTTATCAAGATCATGCCCGCCAATCGCTAAAAACGAATGTAATGACTCAACATTATAAATATCGATAACACTGTTGATATGCGGCATAGAACCGCGTCGCTGAATATTCCGAATAAAGGCCGGAACAGTCGGCGGATACTTTTTGATACTACGCCCAACACGTTGCAACATATCTGCATACCCTTGCGTAATCGGATGATTCGACACCGCCTCAACATCGCAGTGCAGCGCCCAATCTTCCATCTTCTTTTGCTTCTTTAAGAACGAATCTGATAATGGCGCCTGCGGGTCTATATTTTTTGCAATGCCAATCGCAACACTTTTAATCCCAAGCTCAACGATACTTTTATCAATAATAAATTCCATAGCAGCTGGCCTCCGGTTTTTGTATTGAGTATAGCGGATTGATTATACCTTTGTTAATAGGGCATCTCTAAAAAGCTGAGTTTTTTAGAGATGCCTGATAATTTTTTTAAAAGCCTATGCATTGCGTTAAATTAAGGCTGTCATTTCTCTATAACTATGATATAATGAAAACTATTATTAGAGAAACTCTAAAACCTAAAATTATTAGAAGATTTCTTTAATTAGTTTTAGTGGATAAAATAATGTGTACGGCAATAAAACAATTGAAACCTTTAAAACTCGATCTATCCGATCTTGACGAGAAAATGACACTCGCAGTGGCGGAACTTCGGAAAAGCTATCCGCTCAGAATTAGCGAAGACGGTATTCCTGTTACGTTCAAAAAAGTGAAGGACTCCGAAATTTCCGCAACATTTAGGAACGGCGTATGCGAAATCGAAGCGGACTCTGCACCGCACTTTTATTTTGCGCTGTCGATGCTGCTGCTTAAAAGCCAAACGATCGAAGATTCAAAGGTCTATACACGGCGGGATGCACAGCGTTTATTGGAATTCCGCATGGATCATTTTTTTGAAAAAAACGGCTTAATGCTCGATCTTTCCCGTAATGCTGTTGCACATATCGATATGCTGAAGCAGTTTATTCGCGAAATGGCCTTTATGGGACATTCGTGGTTTATGCTGTACATGGAAGATGTGTACGAAGTTGAAGGCGCTCCCTATTTCGGCGCATTACGCGGACGGTATTCCATAAAAGATTTACAGGAAGTTGACCGCTATGCGCAGATTTTCGGCATACAGTTGATACCGTGTATTCAGACACTTGCTCACATGGAGCAATATTTTATGTGGGAGGCCGTAGAATACAAGTATAAGGATATCGATAACATCTTTAATGTCGGCAATGCTGAAGTACAAGCCCTACTTACACGGATGATTGCATCGTTGCGCAAAGCTTTCTCCACTGATATTATCCACATTGGGATGGACGAAGCCTATAATCTGGGGCGCGGGCGCTATTTGGATGAAAACGGGTTTAAGAATAGGGGGGATATTATGCAAGAGCATCTTGCTTTTATGAAAACCCTCTGTAAAACATACGGCTTTAAACCTATTATTTGGGATGATATGTTCTTCGGCTGTTATTCCAATAACAAAGAGGATACTGAGCCGATTATCCCTAACCAGATAGGATTGATGTACTGGGATTACTACAGCTGCATAAGCAAACATTATCGAGACCACCTTCAAGCATGCCGTACGCTAACGAAAAAGACCATGTTTGCCGGCGGGGCATGGCGCTGGATGGGATACATACCCCATCATAAGAAAACACTCGAAACCACACTTGCCGCTATTGAAGCTTGTCGAAAGGAAAGAATCAAAGAAATTATTGTTACGACCTGGGGAGACGACGGTAGCGAAGCGCCGCTTTACACCTGTATGTTCGGCTTGGTACTCTACGCCTACCTTGACTGCCATATCAAATATCAAGAAGAAGAATTTGCACAGTATCTAAAACTCTATACCGGTATGGGGCTTGACGAATGGATGCGGCAGGGAGAACCGGATTTATTTGAAGGAACAACCGGTAATAATTATGATATAACGCCGTCGAAATATCTATTATATCAAGATCCGCTCGGTTCAAAATTTCTGCATTACATACGGACGTTAACAACCGATATGGATGCCGTCTATAAAAAACTTGAACAAGCCTTTACCGAGGACGCAGCCAATACGGATAATTCTTTGCAGCACAGTATCGCCGAATTTTACGCGATGATGATGAAAACGCTTTACTATAAGTGGCGGCTCCCCTTGGATATTTGGGAGGCGTATAAGAAGGCGGATAAAAAAGCATTGCAGGCATTAATCGAAAATAAGATAAAGCCGCTAAAAACGGTATTAGCCGAAACAGCGAAGGCGCGTCGGCGGGTATGGACGGAAGAATGCCGCGGATTCGGTTCGGAGGTATTGGATCACCGTTTCGGCGCAATGCTGATGCGGCTTCAAGTTACGCAAGAAGTGCTTACCGATTATATACGGGGTAAAATTAATCGGATCGATGAACTTGAAGAAGAACGGCTCGATCCATGCCCCGAATCGGATAAAATGCTCGAACCGCAAGCGGTGCGCTATAATCGCGCCTTGCGTATTATGACCGCCTGCCGAGAAACGTGGTAAAAAAGGTAGTCAAGGCAAACCCATCGGAACTTTTAAGTATTTGCCCTGGAGGAGAGAAAACTAATGCAGATAGCATATCAGACAATGAGCGACGGTGCCTCCCTCGCCGTTTATAAATGGCTTCCGGAACAGCACCCTAAGGCTGTGCTGCACATCGTGCACGGAATGGCAGAACACGCCCTCCGGTATGATGATTTTGCAAAAACGGCATGTGAGAGAGGCTTTGCAGTAGTTGCTTCCGATCACCGCGGTCACGGAAAGACCGGTTCAAAGAGCGGCTTAATGGGGTACCTTGCCGATGGAGACGGATTTAGACGTGTTGTCGAAGATCAAAAAGAAATCAATGCGGAGATACAAAAACAATATCCTGCGCTTCCGGTTATCATCATCGGGCATTCGTTCGGCTCCTTCGTAACACAGGAATACATCGAACGGTACGGTACAACGGTAAAAGCAGCAGTTCTCATCGGTTCGGCAGGCCCCAACCCAAGCGTATCCGTCGCCTTGTTGCTTGCAAATCTTAACTGCGCATTTAAAGGTCGGAAATCCGCTGCAAAATTTATGAATGCATTGGTGTTCGGCTCATATAACAACAGGATAAAAAATCCGCACACAGCCTTTGACTGGCTTTCGAGGGATGAAAGCGAAGTAAAAAAATATATCGATGATGAATACTGCGGATTTGTCTGTACCGCAGGCTTTTTTCAGGATTTTATGCGTGGTCTTAAAAGACTGCATACGCAGGCAGCTTTAAAAGGTATACCGGCCGCTCTTCCTGTTTTACTTACCGCCGGTTCGGAAGATCCCGTTTCAAACGGAGGCAAAACGCTAAAAACCCTTTACCGTATCTATCAGGACATCGGGATGCAGGACGTAACGCTAAAACTATACGAGAACGGCCGGCACGAAATTTTGAATGAAACAAATAAAGAGGAAGTAAAAGCCGATATCTTGGAATGGATAGAAAAGCGGCTGTAGGAACCTCTAAAAACTCAATGAGATTTTTAGAGGTTCGCGATAGGCGATAACCTAGTTTAAAAAAAATAACGATAAGATAACGAGATGAAATGGAACGACTTTAATAAAAACGATGTACTTCTCTTTATTGAATTCGCTGCTGTAACTGCTTTTTTATTGCTTCCTCCGCTGTTTTCAGCGGTACCGTTCACCCTTCCGCCCAAGCCGGACGGACTATATGCACAGTGTGTTTTCTGTTTTTATACGATATGTGCCGCCGCGTATGAAGAAATACTATATCGGCTCTATACTCCAAATCGACTGCACCGCATCTATGCCGGTTATATCGAACCGCGGCTGCAGGGAAATGTGCCGGCATCGGAAAACAGCTCGGAAGGCACCACCGAAAACGCCATAGATTTGCAGCAGCAGTCTTTATCGCATAATCAACATTCCCAACGTGGCATGTTAGCATTATCCCTCCGCACGGATCAGTCCCGTTATAAAAAGGCCGCCTCATTTAAAACTACCGTATTTTTTGAATTGTGCTTCACCGAAATCCCCGCCCTGCTGCTCTTCACGCTCGCGCATCGTTACCTCGGGGGTATGTCTATGCTCTTCGCCGCAGGAGCCGGAATCGTATTTCGCATTGCCTATCTTAAGCTCAAACAAGTATTCCATCCGGCAGTAAGTATCGCGCTGGTAGCCGCAGTCCACGGCCTTTGGAATATCGGGGTGTATTATTATTTGTGGGGAAACACTATTACCCGCGTCATATCGAGGCTGTACGGATTGTCGGCAAACGCAATATCCTTCACCTTTTCCGAATTGTATACCGCCATTTTCCTCGCGTAAGAAATCGGTATGTTCACCGCCTCATCGTGCAGCGTTGTTAAAATGAAACGTGGCTTTACGCCGCTTAAAAAAAGCCTGTTAGCTCTAAAAAATTGTACTGTTTCCTATAATTCAGAGAATTCAAAATTTATACCTAGCATAGTATGCCTCAAAATAGTGGGACTTCCCATCCACACTATAAAATATAAGCCCAAAAAAACAAGCCGCCGTTGACCCGTTCTATTCTGAAAGTAATATCCGCTATCTTGAAAATATTGTGCGTGATATAAAAGAAGGAAAGGCTCATTTTGCCGAGCATGAGTTGATTGAGGCAGAGTAATGCGGCTATTATGGGAAGATAGCAGGGAACCTCAGGCTTCTTCCATAGAATTTTCGGAAGGCTTGCGAGAAATGACTGACATTCACATACCCGACTGCATAAGCGGCTTGGCTGACCGTTGTGTTTTTATCATCCAATAATGATCGTGCCGTTTCCATCCTTATGCTATGGGTAAACTGATGAATTGTTTTTCCGAATGTTTCTTTAAAACCCTGCTTTAATCGGGTTTCGTTTAAAAATACCAGCCGCGCTAATTGCGGAATTGTCGGAGGAGCAGCATATCGTTCCGATAAAATATCGTGAGCGCGTAACACGGCAGCATATTCGGCAGGAGAAAGCGAGGAACGGGTAATTCCGCGCATGGGGTTTGCAATGTAACGTTGCCAAAGTTGTGTAAGCAGCGTTTTGGTAATACCTTCATAAAAGATCTGCTGCATCGCGCCTTCTACCGGACTATCGATAATATCCTTAAAAAGCCGTATCAACGGAAGTTCCGGTTTTTTCGGCTCCATCAGCCAATCCGTCAAGCCATCCGGCTCTGTGTTTTTTGATTGCATACCTGCAAACGCAAAGGGCAGCGCTTGCTTAAATTCATCCGTACCGAATAGAGAAACAGCCGTAATATCCTCCCCTGCCGGATACATCATCATACCGCAGCTGTTTTGCTTGGTATAAATGCCCAGCTCATTCGGCGAAAGGCAAGTGTCGATTACACCTGTTTCGGAATAGGCGATATGCCCGCCAAAACAACACGTCGTTTCAAATGCGGAATTATAGCCGTCATACTGCATTACCAGCGGATAGCGCAGCTTGAGCCGAATAATCGAAAGCCCGACATTCCCGCAAGGAAAAATATTGCGGATAGTTCCGACTCCGACCTCTTTCGGAACCGTATATGTTTTACAACACCCCTCATCCGCACAGCGGAAGTCGAATTGCTCTCTTAATATATAATCATAATCATCTATCTGTTTAATAATTAAGGCCGATTGCATTAGCTCCCTTTTTAAGGAATATCAAAATTCCGATCAGCGTATATCCATCAATTCAATCGCCACCCTATTCAACCGATCAATCAATCGTTTCGGATTTGAAAACAATTCATATCCTTCTTTTGTCAGTGTGCAATCAACCCAAGCAGGGAATGTGTTTGTGAGTACAACTTTATCCGTATCGCTATAAACGTATATCCGTATCGGTTCATCTTTAAAAGCCCAAATGGTATAGCGGTACAGCAGTTGCTTTCCTCCGTGCACACTTCTTTCCGGTAAAATGCTTCCCGAAAATTGATGGTCATTTGCATCACCGGCATAAACGTCCATGACTTTGCCGAATACGTGCAAGATTGACGGAATACGTGCCTCAGATACCAAAAAACCTTTTGCATCATAGACAAAAATATTTTTGTCGCTATCTTGATACCGAGCAAGAGCCTTTTTTAACGAAGCAGGCTCGGATAGTATCTTGTATGCTTCTCCGAATAGCTCCCATGCAAACACCTCCGGCATATCATCGCCTTTCGGGGCATTGGGTATATATGCAATTTGCCTATCGGCATAGATAAGAAGGCGTATATCGGCAGATGAATTGTTAGGTATATCATAGCGATACGCTATCTTGGCATTTTTTGGCACCTGCGTAAAAGCGGCATCATCGGCAGCAACTGCTGCACTCTCCGTCAATAAATAATTAAAGGATTCAATATCTTCGCTCTCTGTGAGTTCACACACCAACTTATCTTTTGAATCGTACACTCTAATAGCCGGTTTATCCGTTTTTTTACTGTTATCAGCAGCAAAAACAAGTGCAGCGCACAGTAAAAAAGCTGCGTAAAAAAATATGCGTTTTGTTATTTTGATCATACCGTTCTCCCATAGCATATTATATTGATATAGTATACCATAATTATACCGATGGAGAAGAGTGAATGAACGTATACGATTTGATTGCAGAACATTACAGCGAACTTTTCCCGCTTGAGGCGGAAAAGCTTGATTTTATCCGACACCTTTGTCCATTGCCGGGCAGATTGTGTGATGCAGGTTGTGCAACCGGCGACCTTGCAGTTGGTTTACATCAACGTGGATACGATATATATGGGCTCGACTTAAATGCAAAGATGATTGGAATCGCAAAACAGAAAGCTTCGGGTATCCGCACATCCGGAGAATTGGCATTTCATCAAGCGAACATCTCCGATATTCTGCAATTCGGTACCTGTAACGGCGTACTGTGTTTCGGCAATACGCTCCCGCATCTACCTGATGAAACGGCACTCCGCCGTTTTTTTAGCTCCGTGTATCAGGCTTTACAAGAGCACGGTATTTTTATTGTTGAAGTCCTCAATTATGACCGCATCCTTGCCGAGAAAAAAATGGACTTTAAAGATAAAGAAACGGACGCCTTCATTTTTAAGCGGCGTTATGATTTTTTACCGGACGGGAATATCAAGTTTACCATAGAGTTTATCGACAAGCAGCACAATACCGTAGGTTCGGACTTTACGGTATTACATCCGTTACAGCGCCAAACACTGTTAGCTTTATTTGAACAAGCAGGCTTCCAATCCGTTGCCTCTTATTCGGATTACAGCTTTACCGAAAGCGGTGCAGAAGATTACGCCGTAGTGTACACAGCAAAGAAATAAGCGGAGCAATTCATGCGAAATGTAAAAGACCTTTTCATGTCACTCATTTTTTTTGCCGTTGTTGTGATAAACGGTATATCCGCAGAAAGCACCAAAGATTATAAAGTGCTGATAGGTATGGATCATGAAAAAGTGATGCAGCTTAAAGAAATTAAAACACTGGTAATTGATGCGGAATTTTTTTCTCAAGAAGATATCGCGCAGCTTCACAAAAACGGAAACATTCATATATTTTCTTATTTAAACATCGGCTCTATCGAAACATTCCGCGACGACTATGCAGCATTTGCGGATATCGCTTTAGGAGACTACGAAAATTGGGACGAAGAACAATGGGTAAATGTTGCGGATAAAAGATGGCAAAAAAGGATAAAACACAAAGCACAGCTTTTATCTCAAAAAGGCATAGACGGTTTTTTTCTTGATAACGCTGACGTTTATTATCATTATCACACACCCGAAATATATCAAGGACTTATAACCATCTTACAGAAAATACATACGGAGAATAAACCCATTATCATTAACGGCGGAGATACGTTTATCACTGAAGCGATGCAGCAAGATTCCATTAAAGGGATAGTAAATGGCGTTAATCAAGAAAGCGTATTTACCGAAATACATTTTAAGAATAATACGTTTGGAGCAAAACCGATAGAAGACAGAGCATATTTTATGGAATATCTGGCGCAATGTAAAACGTATGGACTCACCGTCTATGTACTCGAATACGGTGCAACGAAAAAACTGACAAAAGAAATAAAAGCATATTGCGAACGCAACGGATTTATATACGACATATCCTATTCAGTAGAGCTGGATAAGCTGTTTTAAGTTTAAAGAAAGTCTTTAAAAGTTCTCACGGCAACCTAGAAAACCAGCCGCCATTATTTTGAAAATGCTTCAAAAATTCGCTCTTTTAAATCATCTGTAGCAACGAATGATTGTGTATTCCCATCATCAAAAGTAATACTCAACACACAGTCGGAATCATGGAGCGCCTTTAAGACTTTTTCAACATATTGATTTGCGAGGATCGTAGAAACTCTTATATATCCTTTTTTTACATCTCTATCCAAGGTTGAAATATCGGTAAGAGGTATTGTCTCCTTACTATTAGATATCAAAAATGCAGCGGCTTCGATAAAGGCGCCTAAACGATTATAACAAGTAAAATTGGTATACGCATCCGAGACATAGGCGCGCTTATTCATCTGATATGAAAAATCGATCATTACATATGCATCGACGTTTGCATGCTCGGCAATCATCTTACCCGGACGAATATAATATTTTAAATTTTTTGATTCCATATAGGCAGTAATAACCTTTTCTTTATCTCGTGTATATGCCGCCGTAGCACATGAAGAAGCTGCAATTACACTTACGATTATACAAGATAAAAGAATTAATTTTTTCATAGAATCACCCTATCATATATGGAATAATAAAAATAAAGCGCTTCCGACCTCCTTGAATTATAAGCCGGAAGCGTCCCATTACCTAGAAAACAGTAGACCTATTCTCCGGAAACAACGGTTGTGACAATTTTATAAGGAATAATAGGACTTGCCGGCCAGTCAACACGAACGTCAACGGTACCTACTTTGGTAATACCGCCGTTTTTGGCAGCCTGCATAATTCCACCTTCACCTTTCAGCGGAAAAATGAGAATAAACTTCTGTGAAGCCTCACCGGTTTTCTTACCGACAGTACCGGTAGCTCCCGCTATGGGGTCCACGCTGGAACAGGACGCAATAAACAGCGCTGATACCAACACAGCTAAGGCAAATAAACCTTTCTTCATAAATATTTCTCCTTCTTATCATGCATAAAAATTATATTGCATGAAAAATAATTTAGTGATTTGCTTTAAAACAAATCCTTGCTACTATACCAATAATCAATATATAAAACAAGCCCCCCTCTTTTAAAAAACTGAGCCGGTGAGAAATTCCCGAATTTCTCTCTCATTTCCGTTTACCGGAATTTTCTTGTATGCGTTTTCACCGAGCAGGAGAGCGGTGTTGCAGATTTTGAATAAGAGTTCCAAGTCGTGGGTGATGATGAGGACGGGAACTTCTTGAGCGCAGTGTAAGATGAGCTTTGCGATTTCGTCCATGCGCTTGTAGTCGAGACCGCTGGTCGGCTCGTCTAAGATGATGATGCGCCTGCCGCTCAAAAATGCCGTTGCAAGAGCGAGCCGCTGCTTTTGTCCGCCTGAAAGTTCCTGCGGATGATCAAGCCTTTTTTCCCAAAGGTCAATTATGTGCAGGTACTCAGCCGCTTGTTGCAAATAGGATTCATCCTTCCGTTTTGAAGAAGGAATAAGCTCGTTTTCTACCGTGTCAAAAAAAATCTGATAGTCAACATCCTGCATCATGAAATACGCTGTCTTTAAGCGCTGCCGCCGCCGCTTCCCGTAACCGATATGCCCATTGCAGGATAAAAGCCCGCCTAAGGCTTTGCCGAGCGTAGTCTTTCCTCTGCCGTTCTTTCCGATAACGGCGATAATCTCTCCTGCATGTACATCAAACGAAAGATTTTTGATAAGTTCCTGCCTGCCGATAGAAATGCTCAAGTCCTCGATATGCGTAACCGCTTGTTTCGGTACCGAAGGGTTTTCGCAGACAAGACTGTCATACCGTATTGCCCTCAGTCCGTACCGCCTGCAATCCTCTGTTGTCAATTCACCTTTCAAAAAGATTTTTTCGATAGAGCCGTCCTTCATATAGATGAGCTTATCGTACAATTCATTTAAGAAAAACAAACGATGCTCGGCAATGATAATCGTTTTTCCCATCGCCTTTAAATCCCGTATCATCGCTTGAAATTGTACAATACCTTCATAGTCGAGATTGGAAGAAGGCTCATCGAAAAACAGCAGCTTTGTGTCATAGATGAGTGTGGAAGCGATGGCGACCTTTTGTTTTTGCCCGCCGGAAAGCTCTGAAAGTTTCGCGCCTTTAAGCGATTCTATCTGCATCGTCTGAAAAGCAGCATCGGTTTTTTCGCACAAGGTTTGAAAATCCATACCGAGATTTTCTCCGGCAAAGGCAACCTCTTCCTCTGCAATGGTAGCAAAAAACTGATCGCTCGGATTTTGAAACACATTGCCGATGTACTTTGCCAATTCGCCCTTTTTATAATCCAAGATGTTCTTCCCTAAAATGCGCACCTCACCGTCGAGTATTCCGCCGTAATGATAGGGAATTAAGCCGTTTAATATCCGCGTTAAGGTAGTCTTCCCACAGCCGGAAAGTCCTGTAAGCACAACAAGCTCGCCTTCTTCAATATTCAAATCAATAGCGTGGAGCGTGGGACTTTCATCATTTTCATACGTAAAATTTTTTATCCGCGCTTCTATTATATTCATACGGACATCCATACTAAAAATACAGCCGCTAATAAACCAACCGTATCGTACCAGCCGAAGTGCACCGGTTTATAACTCGTCTTTTTTCCTTTGTACTCAATCCCCTTTGCGATTATCGATGAGGTCAGCGTTTCACTTACATGAAGGCATTTATAAATGAGGGGAATAAGATAGAGTTCAAACGAACGAAGAGGATGTAACAAGCTCAAACGCAAGCCCCGAACCTTCATGCCGTTTCTTATTTCTTTTAGCCGCGCCGTCATCTCGTCCAAAAAGCGTAAGGCGGTAACCAGTCCTATCGAAAGAGATTGCGACGCTTTTACCGCACGCAATGCGCTCATAATTTTTAAGGGACTGGTTAAAATCAATATCCTTCCGATGTTAAAGATAGGATAGAGCCTTAAAAATAAAGCAATCAATCCTATCAATGCGCCGGTTGTCATTCCTAAATCGATATATGCCAAGAGCTTTATCAGCAAAAATAGGCCGATATAGACTATAGCCCTTTTTATACCTTCCGAGTATGAAAATAAAACCAAAAAGAGAAAGCTCATACTGAGCAGCACATAATACATCGTTTGATCGACAAGAAACACCAAAAATGATGTAAGCAGTATGAGGATAAAAAGCGTTATCGGATTCATTGACCATCCTTGAGTGTTTCTTGCCGGCTTCATTATAATACGCTCTTTTTACTGCTCTTTTCAAAGAACTTTTTGTTGATATAGGTACCGAATAAGCCTGCCAAAGATTCCAAGATGATGTTGCACGCTACCGCTATTGCGATGGCTTTTCCCGTGTAAAACCGAATCATCCACTGAGCCTGTTCACTTGAAATAGACGGAGCGAACTTCGTAATTCCTTCCGCACCTAATACTTTGACAAATATAATCGGGTGCATTGCAACGACAAACATTGCAGCCGAAAAAGCGATTGAAACTTTTACATTGCTTGAATAATCGCCGATGATGATTTCGCCAAGCGCTGCCGAAACCAAACAAATCGGTATCATTATCCAATAGCCCATAAGGGTATATAACAATCCGTAGATAACCCAAAATAAAACAGCCGTCCAGCGTTGCTTTATTTTTTTAGCCGTTATCACAAAAACAGGACCGACTGCGAAAGCGGCAAATCCTGCAGAAGCGTATAAGGCTATGGCTCCCAGTGTTCCCGTCAGCATCGAAATTGCCATTCCGATTGCGAACCCAATAACTGTCAACACAGCTATTTGCACGATGTCTTTTAGTTTCATAAAACACCTCCATATTTCAGGGGAAGGGACACACCCCCGTTCCCTTACGGGCTTTTCAAGTCAGAGCGGTGGTTTTTCCCTTCCCCTATAACCCTATTCTTTTTCCGCGCACTGCCAAAGGGTGCTCCCTTTGGAAACCCCAACCAATACCCCCGACGCAGAGCTTCGGGGGTATGTTACTCTCATAAGCATATTTTCAATTATAACTTAGTTATATTTGAATCTAAAAAAATTCACTTTCCTCATTCATAATTATAAATGAGTTTTAATTCACCATTGTAATTACACTGTGCGCATTTTTTTCCAGCCTTCATTAAAGAAGTCCGCAATTAAATAGGCATTGCGTTCGGCTTCTTCTTTTGTTTCACAATGAACGGCAACTTCCGATAGCGCATACAGGTACGCATGGTTCAGTAAGTGAATGCCTTTTTTGGTGATTACTTGGGCTGCTTTCTTTTTTCCGTGAATCATCTCTAAGATTTTCAGGTGATTTTCATCTTCTTTTTCTATTATTTCATCTAAAAAATGCTCATGTTTTGTTCCGTATGAACAAAACGCCAAGAGCTCGAAAATATCTTTGTTATCAAAAAAATAGGACACCATACCAATTGCGCCCTTTAGTTTTAAATCAAGGATGGATTCGATTGTCTGTTTTGTGATTACCGTTTCTTTTTTGTACATTGTAAAGCTTTGTTGTTTGATTAAGCTATAATGGTATTCAACATCGGTAATAACCGGCTGCACCAATTTGGAAAAAAGAGCTTCTTTGTCTTCAAAATGACCGTAAAAGGCTCCGGTCGTAACGCCTGCCTGCGCACAGATTTCCCGCAGATTGGCTTTTTCAAAGCCCTTTTCTTTGAAAATCTTTTTTCCGCATTCCAGTATTTTCTTATGCGTCAGATCGAAATCTCCGTTTGCCATTTAAAACACCCGTCAAATATAACTTAGTTATATTATAGATATTTCTCATTCTCTGTCAATGAGAACGGAACGTGTACGTTGTTCGCACGTCAATGCAACAGTTTCTAAAGTTCACGCTTTGTTCACCCGTCGCATTTAAAGTTGTTTTTCCAAGGTCAGCACTATGCTGTCAGGGATGAGTTCCCCGCGGCAGTTGGGTGCCCCAACGGTGGAAAGCTCCAGTGTGCATATACGGCGGTTTTGTGGTAAGCGGTAGCAAGAGCTGATAAGACCGCATGTTTTTCCCTTGCAGAGCGAAAAATACAGCCGCGTATCGTCATCTTCAAAGCAGAGCTTTATATCTTCTTTTAGAGGGGAAACACACTTCCAACCTAACATAAGGACCGTTTGAGCAGATTCAGGCGAAACGGCCAACCGCCAGCGTTTTCCCGTTATAATCGGCCGCAGGGTATAGTATTCACCGCCCGTATAGCGAAAAAGGTTTGTACAAACGGTCAACCGGAAAGAACCGTCTTTTTCTGCCTGAATAGGGGGAACATGAAACGCTGCTGTTTGACCTTCATCCCTGCCGAAACTGCGCACGGGCGGAAGAGGGGTTTCGCGTAAACTGCAGCCGATCCCCTCTAAGACTTCTTTTTCAAAGGGAATAACCTTACCGGTATTATCCGGCCCTATATTCAGAAGGTAGTTACCGCCATCGGATACGACACGGCGTAAACTTCCGGTTAATTCGGCAATTTTTTCATCAATGCTGCCGCGTTCCTGCCAGCTTTTATATCCCCATGTTTCTTTATAAATAGAAGCCGGCGTTTGCCATGGAATGTTTAATTCGTATTCATTCGCCGGCAATTCGGGTATTGCATTATCAGGGAGTGTAGCAAAGTCGCCCATATCGTTCCATATCCGCCCGTTAATCATAATGTGTTTTTGGAGCGAATGTACAAGCGCATACATATCTTGTGATTGTTCGGCAGTCGGGTATCCCATATCGAGCCATAATTCGCAAATCTCGCCGTAGTTTGTCAGCAGCTCGGTTAACTGAGCACAGTTATATTCATGGTGTTTCGGCGGAATACGGTCGGAATTGTGAGCGCTTATCGGAAGAGCATCAGGGCAATGCCAGTCGATGAGTGAAAAATATACGCCGAACGCAAGCCCTTCTTTTTTACAAGCTGCGCTGAGTCCGGCAACGATATCCCGCTTACAAGCCGCATTCATACTATTATAAGATGTAGTCTTTGTATTAAAAAGACAAAAGCCGTCATGATGCTTCGAGGTAACCACTACATAACGCATTCCGGCAGCCTTGGCAAGGCGGACAATCGATTCCGCATTGAAATCGGGTATGAGAAATTCATGCAGTAAAGCTTCATAGTCGGCTTGCGGAAGCTCCCCGTGCGAAAGTATTTGTTCACAATACCCCCTTTTGACGGGAAGCCCTTTCCAGCAACCGCCCGCAAGCGAGTAGAGGCCGAAATGGATAAACATACCGAATTGCAGACTTTGCCACCTCTGTATTGTCTGTAATTGATGTTCCGTATATAAACTTGTTTTCATACTATTCTCCGAACAGCGTTGAGGATGCTCCAAAAGCGACCGACTCGGTATTGAATTCTCTGCACGAATAACGGTACGCCTGTGCAATTATTGTACTTGATATGCCGGCAAAATAAAGGGGTATTTCGATGATGTTCAAAAAATGACCTTTTTTACATAAAATACCTCTTCTTTTTATATCAGCATACCTAATTTTTAAATATCAACACTTTCAAATCGGAAGAACCGGTGTAATACTATATATATGTTAAGTAAAAACACAAAACGTCAAATATGTGCGCATTGGCAATTTTATGTCATTATCGCCTTACCGATGCTGTATTTTATCGTATTTAAGTACGTGCCGATGTACGGTATCCTGCTTGCCTTCAAAAAATACCGTATTTCGAAAGGTATTTGGGGAAGTCCGTGGGTAGGTTTGGCGCAGTTTGTCAAATTCTTCAGTAATCCTTCTGCGCTGCAAATTATGTGGAACACGTTCATCCTGAGTATGTATGCACTGTTTGCCTCAATTCCGATTGCGGTCATTATGGCGCTTGCATTGAACGAAACGCAAAACAGGCTCTGGCGTAAATCCGTTCAAATGGTGACGTATGCGCCGTATTTTATTTCGACGGTGGTTATGGTCTCAATTTTGATGCAGTTTATGGATCCTGCGTTGGGACTGTTCAATGTGATACGGGCGGAATTCGGGCTTGAGCCCTTAAATTTTATGGGGGAGCCGAAACTTTTCCGGCATATCTATGTATGGTCGGCCTTGTGGCAGAATACCGGTTATAATGCCATTATTTATCTTGCGGCGCTTACGTCCGTCGATCCCGGATTGTATGAAGCTGCGCGTGTAGACGGCGTAAATAAATTTCAGAAAATTTGGTATATCGATTTGCCGTGTATCAGAAACACGATTGTTATCATGTTTATTTTGAACATGGGCTTTGTTATGAGCTTAGGTTTTGAAAAGGCCTTTTTGATGCAAAATCCGCTCAACCTTGAAACCGCCGAAATCATGTCGACGTATGTGTATAAGATGGGGTTGGTCAATAACGATTTCAGCTATTCAACCGCTATCGGCGTTATCAATTCTCTTATCAATGTAGCGCTTATTCTGCTCTTTAACTATCTGGCAAAGCTACGGCAAAAGGACGGCGGGCTATGGTAAAAACTCAGTATTCTATATGGAAGAAACAACAATCATCGAAAATTCGGGAAACGCCTTTTGACAATCTCTTTAACGGGATCAATAATGTCTTTTTAGCACTCTGCTTTATCATCGTTTTGTATCCGCTATTGTATATTATTGCCTGTTCTTTGAGCGATCCTAAGGCGGTGATTGAGCATCGGGTTACGCTCTTTCCGGTCAATTTCGATTTAACGGCATATAAGGCTGTTTTTGCAAACAAGGATATCGGACTGGGGTACCTCAACTCCATCATCTATGTAGCGCTCGGAACTTTTATTAGCGTGTCTCTTTCGATGCTGCTGGCATATCCGCTTTCGCGCAAAGAATTTTATGGAAGAAAATTCGTAACCAAGTTTATTATGGCGACGATGCTCTTTTCCGGCGGACTGATACCGCTGTATTTTGTCGTAAAAGGGATCGGACTTTACAATACCCGCTGGGCGCTTGTGCTCCCCAATGCGGTCAATGTTTGGAACGTTATCATCGCGCGCACATTTTTGCAGGAAACCATCACCAATGAGCTGTATGATGCTGCGCAAATAGACGGATGTTCCGATCTGCGCTTCTTCTTTACGGTGGTGCTTCCGTTGTCGGGAGCTATTATCGCGGTGCTGTCGCTCTTTTATGCGGTAGTGCTTTGGAACAGCTATTTTGACGCCTTAGTGTTCTTGCAGGATAAAAAGCTCTATCCGCTGCAGATTGTGCTGCGCAATATTTTAATCGTGAATAAGACGAACCCGACCATGCTGTCGGATGTAAGCGCTGCTGTCCGTGTCCAGGGACTTGCGGAAACCGTCAAGTATGCGCTTATCGTGGTGGCCAGTCTGCCGCTCTTGGTGATTTATCCGTTTGTACAAAAATATTTTGTAAAAGGTGTGATGATTGGTTCCGTAAAGGGCTAAAAATAGTGAAAATCAGGCTATAAGCCGATTTTAGATATCGATATTAGATATCATTAGATATCAAGGAGGGAATATGAAAAGGATCACCGGTATTGTGTGCGCTACGGCGCTTATTGCATGCGTTATCATCAGCGGATGCAAAGCATCGGAAACTGCGGAAAAAGGGAAGTATACGCCTAAAGGAACGTACCCCATCGTTACCGAGCCTATTACCGTAAATATCATGGTTGCGCAGCCGCCTTGTGTTGAAGATTTTAACACAAACGAATTTTCCAAGTTTATGGAAGAGAAAACCGGCGTTAAAGTAAATTGGATTATGGTGCCGGAGCAAGCAGCGGCGGAGAAATTACCGCTCACCCTTGCAGGCGGCGATTTGCCTGACGCTTTCTTAGGTATGGGGATCGGTTTTAAAGAAGAAACAACCTACGGTACCGAAGAAAAATTATTTATGCCGCTTAATAAATACTATTCTGACGGTACGTTGCCCAATTTAACTAAGGCTTTAGAAGATTTTCCGGGAGCAATGGGCTTTATGACCATGACCGACGGCAATATCTACTCGCTGCCTCGTCTGGAAGTCTGCTATCATTGTACGAATGCCGCGAAGATGTTTGTGTACAAGCCATTCCTCGATAAACTCGGTTTGAAAGTACCGGAGACCATCGATGAGTTCTATGACACGCTCGTTGCCATTCGCGATAACGATCCCAACGGTAACGGTAAAAAAGATGAAATACCGCTTGCCGGTTCCATTATCGGCTGGAATGATCAGGTTGAACGATTTATCATCAACTCGTTTATCTACTGCGATCTTGATACCAATATCTCTGCGGGGGCGGAAGGTAATGTCGGGTATTTGTTAAACGATAAAAAAATCGATACTGCGGTAAATAAACCTGCGTATCGTGAAGCCTTACAATTTATCAATAAGCTCTATAAAGAAGGCTTGATTTATAACGGTTCCTTTACACAGGATTCAAGTCAGCTGACACAGCTGGTTGAAAGTTCTGCAGAACCGGTAGTCGGTTTTGTCGCCGGCGGCTGGAGAGGTCAATTCTCATCATTAAGCGGAGAGCGTTTCCTGCACTTCCAAGCTATTGCACCACTACAGGGGCCGCACGGAGTACGCGAAGCCGTAAACTTCTTGTCCGTACCGGGAACCGGCGCCCTCGTTCTTTCGTCAAAAACACCCCATGCCGAGGCAATCCTCCGCTACTTTGATTACATGTACAGCACCGAAGGTACGCTTAAACAGAAATACGGTAATGAAGGTGATGCATGGGCATGGGCAGCCGAAGGAGATGTCGGTTTAGACGGTCAAAAAGCAATCTGGAAACAGCTGAAGCCGTGGAACGACAAAGACCCGCAGAATGTAACCTTTATTCAAGGACAGACCATTGCCGAAATCTCATCCTTCCGGCTTGGACAGGCTGTTGACCTCAGTGGCGACTACTATGCACCGAAAAACCTTGAGAAAGTTCTCTACGATGAAACTCATAATCTGTATAAACCCTATGCAGATGTCAATAAAGAAGTGCCGCCGTTAAAGTACACTGCAGAAGAAATTGAAAAATTCTCTACAGTGAAGCAAGAGCTTGCCAACTATATCCGCCAGAGCGCCGTTAAATTCATGGTCGGTACCATGGATATCAACAGCGATACGGAATGGGATAACTATCTAAAGAATTTGGATAAGCTCCAGCTGTCTGCCGTTCTTGAGAATATGCAGACTGCGTATAATCGCCAATACAAGTAGCCTTTTAAAAATATGCATGCCGTCTACGGCGTTGCTGCGCAAAAAACAGTCCTCAACGTATCAAAGATACGCCTGCGGGTGTTTTTTGCTCGCGCCTTGTATCCGGCACCACTATTTTTAAAAGCGCTGGAAAGGCAGGACGGATAGGGATATCCGGGGTTATAAGCAGCAGCGACGTTTTTGCGCAGCAAAAACTCGACGTTGAAAAGTGTACACGGATGTACACTTTTCAACATGCCTGCGGGTGTTTTTTGCTCGCGCCTTGTAGTTTCAGAACGGACAAGGACGTCCGGGGTGATAACCAGTAGCGAGATTTGTGTTATGCACAAATCTCGTCGTTGAACAGCGTACAGGGATGTACGCTGTTCAACAGGCTATTTTCAAAAGCGCTGGAAAGGCAAAAGCGGCAAGGTGGTATATATATGGTAGAACATAAAGCATGGGATTGGGAGAAAATAGAAACGGATATATGGTACCGGCCGGCGGAAATTGCGTATTATTTGGCGGAGCGATGGAAGCAAAAGGGGTATTCGCATTTTCTTGATCTCGGTTGCGGATTGGGGCGGCATTCGCTGTTTTTTGCAAGAAAAGGTTTTACCGTTCATTCAATCGATTTATCGGAGAGTGCTGTTGAGGGGCTGCGTGCAACCGCTTCGGAACAAAATTTACCGATTACCGCTCAATGCGGCGATATGAGCGCTCTGCCATATCAGGATGATGCGTTCGATTGTCTCCTTGCATACCATGTGATTTCTCATACGGATACTGCCGGTATTAAAAAAATACTTTCCGAGATAAGACGGGTCGTAAAAAACGGCGGCGAAGTGTATCTTACACTCTGCTCAAAAAATGCGTGGAGCTATAAGGAGGCAGGATTTCCCGTCGTTGATGAAAATACCGTCATTAAAGTTGAAGATGGGCCGGAAAACGGTATTCCTCACTTTTTTACCGATGCGGAAACCATTCCGGCACTTTTGCAGGACATACATATTATCAGTATGCAGCACACGCAAGATGTTATCGTTAATGGGAAACCCTACGGTTCTTGGCACTTCTTTATATTGGGTGAAAACCGGAAACCTCGTTTTTAGCAATACCCTATAGCTTCAGTTTTTTAGGAGCATCCTAACCTAACAGGGCAACCGCATTATAAAATATTTTCAGAGGTTGTCCT
>ERZ773083.813-NODE-813-length-23603-cov-3.257941_pt1 | contig 23603 bp, 23 predicted proteins | sample MGYA00511465_ERZ773083 | MGnify/ENA primary metagenome ERZ773083 (study PRJEB29015, sample SAMEA2738001) | human oral metagenome | biome: human oral; feature: human-associated habitat; material: dental | place: China | collected 2060 ... | reverse complement strand
TATTTTTACTTTCAGATAAATTTATAATATTTTTTAACAAATTAAAGGAAACTTTCTCATTTAACGCTTTTAATGTAACAAGCCTATACATCGCTCCCGTATCCAAATACACAAAATCAAGCTCTTCTGCTAACTTTTTAGCAATCGTGCTTTTCCCGCTCCCAGCAGGTCCATCTATTGCAATTATCATCTTTTCTCCATTCCTTAACTATAAATTTTTTTATATTTAAAAACTAAAGATACCCAGTTATTTTTTTCATTTCTATCAATTTTTTTCAAATTATATTTTTCTGTTTCTTTCAAAAACATTTCTTCTTTTTCTTTCAAAATCCCAGAAAAAATAACTACTGCACCATCTTCCAAAGTTTTTTCAATATTTTTCAAAAGTTCTATCAAAACATCGACTAATATATTTGAAACTACCAAGTCATACTTTTCAGAAATATTGTCAACCAAATTTCCAATTATAACTTTATAATTATTTTCAATCTTATTTTTCTCAAAATTTTCATGGACAACTCTTTCAACTTTGTCATCAATATCAATTCCAGTAACTTTATGAACTCCCAACTTTTTAGCAATTAACATCAAAATTCCAGAGCCACACCCAACATCAAGCAAATTACTTTTGCCTTTTGAATATTTTTCCAAAAATTCTACACACAGTGAAGTCGTCTCATGAGTTCCAGTCCCAAAAGCAAGTCCAGGATCAATTTCAACCACAATTTCTCCATCTTCTTCATAATCATCCCAGCTTGGCTTAATTACAATGTTTTCTGTTATATTTACCGTGTGAAAATATTTTTTCCATTCATCTTGCCAATCTTCATCAGAACATCGTGAAGTATAAATTTCTGACATAAAATTTTCGTCATCTTTTGAAATTTCATTTATATTATTATAAATCATATTTAATTTAGTCTTTGCAAACCTATTGTCAATAACATAGCCAATCATACTCCAAATATCGTTTTCATTTTTAAAATTTGCGCTGTAATCCAAAGAATTATCAGAAAAATAATCGACAAATTCCACTTGTTTTATCCCAACTTCTTCAAAAATATTAATTAATCTTGCTTTTGTCTCTTTCAAACTGTCTGAAAAATAATCGATTTTTACTTTTATCCATTTCATTTATTTTTATTTCCTCTTTTTTAAATTTTTTATTTTTTAATTCTTTATTTCTATTCATTTTTTAAATTTCATCATAACCCATATTTATTCTTTTAATCGCAACTGCTTTTCCAGTTTTTTCATTTACTTCCACTTCAATTCCGTTTATTTTAGGATTTTCCTTACAAACTGAATATCTGTTTGGCATTCCATCTTTAAATTTTTGAATGCTTTCTTTCTTATTCATTCCCAAAACTCCATCGTGTCCACCAGTCATTCCAACATCCGAGATAAAAGCTGTTCCTCCTGGTAAAATTCTCTCATCAGCAGTCTGTGTATGTGTGTGAGTTCCATATACAACAGATACCTTTCCAGTTAAATTCCATCCCATAGCTTGTTTTTCCGAAGTTGCTTCAGCATGAAAATCAAGTACGATTATATCTGTTTCTTTTTTTATTTCAGGCAAAATTTCTTCTATGGTTAAAAACGGACAGGCAATCGGTGGCATAAAAATTTTTCCTTGTGCATTGATAACTGCCACTTTTACTCCATTTTTTTCAACCATTGTATATCCATTTCCCGGAGCTTCCTTTGAAAAATTAATCGGTCTAATCAAATTTTTATGATTATTTATGTACGGATAAATTTCTTTTTTGTCCCAGCTATGATTTCCCAGCGTAATTACATCTGCTCCACGAGAAAAAATCTGTTCAGCTATTTTTATATTTATTCCAAATCCCCCAGCTGAGTTTTCTCCATTTACAATTATAAAATCATAATTTTTCTTTCTTTTTTCCAAAAATTTAAACAAAGTATTTCTTCCAGGCTCTCCAACTACATCTCCAATTATCAAAAATTTCATTCTATCTTCCTCTCAAAATTTAAATTTGTTTTTCCATCAATGTTTTCAATGGCAAAAATCCTATTTTTTCATAAAATTTAAGCGCATTCTCGTTAAAATTCCAAACATCCAATGTAATACTAGTGAAATTATTTTCTTTTGCAAAATTTAGCACATATTCATACAACTTTTTTCCAATTCCACTATTTCTAATATTTTTATCCACACATAAATCATCAATATATAAAACTTTTCTGTCGCACAAACTTTTATCATTTTTCACTTCACGAAAGACACAAAAACAATGTCCCAAAATATTATTATTTTCATCGGTTGCCACAAAGATTGGCTTTGTATCATCTTTTAATAATTTCTTCAATTCTTCGTCACTAAATTTCTTTTCGCCTTTTTTAAAAATATCAGGTCTGCCATTTACATGAACTCCATGGACTTGATATAAAAGTATATTTAATCCATCAATATCATCTTTATTAGCTCTTCTAATTTTTATTTTCACAAAATAAACCTCCTTAAAAAAAAAATTTATATTTTATAATATTCATTATTTTAGGAAAAAAACAAAAATTGTTATAAAAAAGACTGAAAACTAATTCAGTCTTTAATTTATCTATTTTGCATACTCTACCGCTCTAGTTTCTCTTATTACTGTTACTTTTATCTGTCCTGGATACTGCATTTTTTCTTCAATGTCTTTTGCAACATCCCTTGCCAAAATTGTAGCTTTGTCATCATCAACATTGTCAGGATGAACGATTAATCTAAGTTCTCTTCCAGCCTGAATAGCGTACGAGCTTTCAATTCCTTCGTGACTATTTGCTATTTCTTCCAATTGCTCCAATCGTTTTAAATAATTGGACAATGTTTCCCTTCTAGCTCCTGGTCTTGATGCTGAAATTGAATCAGCTGCTTGAACTAATACTGCTTCTATACTCAACTGTTCAACTTCATTGTGATGAGCTTCCACCGCATTTATAACAATTTCACTCTCTCTAGAAAATTTTCTCAAAAATTCTCCACCGTTTAATGCATGAGAACCTTCCTGTTCGTGTGAAAATGCTTTCCCAATATCATGAAGAAGAGCCGCTCTTTTAGCCACATCTACATTTGCTCCAATTTCTGCTGCAAGTGCAGCTGCGATATGAGCCACTTCTATTGAGTGCTGCAAAACATTTTGACCAAACGATGTTCTAAATTTCAATCTTCCAAACACTTTTAAGACTTCTCTTGGAAGAGTTGGGATTCCAACTTCTAAGATTGCCTGTTCTGCCGCATCTAATACACTTTCTTCCACTTCTAACTGCGCTTTTGCCACAACTTCTTCAATTTTTGTAGGATGAATTCTTCCATCTGAAATCAATTTTTCTAGTGCGATTCTAGCAACTTCCCTTCTAACTCCATCAAATGAAGAGAGGACAACAGCTTCTGGCGTATCATCAATTATCAAATCCACTCCGGTCACAGCTTCAATCGCTCTAATATTTCGACCTTCTCTTCCAATGATTCTACCTTTCATCTCCTCACTAGGCAGTTGAATTACAGAAATTGTTGAATCTACAACATAGTCAGCCGCAGCTTTTCCAATTGCAGTAGAAATTATTCTTTTAGAAATTCTATCTTTTTCTCTGTCTAAATTATGCTCATAATCTCTTATTAACACTGCTTTATCATGATCCAATTCGTTTTCTAATTTTTCTAATATAATTTTTCTTGCATCATCTTGAGTAAGCTCTGAAATTCTCTCCAATTCTTTCTCCTGATTCACAATCATTTCATCTAAATCTTTTTCTTTTTTTGCAAGTCTGTCTTTATATTTTTCATTTCTTATTTCTTTTTCTTCCAGACGCTCCATTTTTGTTTCCAATGTCTCTTCTTTTTTTGCAATTCTCTCTTCTTTAATAGCCAACTCTGATTTAATTTTTTTTATTTCATCGTCTGCTACTTTTTTTTCGTTTAACAATTCTTCTTTTACTTTTAATGTCTCTTCTTTCTTAAAAGATTCAATTTCTATTTCAACTTCTCTTTTCGATGTTTCAAGTCTTCTTTTGACATCAACTATTCTTAGTTCAAGTTCACTTAACTCTCCATATTTCTTTTTAAATACAGAACTTACCAAGAAATAAGCTATAAAAAAAACTAAAATAGAAAAAAGAAGAATTGATAAAACAAATACTACTATTGTTACACTCATTTTTCTCCTTTCTTATTTTTTTTCAGCTACATTTGAAATCTTCCAGCTCCCATCATCCATCTTTTTCCAAGTTATATTAAAATAATCACTTTCTGTGCCATAATTTACAGCCATGACACTAGTTGCTTTATTATTAGATTTTACTTTTGGTTCAGAAAAAATAAATGTTAATCTTGAAAGGTCGTATTCTTGTAATTTTTTTACAATAATATTATTTTTAAATGTAGTTAAAAAAATCTCTTTGATTTTATCGTATCTATTTGAGTTTGCATCTTTTTTAAAATTTGTTATAACATTTGTTATTTCATTATTAATTTCATTAATTTCAATTTGAGAAATATTTTTGTTATAGCCATTCAAAGATGTACAACTTACAAAAATTAACAAAATTATTAGACATAAACACTTTTTCATAGTTCTACCTCCAAAACTTCGCTTATTAATTTTATCATAATTTTTTTACTTATTCAAGTCTGAACAATCAATTTTTAAGAAAAAATTTATATAAAAAAGACACGCATTATTCAATTTAAAATCAAAATGCATATCTTTTATCTTTTATATTTTTTTGTTTTATCTTATTTTTTATTTTCTATTTTTATATATCTTATTGGATCATTGGGGACAAATCCATCTTCATATGCTTTTTTTTCTAATTTTTTTCTATCAATTCCATCATAAAATTTATTTTCTAAAGTTGAAACTTGCCTTCTTAAATCTTTCAATTCCTTATTTTTTGCCTTATACTGTCTATCTAAAGAACTAACACTGTTTACTGCTACAATTTTTATCGAAGCTACAATTACTGCAATTCCAATATAAATAGCGAATTTACTTATTACTGCTCTATCAAGTCCTGCAGTTTTTGAAAGTCTTTTGTTCATTTTTCTAGGAACTGTAATCTCTTTTTCTTTTTTTTGTTTTGCAATTTTTCTAGCTGTATTAGTTATTTTAGGAACTTCCAATACTTGTATCTTTTTTTCTTTAGAAATATTACTCATTCCTACTTTTCTCTCCTTTCAAAAATTCTTAATTTAGCTGAATGCGCTCTCTTATTTTCTTTCAATTCAATTTCCTTTGCTACGATAGGCTTTTTTGTGATAACTTTTCCCAAACTTTTTTTTCCACACACACAAATTGGTATATCCTTTGGACAAGTACAAGGATTTTCATATTCTCTGAATTTTTCTTTAACTATTCTGTCTTCCAGCGAATGAAATGTTATTACCAAAAGCTTTCCGTTGTCATTTAACAAATTAACAGCTTTATCCAAAGTTTGTGTCAAAACTTCTAATTCTTTGTTTACAAAAATTCTTATTGCCTGAAAAGTTCTTTTTGCAGGATGCCTTTTCATACTTTTTCCTATTGATTTTATCACAATGTCAGCTAATTCTGTCGTAGTTTCGATTTTTTTATCTTTACGATATTCCACTATATTTCTAGCAATTTTCCTAGATTTTGGCTCTTCCCCATATTTATAAATTATATCTGCTATTTCTTTTTCAGAAAAAGTATTTACAACATCGTAAGCACTTAATTTTAGAGATTTATCCATTCTCATATCAAGCTCTGCACAAAATCTGTAAGAAAAACCTCTCTTCGCATTATCCAGATGATTTGAAGAAACTCCAATATCCATAAGTATTCTATCAACTTTTTCAAATCCTGCTAAATAAACAACTGTGTCTATATTTTTAAAATTATCATGAAATACTGTAAAATTATCATAATTTTCCAATCTTTTTTTTGCAAATTCAATTGCTTCAATATCTTGATCTATTGCAATAACTTTTGAATTTTTTGAAGAGTTTTCAAGAATACCTTGTGTATGACCTCCGCCACCAAGTGTACAGTCAACATAAACTATATCTTTATCCGTTACAATATTTCCAATAACTTCATCATATAGCACTGGTTTATGATATTCCATAAAACTTTTCCTCCCTCAATTTTACACTTTTAAATTAATCTAATTTACAAATTATTACAATAATACTATAATTATTGTATTATACTACAAGTTCATTATATTCTTATTTGAAGTAATAAATAAATGTATTAATTTTTATTTCTAGAATGTATTAAAATTCAAAATTATAATAAGCAATTTAGCTAATTGTACTTTAAATTTTGTTTTATGTCAAGGTTTTTTTACTTTTTTCAATGAGTTCTTTTGATTTTTTATAAATATTTTATCTTTTTACTTTTTTGAATAAACTATTTCATCTTTAATTTCTTTCGATTTTTTGCTGCCTAAAAGCTGCGAAATAATCTCAAGTGCAAAATCTATAGCTGTTCCCGCACTTCTGCTAGTTACAATATTTCCATCTACAACAACCCTTTCATGAGTTAAAATAGGTTTTCCTTCTAATAAGCCATTTTCACAAGCTGGAAAACAAATAGCTTTTTTATTTTCTAAAATCCCTAATTTTGATAAAATCAACGGAGCCGCACAAATTGCACCAACTTTTTTGTTTTTAGTATCTTTAGAAAATTCCAAAACTTTATCTAAAAGTAACTGTGATTTGAAATAATTTTCGTGCCCTGGTCCTCCCGGCAAAATTAACATATCATATTTGTCAAAGTTAATTTCATTTATAACTTTATCTGCGACCACTTTAACTTTTCTTGCGCTTGTCACTAAACTTTCATCTGTTAATGAAACTGTATCTACTTCAATTTCAGCTCTTCTAAGTAAATCAATCGGAGCAATTGCTTCCACTTCTTCAAATCCATCTGCCAAAAAAACTGCAACTTTTTTACTCATAATATTTTCCTCTTTTCTATTTTAATCTTTTTATTTTTCATGAAAAATAATGAAAAAGAGCTAAAAAATAGCCCTTTTTTATTTATTTTATTTCAATTTTTCAATTACATCTTCAGGTGTATCCTGTTTTAAAATTAAATCTCTATACTTTTGTGCATCCACATAATTACTATTTCTAATTATTTTTTTAACTGTAAGTCCTGATGAAGCACTCATACTAAATGAATCAAGTCCCATTCCTAAAAGTAATCTAGTCGCCCTTTTATCTCCTGCGAACTCTCCACACATACTTACACTAATCCCTGCATGATGTGCAGCATCAATTACTTTTTGAATAGCTTCCAAGACAGCTGGGTTAAACGAATTGTATAAACTAGATACCAATTCATTTCCTCTGTCTACTGCCAAGAAATATTGAGTTAAATCGTTAGTTCCAATTGAGAAGAAATCAACTTCTTTGGCAAATTTATAAGCAACTATTGCAGTTGAAGGAGTTTCCACCATAATTCCAACTTTTATATTTCTATCATAAATTTTACCAATTTCATCTAATTCTTTTTTACATTCTTCTAAAATAGCATTAGCTTTTCTAATTTCATTTATAGAACTTATCATTGGGTACATAATTTTAATTTGACCATATTGAGAAGCTCTTAAAATAGCTCTTAGTTGAGTCTTAAACATATCTTTATTTTCTAGTGATATTCTGATTGCTCTGTATCCTAGAAACGGGTTCATTTCTTTTGGTAAATCTAAATAAGGTAACTCCTTATCTCCACCTATATCCATTGTTCTTATTGTGACAGGTTTTCCTTGCATTTTTTCAGCTACTACTCTATATGCTTGATATTGTTCTTCTTCTGTTGGAAAATGATCAGAATTCATAAACAAAAATTCTGTTCTATATAATCCAATTCCTGTTGCTCCTGATTCGATTACTGCATCAACATCGTTAGGACTTCCAATATTTCCCCAAATGTCTACTTTTCTTCCATCTAATGTAACTGCTTCTTCATGAATTAATTTTTTAAGTTCTTCTTTTTCTACTCTAATTTTTTCTTGTTTTATTTTATATTCTTCAACTAATTTTTCAGTTGGTTCTAGGAAAATTTCTCCTGTTTCTCCATCCATTATGACTAATTCTCCGTCTTTAACTTCTCCTAAAACACCTTTTACTCCAACTACTGCGGGTAATTCAAGAGATCTAGCCATTATAGCCGAATGAGCTGTCTTTCCTCCAATTTCTGTAATAAATCCGACACAATTTTCCAAATCTAGTTGAGCTGTATCTGACGGTGTCAAATCTTTAGTAACAACAATTGTATTTGGTTCTAAATTACTAAAATCATTAATTTTAATTTCCAATAGATTTTTTAACCATCTTTTTCCTATATCTTGTAAATCAGCTGCCCTCTCTCTCAAATAAGGATCGTCTAACTGAGAAATCATTTCACAATATTCGTCAATTCCTTCTCTTAGAGCTCTTGCTGCTGGTAATTTATCACCTGTTATTTTAGCTTCTACTTCTTCAATCAAATCTTCATCTTCAAGAAGCATAATATGACCATCAAAAATTGCAGCTTTATCCTCACCCATTTTTTCTTTTACTTTTTCTCTGATTGCAATTAATTGAGTCTTTGACTTTTTCAATCCATTTTCCAATTTTGCCAATTCTCCTTCAATAGTTGAATTAGCGTCTATCTCTTGAGGAATAACTATATTTCCCTCTACAAAAAGTAATACTTTTCCTATTGATACTCCTTCAGAAGCACCAATTCCTGTCAATCTTTTCATTTTTTTCTCCTTATGTATAAATTTTATTATAAATAACATTTTTTGATAATATTTACTAATATTTTCTATTAGCCTTTACATTATCACGAAACAATTTAACAATTTGACCTTTTCCAAAATCTGTTGCCATATCCATTGCGGTTCCTCCATTGTAATCTTTTAACTGAGGATTTGCACCATTTTTTAATAAAACTTTTATTATATCAATATTTGCTTTTAGTGTTGCATCTTGTAGTGCAGTCCATCCATCAATTCCACTTTGTTCATTTATTAATTTTGGGTTAGCAGAAAGTAACATTTCTACAGCTTTTTCATTTTCATAATAACACGCCACATTTAGCACACTTCTTTTAAAAAGTGGATGTTTTTCTCTCAAATTTGCACCATTTTTTATAAGATATTCTAAAATTTCATTATTTTGAGATTCTATTGCCACGATAATGGGTGTATATCCTTTTTCATCTCTAGCATTTACATCTATCAATGTACCGTCAATTCCAAAAATTTCAAAAACATTTATTGCAACTCCATATTTTCCATTACCAGGAGTATTTTGTTCAATTGCTTCTTTTCTTCTGTCAATATTTTCCTTGGTCAACAAAGAAAATTTTACAAAGTTGTTATTGTGTTGTCTAATAGCTTTAAATAAAGCACTTAATCTATTTTCTCGCTTTTTTGAATCACTAATTTCATTTATTTTTCTCGAACTTTCCCTTTTGTAATCATAAATTGACGAAAATGAAAGAAAATTAGTCATTAGAATACCTACTAAAACACTTTTTAAAGAAAAAAATTTCATTTCTATACCTCACTTTATAATTATACCATATGATTTTCAAAAATCAAATTTTTTTTAAAAAAAATAGAAAAATAACATTACGTCATCTTTCCATTTTTTTTAATGCTTAATTATTCCATAAAACTTGGCAATTTAAAATTATTTTTTTTCTTTTTTCCATTTGAAAAACTATCATCATTGTCTTTTTTAGAACTTCCAAAATCATCAGTTTCATCATCGCCACTATCATTATTTTCATCTTCATTCTGTTTCTCATCTTCAGCATTATCTTTCTGGTTGTCCTTTTCGTCGTCGTCATTATTATCTTCATCTCTAGTAAAAAAATCATCTTTTCTCAATTTTTCTTCCAAAGTTTCGCCATCGTTTGTCAACTCTTTTACAGTTTCCTCAAGTTTTTCAATTTCAGATTTTTCTTTCGATTCTCCAAATTTAGCATCAAAATCATCTTCTAAATTTTTTTCATCTACAACCAAAGTTTCTTCTTTATCTTCTTTTTTATTTCCAAATTCTTTTTCTAAAATTTCCTCAAAAGTTTCACCTTTGATAATTCTTCTAACTTCATCTCCAGTAATTGTTTCTTTTTTAAGAAGAAGTTGAGCTACACCTTCCAATATATGCATATTTTCTTGTAATGTATTAAATGTATTCAAATATTCATCCATCAAAATTTTTCTAACTTCCAAATCAATTTCTCTCATTGTTTCATCACTTTTATTTGTCATAAATGCAAATTCATCATCTGGATTTTCAAGATTTATAGGTCCAAATTTTTTGCTCATTCCAACGCTTTCCACATACATTCTGGCAACTCTTGTAGCTCTTTTGATATCCGAATAAGCACCTGTGCTCACATCATCTAGTACAAGTTCTTCTGCAGCTCTCCCACCAAATAAAACTTTTATTTCCGCAAGTAATTCTTTGCTTGAAGTAACCAATTTTTCTTCTGGAAGCGGCATCATAAATCCTCCAGCTTCACCTCTTGGAATAATTGTCACTTTGTGAACTGGATCCGCTCCATCAGTTAGTTCTGTCATCACAGCATGTCCTGCTTCGTGATATGCAAGTAATTTTTTCTCTTCAGGTTTTATTATTTTTCCTTTTTGACCAAGTCCCATTCCAATTTTATCCACAGCTTCATCTAAATCTGCCATTGTAATTGTGTCAGTAGCACGACGAGCCGCTAAAATTGCTGCTTCATTTAATAAGTTTGCTAAATCTGCTCCAACAAATCCAGGAGTTATTTTTGCAATATCTTCTAAATTTACATCACTAGCCAATTTTTTATTTTTTGAATGAACTTTTAAAATTGCAATTCTTCCTTGTAAATCAGGTGCATCAACTGTAATTCTTCTATCAAATCTTCCCGCTCTTAAAAGTGCAGAATCTAGTACATCTTCACGGTTTGTTGCAGCAAGTACAATTACTTTTGTATCTGTATCAAATCCATCCATTTCAACTAACAACTGATTTAATGTCTGCTCTCTTTCATCGTTGCTTCCACTATTTTTTCCCGCACTTCTTTTTCGTCCGATTGCATCAATTTCATCTATAAAAATTATTGATGGACTAGATTCTTTTGCTTTTTCAAACAAATCTCTCACACGAGAAGCTCCAACTCCGACAAACATTTCCACAAATTCCGAACCCGAAATGCTAAAAAACGAAGCTCCAGATTCCCCAGCAACAGCTTTTGCAAGTAATGTCTTTCCAGTTCCAGGTCTTCCAAGTAAAAGCACACCTTTTGGAACTCTAGCTCCAGCTTTTGTATATTTGTCAGGATTTTTCAAAAAATCGACAACTTCTTTTAATTCCTCTTTGGCACCGTCAACTCCTGCAACATCTTCAAATTTTACATCAGGTTTTTTGTCAATTTTATTCACACGAGATTTTCCAAATCCAAAAATATTTCCAGGTCCACCTTGACCACCACCGCTCATCTTTTTAGCCAAATAAACCATAAGTCCAATCATTATAATAAGCGGAAGTGCATTTAAAAGTATTGCTAAAAAGTATCCGCCACCTGATGGAGGCATTGAATTCAATTTTACATTTTTTGCTTCAACAGCGTTAATTATTTGCGGCTCATTCCCCACACGATCAGTAATTTTTTTAGTATAAAAAAGAATATCTTTTCCAGTAACTCTACCTTTTGCAACCAATTTGTCATCTTTTTCATCAATTTCCTTAAATTCTCCTCTTCTAGTTCTGTCTAAAAATTCGGAATACGATACATTTTTCTTTTCTTGGAAATAACTTTGAATATCTCTTTGAAACAAAAATGTAAATAAAGACAGTAAAACTACAAGTAAAACAAATAAAAAACCAGAAAACGGCGAATTTTCATTCCCTTGCTTATTTTTTCTGTTGTTGTCTTTTCTCAATTCTTCCAATCTTTTCTTTATGTCATTTTTATCTCTGTCTGCCATTTCTTCCTCCCAATTACTAATATTTTATTACTATTTTTAAAATTTTTTATATCAGTTTTAAAAATTTTATCTGATAATCAGCCATATAACAATTGATATTTCATTTAAAAGATAATTTTTGTTTATATTTTTCAAAAATTTCTTGAATCCCACTGTCATTATAAATATTTTCATAAGCAGTTACAATAACTTGTAGTTCTTTTAGAAAATCTTCTTTAGAAATTATTTCTACATTTTCTTTTTCTCTCTTCCCTTTAAATCTTTCTGGAATTAAAGTTTTAATTTCTTCTTCCAATATAAAATCACTCATCATATTATTATATTTTTTTCTATCAAACCATTCATAAATTTTTCCATTTTTATATCCTGTATAGTAATAAAATATAATATTTTTATCTCCTTTTGACATTATATTAAAATATAATTCTCTTTCATCAAAATGTCCAAATTTTTCTCTTTCTTTTTCAAAAAATTCATTTTTTCCATTTAAAAAATTTTTTAGTATATTTTCACCCATTAAATAAGAAAAAAATAATTTTAATATGTCTTTATCCCAATAATTTATCGCTTCTCTTTTAAAATTAATAATTCCTAAGTTATATTTATTACTTTCATAGTTATATTTTAAAAGAAAATCTCGAAGTTTATCTCTTACAAAAATACTTTTAATATCTAAATCAATTTTATATTTTTTAGATTCCCCAATATAATTAGTATAATTAACAAATTCCTGTTCAATAAAAGCTATCATATCAGGATAACAATGAATATTTTTAAAATAATACATTAAAAAATATTGCAATATTTCTTCATAAGAAAAATAAACTCTTATTTCAACATTATTCAAATAGTCATATTCAGATATATATACTGCTGTTTCATCCTCATTATTCCATCCCCCATTTATTAAAAAACCTAAATATTCTCCTGAACCTTTTCCAGCATCATCAGTATAAAATTCATTTATAATATCTGGAAAATCATTAATATAATTCATTGCTGATACAAAAAAATTATATTTATTTATTCCTATTTCTTCAAATACACGATCCTTAATTTTTTTTATGTTCATAACTAATCCAATATCTCGATAGCCCCTCTATCTGCAGAAGACACGTGCATTGCATATTTTCTCAAGTATCCTTTTATTTCCAGCTTAAATGGCTCTAATTTAGCTTTTCTAGCTTCAATTTCTTCATCTGAAATTTTAATATTTATTGTTCTGTTTGGAATATCAATTTCCACAATATCTCCATTTTGAACAATCGCAATATTTCCACCTGAAGCAGCTTCTGGCGAAACGTGCCCAATTGATGCACCTCTTGTCGCTCCTGAAAATCTTCCATCAGTGATTAAAGCAACATCTTTATCTAATCCCATTCCTGCAATCATAGCTGTTGGCGATAGCATTTCTCTCATTCCAGGTCCACCTTTTGGTCCTTCATATCTGATAACCACAACATCTCCTGCTACAATTTTTCCACCTGTAATCGCTTCGACAGCTTCTTCTTCACTGTTAAATACTTTTGCTGGTCCTGTATGCTGTAGCATTTCTGGATCTACCGCTCCTTCTTTAACAACGCATCCATCTGGTGCCAAGTTTCCTTTTAATACAGCAATTCCTCCAGTTTTGTAAGCTGGTTTATCCCAAGGTTTGATTACATCGTCATCATTAATGAATGCATCTTTTGCTAATTCTCCTTGTGTTTGCAATGCTACAGTTTTTGCATCTCCATGTAATCTTTCATTTTCAAGTAATCTCTTCATAACTCCAGTAACTCCACCCGCTCTATACAAGTCTTCAATGAAGTATTCTCCAGATGGCGATAATTTACAAATTTGACGAGTTTTTTGCGCAATTTCATTAAAGTCACTTAAAGTCAAGTCAATTCCAGCTTCATGAGCAATCGCAGGTAAATGCAGAGCTGTATTAGAAGATCCTCCAAGTGCCATATCCACTGCAACTGCATTTTCAAACGCTTCTCTTGTCAAAATATCGCTCGGTCTTAAATCTGCTTTTAAAACTTCCATAATTTGCATTCCTGCTTTTTTAGCAAGTCTTGCTCTTTCTGAAAATACTGCTGGAACAGTTCCGTTTCCAGGAAGTCCCATTCCAAGTGCTTCTGTCAAGCAATTCATCGTATTTGCCGTATACATTCCAGAACATGATCCGCAAGTAGGACAAGCCATTTCTTCAACTGAATTTAATTCTCTTTTAGTAATTTGTCCAGTATTGTAAGCTCCAACCGCTTCAAACACATTACTAAGTCCAATTTTCTTACCTTTATAAACTCCCGCAAGCATTGCTCCTCCACTTACAAATATTGAAGGAATATTCAATCTTGCCGCTGCAATCAACATTCCAGGCACTACTTTATCACAGCTTGGCATAAACACAATTGCATCAAACGGAGTAGCCATAGCAACTGCCTCAATCGAATCTGCAATTATATTTCTTGTAACCAGCGAATATTTCATCCCAATGTGGTTCATCGCAAGTCCATCACAAATCCCAATAGTATTAAATTCCATTGGAACTCCTCCAGCCATTCTAATTCCATCTTTTACTGATTGAACTAAGTTTTTCAAATGAACGTGTCCCGGTATAATTTCATTAAACGAGTTTGCAATCCCAATTATTGGTTTTTCCATTTCTTCACTTATAAAGCCTAATCCTTTTAACAACGATCTATGTGGCGCTCTTGCTGCACCTTCTGTTAAATTGTTACTTCTTTTTTTCCCTTGCATTGATTTTCACTCTCCTAATTTTTTATTTCCTTAAAATTTTAGATTTTCCACTTTGTTTATTTTACCACATTTTTTATAATTTTTATATTTTTTTTATATTTATTTATTTTTTCAAATTAAAAAGACAGCTCTAAAGAGAACTGCCTTAAAAGTCTAGTATTCACAAACATTCACAAAATTTCAAATCTAAATAATTTCATTTACGGATTACATTAAATTATTATCGCTTAATCTTAATATCCATTACAGTGCTTTTATGAAAATTATTCCAAGAAACTCTTAAGGCACAATATTTTAAATTTTGTACAACTTTAATTTCTAAAATTTCTAAAACCAGTAATAATGATAAGACTAAAATCAATAATAACATAATTTTCCTCCAATTTATTAAAATTTTAAAAGAAACTATTTTTTTATTTCACGCATTTATTATAGCAAACTTCCTATATTTTGTAAAATATATTATATATATTTAACTATTAGTATAATATATATCTAAATATACAATTTTTTTCTTAAAAATAAAAAACTACCAAGTTAATGGTAGCCAAAAAAATTTACTATTTTTGATTCGCAACTATATTTATTTCAACTCTTCTGTTTTGCTGTCTTCCTTGTACTGTCGAATTACTTGCGATAGGATTTCTGCTTCCATAACCTGTGGAAGTAATTCTTGAACCGGCAACTCCATCTGCTTGTAATAAATTTGCAACTGCATTTGCTCTATTTACTGACAATGGATTATTTATTGCATCATTTCCTGTGTTATCAGTATGTCCTGAAACTATTATTTTTGAATCAGGATAAGCCTTTAAAGTAGCCGCAATTGATTCGATTGTTCCTTTAAATTGCGATTTTACAATGTAACTGTTTGTATCAAACGTGATATTTTCAGGTGCAACCAATTTAATTTCACCTTCTCCAGTTCTTTCAACTTTCACTCCAGTTCCACTCAATTTTTCTTTCAACTCTTTTTCCTGTCTGTCAAAAATGTTTCCAATTAATGCACCAACTGCTGCACCTCCAGCTGTACCAATAAGCGTCCCTTTCGTATCTTTTCCAATAGCTTGTCCTATTACCGCCCCAGCTGCCGCACCAATTCCTGTTCCAATTCCAGTCTTGCTAATTTTTCGAGTTCCGTCCGCTGCCGTTGTACAAGAAATAGCTATTAACACCAATAACATAACGATTGCTAATATTTTTTTCATATCTCTTCCTCCTTGAAAGTTTTATATGCTTAATAAATTATACAACATTTTTACTTTCATTTCAGCTTGTTTTTACTTTGAAAATATTTTTTCAATATTTTATTCTTTTGAATTATACTTTTTTATAATTCATGACACTATTTTATTTTAAATCAGCTATATACTTTTAAATTTTCTTTTAAAATCCTCATAACTTTTAACCCAATTAAACTTAACATTTTTTGAAACAGCTTCAAAATGCAGTTTTCCACATTTTATCTTACTTTTTTCAACAGAAGTCAAATCCTTTTCTTCTTTATCTGCCTTTGTTTCAACGATAAAATAGATTCCTACATTGTTTTTACTGTTTTCTGAAGAATTTTTGTAGATGATTGCCCAGTCTGGTGAATAATTTCCATAAGGTGTATCTATTACAAATCCACCTTTTTTTAGTTTTGTAAACATAAGTACATTTTCATCATTTTCCAGTTTTTCTGCAAATTCCTTTTCTCCATCACTATCAAGTTTATAATAATCACTTAAACTTCTACTACCTTTTTTAGCTTGAAATAATCTTCTTTTATTTTCAAAATCTTCTTCGTTTATTTTATTATTCACTTCAAATATTTTCTCTGTATCAGTTACGTATCCATCTATCACTTCATATTCAAAAACTTTTTCAGCTTTCATTTCATTTAAGTTTTCAAGCAATATTTCAGTTACATTTTCCAGCACATCTTGAATATTCAATGCTTCTCTTTTTTCTTTTTCAAGTCCACTTATTATTTTTAATATTGCTAATCTTGGGAGCATTGTGTGATACATTATGTAATTTGCTATTTCAAAATCACTTTTTGGAGCCACTTTAATTTTAGATATTTCTATTTCTTTGTCGCCACTATCTTTTTCAAGATTAAAATTTCCTGTTTCATCATAATCTCCTTTAGATTCTGCTACTTCCACAATTTGTGTCAAATCAAAACTGCTTATATAGCTATTTATTTTTTCTATGCTAGTTTTTATATATTTCTCATTATCAATTTTACACCTATAAATCGCCTTTTTACTAAGATTTGTTCCTAATTCCTCAAAAAGATTTTGAAATTCCTTTTCAGAAACAAAACTTCTTTGCTTATTAATAATCGGTTCATTATCTCCATTTGCTATTTCAATCCGATTTGTACCTTTTTCTACCATATATTTTACAAAGTTTTCAGCAATTTGTATTGAATGTTCCTGTAAAGTTTCATTTGAAAATTGTATTTCTTTTATATCCTCTTCCCCATTTTTCAAAAGCACATTATTAGAATCCATCACTTTTTTTTCAATCAATTCTTTCTTAAATTCATCTACCAGTTCCGAAGTAATCTTAATTTTAGGAATACCTGCTTTTTCAAGAGTTACAAGTAAAAGATCCGATGTAACTTCATTTTTATTCATATTCTTATTAAAATCTTCTTGAAGCATTCTTGAAAAATTTTCATAACTATCATTTGCAATAACAGTAAGTTCATTTACATTCCTATCAAGACATCTATTTCCAGTCACATCTACAGGAAGTCTAAGACCCCTACCAATTTCTTGTTTTTTTGCAATTTCGCTGCTTCCATTTTTCAATGTACACAAAGTAAATACATTTGGATTATCCCAACCTTCTCTAAGAGCAGAATGTGAAAAAATAAAAGCTAATGGCTCATTAAAAGAAATCAATTCATCTTTTTTCTCTAAAATAAGTTCTATTCCTCTATCAATATCCTCTTGTGATTTTGCCTTTGGTTCATCTTCATTTTTATATTCCACCTCAACTTCATTTTTCTTCTTATCTAATGCAAAATATCCTTCTCGAACCAAATTAGCATCCTTATAACTAGGAAAATAATTTTTGTACTCCTCTATTTTCTTCTCATTTTTTTCTATAAAATTTGAATACTCCTCATCAAATATTTCCAGATAATCTCCTCTCCCATCAGAAGCTTCACTATCTCTAACTTTCTTAACCTCATCAATAAAAAATAATGTTAAAGTCTTTATTTTCTTGCCTTCTTCCAAAATCTCAAATTGCTTTTGAAAATGATTTTCTATAGCAAGACGAATCTGAATACGAATAATATCTTTATTCTCTAACTTCTTATTGCTCTCTCCTAATGCTAATTCAAAATCTCCGTAATTAGTAGCAATTTTCAATGACTTCTCTTTATGAGGCTGTTCTGCAATAAACATATCCTTATACTGTGGTAATCCTCCTGATAATTCATACAAAGAAACACCATTTTCTACATTAAAACTCTTAAATCTAATACTTTCTCCTTGAACTTGAGAAAACATTTCTATTCGTGCCTCACAATCTTTCGTAAAATAAGTATACCTAATATACGGAAAATCTTTAGAAATAACACTATTTATGGTTTTTACACGAATCTTTTTTACCAAATTCTTTTTATATGCCTCATAAGAATCCAGTTTATACACCTGATTATACAAATTTTTATGTGTAGCCGAATAACGAAGTGTAAATAACGGCTCCAACTCTTCTATCGCCTTTAATGATTGCGATTTTTTCTTTTTAGTCCCTTCTATTTTCTGTGGCTCATCAATTAACACAATCGGTCTTACAAATTTTATATCTCTCCATAAATCATCCTTACGAATTTTATTCGAATCCTTATTAAATGCCTGAATATTCATAACACAAATACTCAAATTATTCTCTTCCACAAAAGCATTTACTTTTCCTAAATTATTACTGTCATAAATAAAACTATATTTAGATAAATCCACATTATACAGTCTTTTAAAATGATCTCTTAATTGTTCAATAGATTTTTCCACCCCTTTACGAATCGCAACAGATGGAACTACAATTATAAACTTTTTAAACCCATACTCCTTGTGCAACTCTAATATCGTACGTAAATAAACATAAGTTTTCCCAGTCCCCGTTTCCATCTCAATCGTAAAATCTTTTTCATGCTTCTTATAAGTCTCTTCATTAGTAAAAAGTCCATTTTTCAACTGAACTTTTTTCAAATTCTGAAAAAGTTTATTCCCCTTCACAATATCAATATTTCTCACAGGATCTTTTTCAGTAAGCCTTGTTTTTCTTATCCTCTCAGCATAAATACTATCCAACAATTTTGGCAATCCTCTAAATAACTCTACAACAGAATTTACCGCCTTTTTCTGATATTCCAAATTATCATCAAATTGGAATATTATTTTATTTGACATTTTTTCCTCCTCTTTTGTTAATAAATTTATAATAAAAAAGCCTCGATTATCATTTTTGATAAAAGAGACTCATAAAATCTTTATTTTTAAAAATTATCTAATCTTAGTATCATTGTTCTTAATTTATTTTCTGAACTAAATTCTTTTATTAGATTGAATCCATAATTTGAATAAAATCTTATTAGTGAACTGTTATCTTCACATTCCAGCCATAAATATTTTGTATTTATAATTTTTTTCACAATTAATAATAATTCGTGTGCCAATGATATTATTTCATTACCTGTTATCATATTTTTATCAGAAATATTATAATTTTTCCCTATCTGTGCCAGCAAAAAACTATTCACAACATAACTTCCATCTTTCAATCTTCTTCCGCTCTGTGAAAATCTTTTCTGCTGTGTCCTACTAAGATTAAGAAAATTTTCTTTTTCAATAATTAAACTTTTATTTGCAAATGTAAAATACCCCAATATTTCCGTTCCCTCTTTATCGTAAATAATATGTGTTGCAGAAAGTGATTTTTTCTCAAAATCTATAGCTTTGTTATGTAAAAAATCTTCAATACTGTTTCTATCTCTACTTCTAAAAGTCTTTAAAATTTTTTCTTTTATAAAGTCATCATCTTTCAATTTTTCTCTTAATTTCTGCAACGATATAGTTTCACTCTTTTTCTTTATATCCAAAATTCTTTGCTATCCTCAAAATTTCTTCTGGGTCATCTACAATTTCAAAATCAACATCAAGTTTTTTAACTTTCTTTTTACTCTCCATTGCTTCCAGTACTTCATCTGCATATCTTGCTGGAATTCTCAAAGCATCAAGTAATATACTTTCTGTAGCCATAATTACCACTCTCCCCTTTTTTACTTTATTCTACTTTTAAGTGTAATTGGATTTCTAATTTTTTTAATTTGCTCTATAATTCATAATGTCCTTTACATGATGCTATTATAATCGAATCATTTTCTATTTTATAAACAACTCTATTTTTTTCATCAATTCTTCTGCTCCACCAGCCACTCAAATTATTTTTTAATGCTTCAGGTTTTCCAATACCTGTATACCAATTTCTTTGTATATCTTTTATTATACTGTTTATTTTTTTCAGAATTTTTTTATCTTCCTGCTGCCATTGGCAGTAATCACCCCAAGCTTTTTCCTCCCACAATATTTTCACGTTATCACTCCTCAATCAAATCATGTTCTACTAATTTTGCTTTTCCTGATTCAATATCTGCAATAACTTTTTCTAAATATTTCATATTACTTTCAGAATAAAATGGATCTGCAGTAATTTCAAAAGGTATTCTTTTTTCTTTAGTAACTTTAGTGGCAAATATCGTAAATGCTGTTGTCATTGACATTCCCATTTCACGACATATTTTTTCCATTTCTTTTTTAATTTTTTCATCAATACGAAAATTAATCATTGCCTGTGCCATATTAATCACTCTCCTTAATTGCAAGTATACTCTATAATTTTAATTTTGTCAATCATTTTCTTTACAAAAAATATACAATATACATATATACGTTGTATTAAAGTCATTTCTTTTATTTAATGCACTTATACACAATAACATTAATAATACAAAATATTACCAAAATTAAATAAAGCAAATATTTATTTTTATCAAAAAATCTTGTATCTCCACCTGTTTTCTTCATATTTTCTAGCATTCCAATTTTAGAAAATTCAAAATAAATCCAACTACCTAATGTTGACCAGTAAAAAGAAAGAATTCCTTCCGATTCAAGCATTATGTAAAACCAAAACTGATATATCATATAAATTATTAAACCTAAAATAATGAACAATAACTCATTTTCTTTTCCTGTATTCTCTTTTGTTTCTTTTCTACAATATTCCATAATATAAATTATACCTAAGCCCAAACCACCTGTAAGAAATACAGAAGCCATTAAAATTAATCCCATAATTAAATTTATAATCATTTTTAATTTTCCTTTCTTTAATAATGGTTTTATGTCTCTTTTTATTTAGTTGTCATTGTCCATTTTTTGTTGTTTTGAACTATTTTTTTCTATTTTTTGATTTATTATTTTCTAATTCTTCAATTTTGGATTTTAATTTTTCTATTTCAAACTTCAAGTCTTTAGTATCCAAATTTTTAGATAAATTTTCAACATCTTTTTTGACTTTTTCAAACTCTCCCTGCTCTACTAATTTTTTATTTTCTTCTAGAGATTCATATTTCATTAAACCGCCTACTATTAGTAAAATAATCCCAATTATTATTGGTTTTTTCATACAGTTTACTAATTTTTCACAATTATCATTTTTAGTATCTTCTTGTTTAATAAATTTATCAGGATCTATTAAATAGAATAATCCGCTCATTGTTATCAATATTGCTCCACATAACATTAACCATATTTTTATATGATTACTTTCTAATCTTAATATACTTGAAACTCCTAAACCTATTACTGAAAAAATTGATAAGAAAATCCCCATAGTTCCCAAAATATCTTTTGTATGTGTTTTTAATTCGCTTTCAAATCTTTCTGTAAAATTAAATAACTCATCTTTTTGTTTTTCTTCTAAATTTTTATAATTTTCGTCTATTTTTTTTATTTTATCATCAAAATCCAATATTATTTTGTTGAATAAATTTTTTTCTTTATTTTCTATTAAATTTAACCATATTTCTGGAAAATCATACTCGTCTTTACTATTAATAGGATAATTTCTATTTGAATTTAATATTTCCAAAAATTCTTCTAATTCTATTCTTTTTTTTTCAAAATTTTTTTTAAATTTAAAATATTCGGTATCTCTAATATTTTTTAACTCTTTATTTATTTTAATATTGAGTTTTCTTATTTCTGATTGAGTCAGTTCAAGCATGAGTTTATTATGATTATCCAAAAATTCTTCATTTTCTAAATCTCCTTTGCTTATTGTCAATCTAAAATTTATATTGAATTTCTCTATGAACATTTTCAATTTCAAAAATAGAAGTTGCTTATTACTTTTTCTTATCATTTCTTCTATTTCTATATTTTCTTTTTTCAAATTAATCTCGTCCTTTCCTAAATAAACTCAACCCTATAACTAACCTTACTCTCCCCCGAATTTCTCTCAATCAGACTTCTTAACTTCCTAAAAGTCTCATCCTTCAATGAAATATTATCCTTAAATGCAGAATCCCTAAACACAAATTTTATTGGTAACGGATCTAATGAAGCAAGTTTTTCCACCATTTCCTCTGTTATTTCCGTTTCAAGACATATTAAATATGTACTTGCATAAAAATACGTTCTATTTCCAATATCTGTCAATACTTCCAGACTTTCTGACAAAGGAATATCATTCTGTCTTAACATTATTTCATAAACAATATCAATATCATTGCTTCCAAGCACAAAATCCAATGAATCAGGGTCATCAAAAGAATATTGACTTTCTTCATTGAAATTCTCCAAGTCATACCATTTTATATTTGTATCATCCACTTTAAATACTTTAAATCCAATATCTGGAACTTTTTTAGGCTCTTCTCCCAGTTTCAGATTTGAATTATATTCTTCTATTTCCTGTTTTATTTTTTCTCCAGCACGTCTGATTCTCTCTTTTCCAATTTCTGCAATATTTTTATATCCAGCCTTAAATGCTTCTGATTTTTCATCAGTAGTTTCAGGTAATTGAACCATTATATATTTTCTATTTCCGTTATCTTCACTGTTTAACTGCATAACGGCATGAGCTGTTGTTGCTGAACCTGAGAAGAAGTCTAGAACAATACCACTATTGTTCTTTGAACTAATTCTTATTAGTTCTTTAACTAATTTTATTGGTTTTGGTGTATCAAAAATTTCTTTATTAAAAAATATACCTTCGATTTCAGTTTTAGCACTACTACTAGTTCCATATCCTCTCAATATTGAAGTTAAGGTAAATTCCTTTTCTAAATTTTCAAAAATTTTAATTCTAGGAGCACTGTCTCCATTCTTTCCAAAATATAAATATCCACTTTTTTCTAATATTAAATATTCATCATAATTTTTACAAAACCAATGACGTGTATACTTCTTTCCACTTGGAGTTTCAATTTCAAAATATGATGTCGACATTTTATCTTCATTTTTATGACCTTCTTCAAAAGAAAATATTCCTGACTGCCAATTTCCTCTTGGATCTCTATCTATATTTTTTTGTGAATTTTTCCAATCTGGTAATCTCATTACTTTATTGAATAAAACATTATTCTTTGATTTATATACAAGTATTATATATTCTTTAAATTCTAAAACCATTATTTCTCCTATAAAAAATAACATTAGTGTAATATTTTGTTATTATATTCATTTTATCTCTTTAAATATTAGATTACATCTTATAATAATACCATTGCTTTAACTTAATGTCAAAACAATAGTTAAAAAATAAAAGATGATAGAAGATAATTCCTCTACCATCTTACGTGTAGTTATTTATTTTCTTTTACAAAGAATGTTAAT
>ERZ773083.812-NODE-812-length-23605-cov-7.861571_pt1 | contig 23605 bp, 13 predicted proteins | sample MGYA00511465_ERZ773083 | MGnify/ENA primary metagenome ERZ773083 (study PRJEB29015, sample SAMEA2738001) | human oral metagenome | biome: human oral; feature: human-associated habitat; material: dental | place: China | collected 2060 ... | reverse complement strand
GATCGTAGCCAAACTCCCAATTGTTTACATAGCCGCCGTCACGCAGCGTACAATCCAGCAGCAGCCGCTCTCCCAAAACAATCCCTCCCATCCTTTCAGTGAAGCAGAGTCCTCAAATCAACGTATCTTTCATCGCGACATATATTCGCATACTCCAAGACGCCGTGCCTCTGTAAATATCACCTGCCCTCATCTAGGCACAGCATGGCATATGGAATGCATTCCTCCGCGAAGATAAAATTCATAGTCATCACGGATTTCCTTTATGGCTTCAGGGATTTCTATATAATCATCCCATTTATGATAGGTACAAATCGCCATGTACGGATGATATTTTTCAATAAGGCGTGCCGCTCCCCGAAGCGCCGGAATCTCAAAGCCTTCGATATCCATCTTGATATAAAGACTCCCCGTCACTTCTCCTACACAATCATCAAGAGTGCGAATGGCGATCTCTATCGTCCCGTTCGGGTCGATGAAGCTCATCGTCTTATTCTGCGTGAACCGTACACTTCCCGACTGATCAGAAACCCCGCAACAGAAAGTCTCCGACAGCTCGCACAATCCCATGCTTCTCAGATTTTGCTGCAGGGAGCTGTACGTTTGAGGATTCGGCTCAAAAGCATATACTTTTTTCAAACGCTTGCCAAAATTCCGTTGAAAATCAGCAATCGTATCGCCGTCATAAGCACCGCAATCCACAAAAGTCACATCGTCTTCCCGGGAGATCAGAGCATCATCCACAAAATAACGCTCGTACGGAAGGTAATCCCATACATCCTGCAAACGAATCGGCGCAAACTCCTCAACCCTCTGCCGAACAAGTTCCTCGATATAGGCCAAATTACAGGAATCCCTTTTGTCATAAATCTGCAGCAGCCGCTCTCGATTCGCCTCGCCCCAACATCTCGGCTCGTGCTCTGCATCAACAAAAAACGGCGTCCGCCAATACGGATAGACAAGGATCTCATTCATCCAGCCTTGCTGACGGATATATTGAGCAATCCGTTCGATATCAAAACTCGTGATGACAATTTTCGCCCGCGGATGCTTTGCGATAAAAGAAGGGGCATACATCTTCTTGTCTGAATCCCATTTTGCCGGATTTCGATCAATGCAGCCAAGATACTCTCCACCGGAACGAGAAATAAAATCTCTGACGTGCTGGTTTCTCTCCGGCACGTCGGCATAGATCACGTACTCCACCATAAGCTTCACCTCAAGTTATCAAAGATGCGCCTGAACCATGCAAAAATCTTCCCTGCGGTCTGCGCCGGCAAATGAAGCACGCCTTTAAACACAAATCCTCAACTGCCATACTGCTTCAAAAGCTCCCGATGCTTCTCCTCGTGCAGGAAGAAGAAGTTCGTCTCCTGCGTCGACTCATCCATCTTCTCGAAAGGAAGCAGCCGTTCGCCATCGGACGTATAGCAGTTATACCCCCAGCCTTTGAACATCTCGATGATCTCGTTCGGGTGATAATCGAAACGCGCCGCATGCTTTCTGAGCATCTCTGTATAGACAACAGGTTGTAGCTCACTGAACACACGCGCACCGCCTGCAAAGACCATCTTCTCCGCGCCCTCGGTATCGCACTTGATGAAATCGAGACGCGCAATACCGTTCGCTGCCACGAAGTGATCGAGCGTATCGACGGGGCAAATGATCTCATCCAGACGTTCCTTGCGCTCACCCTGGCTCTGATCACCTTCTTTGAAATAGTACGTATCGGTAACAGGACGCAGAGATGCCGCCTCGTTCGCCGCAGGTACAAAGAATTTCAGGTCACCGCTCTCGCTGTAGAACCCCATGTGGTACGCCTTGATATGCGCCTCTTCGCCATTCAGTCGAAGATTCTTCTCCAAGCCATGGAAGGTATCTTCCACAGGTTCGAAAGCGTAAATCGTCGAGTCCTCATGCGCCTTCGCCAAGCCAAGACTCACGCGCCCAACATTCGCGCCGATATCGAAGATCGTCGCACCTGCCGGAACGAAGCGGCTCATAAGGGAAATCTCCTCGCCCTCCGTACCGATCAAAATGGTTTCCGCCCGGCAAATATTCTGTTCCATATCAAAGAAGAGTTCGATATCCTGTGTCTTGAGTACGATGCCGTCCTCTCTGATCTCGACACTTTTGCAATAAGGATTCTTCTTGATAATCTTCTGCACCTCAAGCAAAGGCACGAGTCGCTCGCGCGCCAATTCCCAATACAGGCGCTTTGACACCTTCCCCGCTTCGTATAAATCATAGAGCTTTTCCAGTTTCATCGTATCCGTCATCCTTCTTTCTTGAAATGCGCACCGACAGTCTCATTCGAAGACATCCTGTGATATTTTCCAAAGCCTCTCGACAATCTGTGGATCATACAGCTCTTTCGTATAATACTCCTCAATGATATCGAATTTTTTTCGGAAAGATAAAGCTTGATCCTTCGGTCAGATTTTTCGTATGCAGGAAGAATCTCTTCTCTCATCAAACGCCATTTCTCAGCCGGCATCACCTGCAGCATCGCCGCTTCCACACTCAACTCTGCCGTTCCTTCAGGACGTCTTCAAGTCTCTTGCAGATCTCTTCATAGTACGGCTCCTCGCCATAATAGTCGCGAACGATATCAAGCAGCCTGTCCAACGACAGATGGATCTGCTCTTCTTTGACCTTTCTGCACCGGGGAATGATCAATCGATCCATGACCCATTTTTTCTCCTGCGAAAGCTGGGCGGCGGGAACATCCACGACCTCTTGCAAGACATCAAAATAGTTCTTAATAAAGACCTCACCAAGATTGGTTCCACCCAACGGGCAGTTTCCCGTTCCTTCAGCAAAGAAGTTTCCATGAAGTACGACAAAATCCCCTCTTCGCTTCAATATCTCCATTTGCACATATACCTGAGGAATATGTGTATAATCATATTTCTGTGGATCCGATATACGAGCATACAGATCGCGACGCATAACAACGGCGGTGATCCATGTCATGAAGAAGCTCACTTGTCTGAGATATTCCAATGGACCATGCCCTTCATATACGCGAAGGGCATCTTCTCCTTGTCTCAGATAAAACAACGCCGCTCCGCGATGCTGTACGAGCTTCGTGAGCAGGACGAGCAAAGCACCGTCGACAAAATAATCGTCATCACCCGCGACGAGCACATATTCGCCTCGACTCTCCCGTATGGCAGTATGAATATTCGCTTCCGTACCGATATTTTTCTCGTTGCAGCGGTAGCGCAGATTCCCGTACGTCTTTTGCATCTCTTGGACAAATGCCCGTGTATCATCCGTCGAAGCATTGTCTGAAACAAGAATTTCCACGAGTTCGTCGTTGCCAAGTTGCTGCAGCACGCATCGAAGCGACCTTTTCAAATACCGACTGCGATTATAGGTGATGAAAGCGTATGTCAGCAGGGGCGGCGTTTTTTCTCTTTCCAATAGCAGCCTTCTCAGTGCCTTGTCACCTGTGACGGGCAGCCACTTCCCCGCTCGCGGTGAAAAGGCTTTGACGATATGCGCAGGGCTTCCCTCAGCGATGCAGTAAGCGGGAATATCCTGCTGCACCCAGCTTCCTGCACGCACGATACTGCCGCGGCCTATGCGCACGGCCCCCCTGATGAGAACGTTCTCCTCGATGCGCACGCCGCGCTCGACATGAATGCCGCCTTTCTCCGTGAGGAGCTCACGATCAGCAGTGGATATTCCGACACTGCTTTCATCGAGGACGTAATCTTTGATATGTACATTCTCCGCCACACTTACGGCATTTTCCAATTCGATGCAATTTACCGCCGCAAGCGTGCTGCCGATACCGATCTCACAATAATCGCCGACGATGATGCGCGGCTTTCCTGCGAAATTGGGCCGGACGAGTCGGCAGAGCGCCGTCTTGCAGATGTGCGTCTCTCTGCCGACAGCGATTCCTTCTGGAAAAGAAAATTCCTGCCATGAAGGAATTTTGCTCCCTTCGCCGCACGCATAAAGCGTGCTGCTTTCCTTCGACTCCGTACCGTCGAGATATGTATAGTAACGGGTGAAAAACTTTTTCTGATCAGCTTCCGATGCATCAAAGGAAATATTTTTCACCTGATAGGCGCACCAAATGTTCTCAGGCAAGGGAACGACAATCCTGTGCCCTTCTTCCTCAAATGCTCGACAATATGCCAGCACGGCATAATACTGCTTTTCATAAGATTCATCCCAAGGGATATCCCATTGTGTCGCAAAGAAGGACGGCAGGATATAACGGACATCAGCCGCTGCTTGCACTGCCGTGCCGAAGCGCATCTCGGAAAAATCTTCTTCTGTCGGCACATAGACAGCGCCGTATTTATAGGGAGAATCCATAAGACTGCCGCTCACGGGGAGCGACGCACTGCCAAGGAAACTGACCATGCCAATGCTCTCGTCTTGGAAAATCTTCAGCAGCTCTTCGATCGCCTGCGCATGGACGAGGAAAAGATCGTCATTGATATAGATTTTAACCTTGGCATCGGTGTCCGCCAAGACTTCGTTGACCTGTGCCGCATAGGGCTTTTGAGCATCGATTGTAAATACTTCCACTTCATAGCCGTCGGGCCACTTCACATTCTTGAGAGCCTCGAGGCAAACTTCGTGCTGCCCTGTATGGCTGTCCCGCAGGAGCACCGCGATCTTCTTTTCACTCGGCAGGCAACGTTTATGCACCGTCTCGTCTGCCCCTGCACGGCTCTGCAGCAAACGGCGAACCTCCTCCGCCGCCATGAACTTATACCTCTCAGGCACATGCCATTTTTTCAGGAACAAAGCCGCATTTCGTTCAATCAATGCATTGGAGCGCCGAGCTTTTTCCGCCGCCTCTTGGTCGCCATATCCTTTCGAGAAACTTGCATGCCCGAAATGATGAATAAATGTGTCATGGCAGAGGAGAAGATCCCATCCCTGCTGCAAGATGCGCAGAGAGTAGTCGTCATCCTCGAAGTTGCCGGGGCTGAACTGTTCATCAAGAAACCCTACCTTGTCGAACACTTCCCGCTTGAAGAGATAGCAAAATCCCACAAGTGTCGTCTTCTTCTCCCAAGATGCAGGATTCGATTTGTTGTAGTCCGCAGCAAATGCCTGCATTTCCTCCATGCCCCGGTAAGAAACCTCAATCTGCTGATTATTGGAGCAATAATTCGTGACACAGCTCACAGCGCCGACCACAGGATCACTGTAAAGCGCACGGCGCAGATTCGACAGCCAGTCCTTCGTGACGATGGTGTCGCTATTGAGGAGCAGGATCTCCGTTCCTTCCGCAATTTTCAAGCCTTGATTGCAGCCCCTGGGGAAGCCCTGATTCTCCTCGTTGTAGATGCATCGAAGATCCCCCTGCTCTTTGAGCCACTCGGCCGAGCCGTCCTTTGAGGCATTTTCGACGACAATGATCTCATATGTTCCGGCTTCCGTATACTCACGTATACTCGCGATGCAAAGCTGCAGCATCTCCAACGTATTGTAACTCAAAATAATGATGCTCGTCTTATGACACATGTTTTCTCCTCCCCGCCGAATCTTCTTCCAAACACATGCCGATGCCCAAGGTACATTCCTGCAGCCCTGCAGCGATTCCCCTCAAGGCCGTCGTTCGCTCTGCATCTGTTTCTTGTTCCAAAAGCACACCCTATCTGCAAGGCTGTTGCAGCGGCAGCACATAACTCCATATAAAACAGACCTTTTATTTCTGCAGGATACGTCTGAGATTTGCAGCAACTTGCGGATAGAACGATTCGCTGCCATAATACTCTCGAACGATATCAAAAAGTCCATCCAAGGAAATCTGCAGCTGCTGCGCCTTGATTCTTTCGCATTGAAAATATATGCATTCTTCCATCAGCCTCTTTTTTTCCTCTGACAGAACCGTCGGCGGAATCTCCCCCGCCGTTTTGAGCATATCAAAATAATTCTTGATGAACACTTCGACAAAGTTGAACCCTGACGTCGTATGCTCACCTGACCCCAAACGCATGAAAGGTGCCGCAATGACAGCGAAGTCCGGCTCCTGCTTCAGCATCTCCATTTGCAGGTATACCTGAGGGATGCGCGTAGCATCATGCTTTTGCGGCTCTTTGATCCGCGCATAAATGTCTCGCCGCATGATGGTGCTCGTAATCCACGTCATATGATGGCCAACCATATGAACGTACTCCGCGATTCCGCTTCCTGTATGCACGCGATACGGCTCATGCGCCCTTCTCAGATGAAAGATCGCTCTCCCTCGGTGTTGGAGAAGCCTTCCGAGCACGGCAAGCAAAGACCCATCGATGAAATAATCGTCATCTCCTGCAACAAGCACATACTCGCCGCGGCTCTTTCCGATAGCCACGTGAATATTTGCTTCCGCACCGACATTCATTTCGTTGCGATGGTAACGCAGATTCCTGTACGTCTTTTGCATCTCTTCGACAAAATCTTTCGTATCATCTGTCGATGCATTGTCCGAAACAAGGATTTCCGCCAGATCATCATTTCCCATCTGTCGTAAAACACAGTCCAGAGATTTCCGCAAGTATTCACAGCGGTTGTACGTAATGATGGCAAACGTCAGAAGCGGCGCTGCTACCTTGCGTTCTGCAAGCAGTCGTGCCAATACCTGTTCATTCGCCAAAGGAAGCCATTTCCGTTCTTTCAAAGAAAATGCTTTGACGACGCGTGCAGGGCTCCCCGCTGCTATGCAATAAGCAGGGATATTCCCACACACGGTGCTGCCCGCCCGTATGAAACTGCCGCGTCCGATCTGCACGGCGCCCTCGATCCGAACCCCTTCCTCGATCCGCACGCCGCTTTCAATCTGAATGCCGCCTCCCTCGCTCGAATCCATCTGCGCTTCAAGGGAAAGGCCAATCACCGTCTCATCGTAAGCATAGTCCTTGATGTGGACGTTCTCCGCCACCGTCACATTGTTTTCCAACCGGATGCCATAGAGCGCCGTGATCGTGCTGCCGGCACCAATTGTACAATGATCACCAAGAAGGAGCTTGGGGCGACCGGCAAAATTCGACAGGGCAAAGCCGCAGCTCGCCGTCCGATGCACATGTGTATCGCGTCCGACAACAATGCCCTCAGGATGGGAAAAATCTCGCCAAGATGGAAGCGTCGTTCCCTCGCCGCACGCATACAAAACAGCCTGCGTTCCCTCCGTCTCCGCAAGATCCAGATAAGGATGATATCTTGCAAAAAATTTCGCGTGATCCGCTTCTTCGGCATCGAAGGAGATATCTCGTGACTGATAGGCGCACCAAGCCTCCTTTGCCAAGGACGTCACGATCCGACTTCCGATTTCCTCAAAGCTTCGGCACTGTGCCAGCAAGGCATAATATTGTGTTTCATACTCTTCATCCCACGGCAAATCCATCTGCGTCGCAAAGAATGAGGGCAGAACGAAGCGGACATCCGCTGTCTCTTCTTCCGAAACTTCTCCGAATCGCATCTCTGACAGTTCTCGTCCCGTCGGCACATAGACAACGCCCCGCTTGTAGTCCGATTCCAGCACATTGCCATCGCGAGGCAGGGACTGACTTCCCAGCACTCCGACCATACCGATGGAGGCATCCTTGAAAACTGTCAGCAATTCCTCGATCAACTGCGATCGGACAAGACGCACATCATCGTTGATATAGATCTTGTACTTGGCATCCGAAAGCGTCAACGCTTTGTTCGCCTGCGTAGCATACGGACTTTCCGCTGCCAACGTGAAAAGTTCCGCCTCATATCCTGCGGGCAGATGAAGCGCCTGCAGCGATTCCAAGCAGGCGCTATAGCACACTTCATCCGACTTGCGTACGAAGAACGCAAGTTTCTTTTCCCTCATATGGTCTGCCCCCAAAACTACATTTCACTGCCGGTGATCTGCACGATTCCATTTAACGTCGCAAGAACATCTTCATAGTACGGCTCATCCTTATAATACGCCTCAACAATATCAAAAAATCCGTCGAGGGAGACATCTATGTGCTCTCCCCTTATTCTAGCGAGCCACGGATACACATGGTTCTCCATCAAGCGCTTTTTTTCCGCAGACAGCAATTCCTGCGGGATTTTTGCCTCAAACTGCAGCATATCAAGGTAATGCTTGATGAACACCTCGGCGAAGTTCACGCCGGCCGGAGCTCGATCCCCCGACGCTTTGAGGATGAAGGTTCCATACAATACAACAAACTTCGGATTTCGCTTCAATATCTCTATTTGCAGATATACTTGCGGTATATGCGTATCATCGTATTTTTGCGGATTCTCTATGAGATCGTACAAGGTACGCTGCAGGACGATACCGCTGATCCACGTCACGAAGAAGCCCACACTTGCGATATATTCCGCGCAGCCCGAACCTCGCTGCACTTCGTAGGAATCGAAGTTGTTTCCCAAAAAGAAGAGCGCCGATCCCCTATATCGGACAATGTTGCTGAGCAGGAAAAGCAGTGCGCCGTCGGCAAAGTAATCATCATCGCCCGCAACGAGTACATACTCGCCCCTGCTTTCTTGAATCGCTCGATGGATATTCCCCTCCGCACCGATATTCTCCTCGTTACAGTGGTAGCGCAAATTTTTGTACGTTTTCTGCATCTTTTGGACAAACGCCTTTGTGTCATCCGTCGAGACATTGTCCGAAACGAGGACTTCCACCAGCTCGTCGTTTCCAAGCTGCTGCAGAACACATCGCAGGGACTTCTTCAAATATTCACTGCGGTTATAGGTAATGAAGGCAACGGTAAGAAGCGGCGGCGTCTTCTCCCGTTCTGCGCGTACCCTTTCCAGAGCCTTTTCCCCCGCTGTAGGCAGCCACTTCCCAGCCTTCGGAGAAAAGGCTGCGACAACGCGCGCAGGGCTCCCTTCGGCGATGCAATAGGCAGGAATGTCCGATTCTACCGTGCTTCCCGCTCGCACGATGCTGCCGCGGCCGATGTGCACAGCGCCCCTGATCAGCACGTTCTCTTCGATGCGCACACCGCGCTCGATCTGGATTCCGCTCTCTGCCGCGATGATTGCACGATCTTTGAACGAAAGTCCTATATCTCTGTCATCATACACATAATCCTTGATATGGACATTCTCCGCTACACGCACAGTGTTTTCCAGCACGATGCGGTTCACCGCCGCAAGGGTACTGCCAGATCCAATCTCACAACGATCGCCAACGATGATGCGGGGCTTTCCCGCAAAATTGGGCATAACAAGGCGGCACATAGCCGTCTTGTGGATGTGCGTCTCCCTGCCGACAGCGATCCCCTCGGGATGGGAAAATTCCTTCCATGAAGGAATCTCGCTTCCCTCGCCGCACGCATAGAGTGTGCTGATTCCCTTCGGCTCCGTGCCGTCGATATAGGAATGATACCTCGTAAAAAACTTTTTCCGATCAGCTTCAGATCCATCGAAGGAGATGTCCTTCACTTGATAGGCGCACCAGATATTCTTAGTCAGAGGAACGACAATCCTGCCCCCCTCTTCCTCAAAGGCGCGGCAATGTGCCAGCAGAGCGTAATACTGCTTTTCATAAGATTCATCCCAAGAGATGTCCCATTGTGTCGCAAAGAAGGACGGCAGAATGCAGCGAACGTCTGCGGCCTTTCCCGTCGCTTCTCCAAAGCGCAGCTCGGAGAAGCCATCTTCCGCCGGCACATAGACAGCGCCGCGCTTATAGACAGAAGACAGCACATTGCCGTCCACAGGCAAGGACTGACTGCCCCATGCTCCAATCATACCGACGGCGGCGTTCTTGAAGATTGCCAGCAATTCTCCAAAGAACCGGGGCTGAACAAGACACATATCATCATTGATATAGATCTTGTATTTGGCATCGGAAAGAGCCAATGCTTTGTTCGCCTGCACAGCATACGGCTTTCCCGCTGTCAACGTAAAAAGTTCCGCCTCATATCCCACAGGCAGATGAAGCGCCTGCAGCGATTCCAAACAGGTGCGGTAAAGCGCCTCATCCGACTTACGTACGAAAAATGCAACTTTCTTTTCTTTTTTCATATCATTCCCTTCCTGCAAACATCCATCACTGAAAGTCACCAGAGCTTCCAAGGCGCTTTGCCGCTTTGCCACAAGCGCTCGAGCAAAATCTTTTCGCGCAGCGTATCCATGCACTGCCAGAAACCGCTGTGCAGGTAGCATTTAAGCTCGCTTTTCTTCGCCAACTCCTCCAACGGCCTCTGTTCGAACACCGTAGAATCATCCTCGATCAATCCAAAAACGGAAGGCTCAAGCACCATGTAGCCCGCGTTGATCGGCGCGCTGTCCTCCATAGCCTTCTCACGAAAGGCATGCACGGAATTATCAAAGCCGATGTCCAGGATGCCCTTCTGCTGTTTTTGCATGATCGCCGTCAAGGTCGCTGCCTTGCCGTGCGCCTTGTGAAAGCGCACAAGTTCACCGATATCGACATCCGCCACGCCGTCGCCGTATGTCATCATGAACGTCTCATCCCCCACATACTTGCGAATGCGGCGGATGCGCCCGCCCGTCAAGGTATCGAGTCCCGTATCGACGATCGTAACCTTCCACGGCTCCGTATGCTGGTTGTGCACGATCATGCGGTTTTCCTGCGTGAAATCGAACGTGATGTCGGACGTATGCAGGAAGTAGTCAGCGAACCATTCCTTGATCATATGCTGTTTGTAGCCCGCGCATATAATGAAATCGTTGAAGCCAAAATAGCTGTATCCCTTCATGATGTGCCAGAGGATCGGCATGCCGCCGATCTCCACCATGGGCTTGGGTCGTCTTTCCGACTCCTCGGTGATTCGCGTACCGAATCCGCCCGCCAAAAGCACTGTTTTCAAATCTTCATCTCCTTTGTTGATCGCATATCGCCGAAAATCTCATTACTACCTGCCGCTGACATCTAGTAGCATACTCCGCCGTATATTTATCGTCAATGCACGATTATCGCTCAACGCTTCTGTTCCTACAACATGCTCTTGAACAATTCGACGAGCTGCGCGTAGTACGGCTCTTTGCCGTAGTACTCTCGGATGAGCGGAAGAATACCCTCCAAGGACAAATTTATATGCTTTTCTCTGATCTTCCTGCAACGGGGGATGATCAGCCGCTCCATGACCCATTTCTTATCATTGGAAAGCCGATCGGGCGGCAGATCGACAACATCCTGCAGGATGTCGAAATAATTCTTGATGAATATCTCAGCGAAATCGTAGCCGTCCGGCTGGCAGTTCCCTGTTTCCTCCAGGAAGAAATTCCCATGAAGTATGGTGAATTCCGGCTTTTGCTTCAGCATTTCCAACTGCAGATAGACTTGCGGCAGACGTGTGGCATCATACTTGTGCGGCTCCGGAATCCGTGCGTACAGCTCGCGGCGCATGACGATCGCAGTGTCCCATGTCATCTGATAGCTCACCCTTGCGATATAGGCCAAGCACCCCGCATCCTTATATATGCGCAGAGGGCCATCGCCTTGTCCCAGATAAAAGAGAGCGCTCTCACGATAGCGGACGATGCTACTCAGGAGCATCAGCAAAGAACCGTCGACAAAGTAATCGTCATCCCCTGCGACGAGCACGTACTCGCCCTTGCTTTCCAAAATCGCCCGATGAAGGTTCGCCTCTGTGCCGATATTCTTCTCGTTGCAGTGGTAGCGAAGATTCCTGTACGTCTTCTGCATCTCTTCGACAAAGAGATGCGTATCATCCGTCGAGGCATTGTCCGAGACGAGGATTTCCGCCAGCGGGTCGTTGCCGAGCTGGTTCAATACGCATGGCAGCGACCGCCTCAAGTATTTGCTGCGATTGTAGGTGATGAAGGAAACGGTGAGAAGCGGCGGCGTCTTTTCTCTTTCTGCGAGCAGCCTCTTCAGCATCTTCGTCCCCGCTGTCGGCAACCACTTGCCTGATTTCGGCGAAAAAGCGAAAGTGACGCGCGCGGGGCTCCCTTCGACGATACAGTAAGCAGGGATATCCTGCTGCACACAGCTTCCCGCGCGCACGACGCTGCCGCGCCCGATGCGCACAGCGCCCTTGATCAATACGTTCTCCTCAATGCGCACGCCGCGCTCAATATGGACGCCTCTCTCTTTTGCGATGATCTCGCAGTCTTTGAGCGATAGTCCGATGCCGCTGTCATCGTACGCAAAATCCTTGATATGGACATTCTCCGCCACGCTCACAGCGTTTTCAATCTCGATGCACTGCGCCGCCGCGAGCGTGCTGCGAGCTCCGATCTCACAACAATCACCGATGATGATGCGCGGCTTTCCCGCGAAGTTGGACATGGCAAGACGGCACAAAGCCGTCTTGTGGATATGCGTCTCCTTGCCGACGGCAATTCCTTCGGGATGGGAAAAATCCTGCCATGAGCAGACCTCGCTTCCTTCGCCGCATGCATAGAGCATGCTGATTTCCTTCGGCTCTGTGCCGTCGAGGTATGTATGGTATTTTCCCAAAAACTTTTTCTGATCGACTTCATCAGCATCAAAGGAAATACTTTTCATCTGGCAGGCACACCAGATGTTTTCGGGCAAGGGAACGACGACGCGCACACCGGCGTCCTCCATCGCGCGGCAATGATCCAGCACAGCGTAATACTGCTTTTCGTAGGCTTCGTCCCAAGGAACGTCCCGCTGCGTCGCAAAGAAAGACGGCAGGAGGCCGCGAACGTCCGCAGCTTCGCCCATCGCATCTCCAAAACGCAGTGCAGAGAAGTCGTCTTCCGATGGCACATAGACGGTGCCGCGCTTATACGGCGAATCCATGAGATTGCCGCTCACGGGCAATGATTGACTGCCGAGAATGCCAACCATACCGATGCTTTCATCTTGGAAAATCGCCAGCATCTCCTCGATCACTTGCGGATGAACGACACACATCTCGTCATTGATGTAGACTTTGTACTTGGCATCCGTTTCCGTCAAAATTTCGTTGATCTGCGCTGCATAGGGCTTTGCCGCATCCAGAGTGAACGCCTGCACATCATATCCTTGCGGCCACTTCACATTTTTTAGGGCTTCCATGCAAACTTCATAGCGTCCCGCGTGACTTTTGCGGATGATTACGGCGATCTTCTTTCCTTTTGACGGACGGTACTCATAAACCGATTCCCCTGCACCTTCTTGATTCTGCAGGCAGCGGCGAAGCTCTTCCACATCCATAACCTTATACATCTCAGATACATGCCACTTTTTCAAAAACAAGGCTGCGTTTCGTTCATTCAAAGCTTGAAAGCATCTGGCTTTTTCCGCCTCATCTTGATCGTCATATCCTTTGGAAAAACTCGCATGACCAAAATGATGGATGAAAGTATCGCGGCAGACGAGCAGATCATAGCCCTGCTGCAAGATACGCAAAGAGTAATCATCATCCTCGAAGTTACCAGGGCTGAACTGTTCATCGAGGAAGCCTATCTTATGGAAAATTTCTCTCTTGAAGAGATAGCAGAAGCCCACAAGCGTTGTTTTTTTCTCCCAAAGCATGGAATTCGACTTATTGTAGTCTGCGGCGAACGCCTGCATATCCTCTATGCTTTTATAGCTTGTCTCAATCTGTTGGCCGTTGGAGCAGCAGTTCGTAACGCAGCTCACAGCACCGACCTTTGGGCTGCTGTAAAGGGCGCAGCGCAAATTCTTCAACCAGTTCTTCGTGACGACGGTATCGCTCTTAAGAAGCAGCAAATCCGTCCCCGTCGCAATCTCGAGTCCCTGATTGCACCCCTTGGGGAAACCTTGATTCTTCTCGTTGTAAACACCTTTGATATCATCCTGCTCCTTGAGCCACTCGGCCGATCCGTCCTTCGAACCATTCTCGACGACAACGATTTCGTACGTTCCCTCCTCGGTATATTCGCGTATGCTCTTGATGCAGAGCTGCAGAAGGTCCAATGTGTTGTAACTCAGAATAATGATGCTCGTCTTATGGCTCATTCTTCTCTCTCCTAAACAAATCTCTCACTGATTCCATGCCGCCATCCAAATGACTGCTGCGGCGGCAGAGCATTGATCCGGAGATTCTTCTGCGACGCCTTTTCCTTCTGCCCCGTTTTCTCAAGCACGGAACTCCCGCGCAACGCCATCCATACACTGCTGGAAAACGATGTACGGGAAGCATTCAATTCCGTGAATCACATGTTCGGATCATTTCAATATGTTGTCTTTGAGTATCGAAACGACCTGTGCATAGTACGATTCATTCCCGTAGTAATCGCGCACGATGTCGAAGATTCCTTCCAGAGAAAGATCAAGTTTTTCCCTCTTGATCTTCTCGCACCAAGGAAAAATCATCTGCTCCATCAGCCGTTTCTTTTCCAGCGTCATCTGCTTCGGTGGAATCTCGACGCACGCCGCCAGGATGTCGAGATAGTTTTTGATGAAAACCTCGGCGAAGTTGTAGCCGGCAGGATCGTGATTCCCCGTTCCATCGGCAAAAAAATGCCCCTCGATAATCGTGAACTCTGCCTTCTGTTTGAGTATTTCCAGTTGGAGGTAGACCTGCGGCATACGCGTATCATCATACTTTTGCGGCTCTTTTATGCCCAGGTAGAGGTCGCGTCTCATGGTAATGGCCGTCAGCCACGTCATGGCATGACCGAGCTTCGCGATGTAGTCGAGAGCGCCCGCTCCGCGATACACATGCAGCGGCGCAGGATTTTGCGCCATATAGAAGAGGGCGTCTCCACGATTCTTTTTGATCGTATCGAGCAGGACATGCAGCGCGCCGTCACAGAAATAATCGTCATCGCCCGCGATGAGAACATATTCGCCGCGACTCGCCTGCATGGCTCGATGGATGTTTCCTTCCGCAGCGACATTCTTCTCGTTGCAGTGATAGCGAAGATTCTTGTAACGCGCCTGCCACTCTTCGACGAAGGCTCGCGTATCATCGGTCGAAGCGTTGTCTGAAATGAGGACCTCGACCGCCGCATCATCTCCGACCTGCGCCAATACGCGCGGCAGGGACTCCGCAAGGTACTGTCTGCGGTTGTAGGTGATGAAGGCGATCGTCAAACGAATTTTAGGCGGGAAGACCATATCCCTCTCATCTAAGCCATAGACGATTCGAAGCCCTGCGTCGCTCGCATAATCGACAGCCTCGGAAGAAATATCCGACTTCGTCGTAACGAGACAATCCGCCTGTCGCAGCACGGGAACGGAAAGCTTCGTTCCCATAGGATGCGTCAAAACAAGCGGCGCCGCCTCTCCCATCGCCGCCAATTGCTCCTGCATGTACGATAAGGCATCTGCCGTTTCCGATTCTTGCCGTATGCCAAACAGCAAAGCTGTCTTGTCTGCCGAACGATATGCTTTCAGATAATTTTCAAACACCCTTTGCCAAACCCGATCCTGCACATCAAAGTCAGCGATACAATAGCAGATCGTATAGCCTTGCGACTGCAGTTCCTTCATTGAAGCCGTCAGTTCCGCATCCTCGTCATCTTCTTTCACGTCTTCGCTAAATGTATCGACAAAGCGCCGCACATCCTTCAGTTCCGGAAGTACGGACAAAATTTTTTCCTCGGGCCAGTTCCACCACTTGATCTTCTGCAGCTTTTCAATGATTTCTTTTGAAAATCGATACTTGATGACGCGCGCCGGATTTCCCACGACGACGGCATACGGAGGCACATCCTTCGCCACAACAGCTCTCGCCCCGATGACAGCACCGTTACCGATACGCACGCCGCCCATCAACGTCACATCACAGCCGATCCAAACGTCGTTGCCGATGATAATCTGATTGTGATTGACCTCCTTGGCATGATTCAAAGTCTCCTCATCGATTTGCAGCACATCTTCAAAAGGATACGTCGTGACACAATGATAGTCATGATTGAGTCCCATCTCAAAAACGATCCGATGTCCCAAAGCACAGTATTTACCGATCAAAATGTGACAGTCGTAGTTGCCGTATTCCATGCTGCCATCCACCAGGTACGAACGCCGTCCCAATGTAGCAAGCCTTTTCGTCTTCTTCTCATCCTCGAAGATATTTTGCTCCACAAGAGCGAAATCTGTCATACTGAGTCTCTCTATCACTTTTGGTTCACCGCATCTTTCTTTTCTGCATCCGCTTGATCTCCTGCATCTCCCGCTTCCTGTAATATCTCCTTCATCTTCGCCACGACTTCTTCGTAATAAGGCTCCTCACCGTAATGATGCCGCTGATCCATGTCATCAAGAAGCCTACATACGAGATATATTCCAATATTCCCGTGCCTCGCCGTACCCAGCGTGGCACGGCCTCCTTTTTCAAGCAAAACAGCGCGACGCCACGGTGCTTGACGATGGCGGAAAGCACAGAACGCAGGACGCCATCGAGGATGTAGTCATCGTCACCCGCTACAATCACATATTCACCACGGCTCGCCCGCATGGCGCAATGAATGTTTCCCTCTGCACCAACATTCGTCTCGTTGCAGTGATAGCGCAGGTTCTTGAACCTTTTTTGTTGTTCCTCTACAAGGCTTCGCGTCTCATCCGTCGAGGCGTTGTCCGAGACGAGAACCTCGACAAGCGGATCGTTTCCGACCTGCTGCAGCACACTCTTGAGCGACTTCCTCAGGTACCGGCTGCGGTTGTAGGTGATGAAGGCATAGCTCAGGAGCGGCCCCGTCTTCTCGCGTGCTTCCAGGACTCTCGCGAGCGCCGCCTCGTCAGGCGTCTCAAGCCACTTCCCCTCGCGCGAGGAAAAGGCTTTGACGACGCGCGCGGGATTTCCCTCGGCGATGCAGTACGCGGGGACATCGCTCCTCACGACACTTCCCGCGCGGATGCGTGCACCACAGCCGATCTGCACAGCACCCTCGATGACGACATTCGCTCCAATCTCTGCCGCACAGCCGATATGGATGCCGCGCTCATGCTCAAGAAACTCGCGATCCTCAGCGGCAAGCCCAAGATCTTCTTCTGCAAAGGCGCAGTCCCTGATCTGGACGTTCGCTCCCACGGTCACAAGGTTTTCGAGAACGATGCGATTGTGTGCCGTCAGAGTGCTGTAGGCGTCAATCGTGCAGTCGTCGCCGATAGAGATGCGCGGTTCGCCCACGAAATTGTCTGCAAGCAACCGGCACAATACCGTCTTATGAAACTTCGTCCGAGCGCCAACGGCAATCCCCTCGGGATGAGAAAAACTCTGCCAGCCTTCGACTTGTGCATCCTTGCCGCACGCATAGAGAGCCAATCGCGCCCCGGACGACAGCGCATCATCCAGGCTGGAATGATAGGCTGCAAAGTAGCGCCGACGATCTCCCTCAGCAGAGTCAAACGATATATTTTCCATCTGATAGGCGCACCAAATCTCGCGCGGCAGCGGCACGACCATCTTCTGTCCGCGTTCCTCCATAGCACGGCAATGCGCAAGGACGGCATAATACTGCTTGTCATAGTCTTCATCCCAAGGAATATCAACCTGCGTCGCAAAAAAGGACGGGCAGAGGAATCGCACGCCCGTCGTGAATTCGTGAGCGGCTGCCTCGCCATAGCGGATTTCTTCAAGACTTCCCTTCATCGGCATATGGACACTGCCCCATACATCGGGCGCCTCCAAGAGGTTGCCGCTCACGGGCAGCGAGCGACTGCCCAGGAAGCCGACCATGCCGATATTTTCCTTGCGGAAGATTTCCAGCATCTGCTCAATTGCCAACGGCGAGACAAGGCAGATCTCATCATTGATGAAAATCTTAATCTTCGCATCCGTTTGGGAAAGTATCTCGTTCACCTGTGCCGCATAGGGCTTGTTCGCAGCCAACGAGAAGATTTCCAACGCATATCCTGCGGGCAGCCTTGATGCGCGTAAAGACTCCACGCAGAGGCCGTAACGCTTCTCCTGCGTCTTACACACAAGGACAGCAACCTTCTGCGCCACAAGCCCTGCGCCAGAACTTCCCTCTTCTTTCTCCACCACCTGCTGTCGCAGGTAAGGCAACAGTTCCTCGGGAGCCATCTTCCAGCAATCCCTCGGCACATGCCACTTTTCTTCAAAGAGATCTCCGTTTCTCTCCAAAAGGGAATTGTAACGCTGCGCCATTTCAACAGCGTCCTGCGTACTGAGATTTTTCTTGAATGACGCCTTGCCGAAATGATGGATGAACGTATCACGGCAAAGAAGCAAATCATATCCCACCTGCAGGATACGCAGCGAGTAGTCATCATCTTCGTAATTGCCCGGGCTGAACCGGCCATCAAGAAATCCAACCTTTTCAAACACCTCGCGCTTGAAAAGATAGCAAAAGCCAATCAGCGTCGTTCTCTTCTCCCAAAGGTCAGGATTAGACTTGTTGTAATCTGCGGCAAAATCCTGCATATCCTCAAGGCTTTCATAGTGCGTAGCAATCATTTGATTGTGCGGGCAGCAGTTTGCCACGCAGCTTACGACGCCGACCTTCGGGCTGCTGTAGAGAGCGCATCGGAGATTCTTGAGCCAAGTCTTTGTGACAACGGTATCGCTGTTCAAAAGCAGAAGCTCCGTTCCCGTCGCGATCTCCAAGCCTTGATTGCAGCCCTTGGGAAACCCTAGATTCTCTTCGTTATAGATGCAGCGAAGATCCTTCTGCTCCTTCAACCACTCAGCAGAGCCATCCTCCGATGCATTATCGACGACGATGATCTCATACGTCCCCGCCTCCGTGTACTCATGTATGCTCGCGATGCAGAGCTGCAAAAGTTCCAACGTATTGCAGCTCAAGATGATGATGCTAGTCTTATGGTGCATGTCTTCCTCCCCAACGCTTTTTCTCATCATATCATAAACACGCGATAAAAACCAATTTTTTCTAGGAAATACCGCGCTTCTTCCTGCGATAGCCGAGCCACAGCACGAAGAGCCAAACGGGCAGGACGAGGACGGCGAACTGCATGTCGGGGATCTGCGTCATGATGGCGTACATCATGACGAGGAACGCTAGGCAGATATAGTTGACAACGGGAAAGAGCGGCGCACGAAATTTCGCTCTGCGCCCTTCTCTCGCATAGAGACGACGGAATTTCAAATGCGTGATGACGATCGTACCCCAGCTGATGATGACGGACGCCATGGCGATGGAGAGAAAGAGCATGAATACCTGCCCGGGGAACAGGTAGTTGAGGAGTACGGCGAGAAGCGTCACGCCCGAGGAGATGAGGATGCCGACGACGGGCACGCCCTGACGCGACAGACTCGCGAGAATTTTCGGCGCATCGCCGCCCGCAGCGAGTCCGTAGAGCATGCGCGAGTTGCTGTAGATCGCCGAGTTGTAGACGGATACGGCAGCGGTCAGGACGACGAAGTTCAGGATGTGCGCGGCGGCAGGGATGCCGACGTTCGAGAAGATCTGCACGAAGGGGCTTGCCTCCATGCCGACCTCGTCCCACGGCCAAAGCGCCATGAGCACCGCCATCGCGCCGACGTAAAAGATGAGGATGCGCCAGATGACCTGATTGATGGCGCGCGGAATCGAACGATCCGGGTCGGCGGCTTCTCCCGCCGTGATGCCGATCAGCTCGATGCCGCCGAAAGAAAACATGACGACGGTGATCGAGAGCATCATGCCCCATACGCCGTTCGGGAAGAAGCCGTCATGCACCCAGAGGTTGGCGAAGTTCATCGGAAATGTCTCGGGGCGTGAAAAGACGAGGTACAGCCCGAGGACGATCATCGAGACGATGGCGGCGACCTTGACGATGGCAAGCCAGAATTCCATCTCGCCGTAAGCCTTGACAGCCGCGAGGTTCAGCGCCGTGATGACGACGAGCGTGACGAGCGCCGAGAGCCACTGCGGCAAGTCGGGCAGCCAGTAGTTCATGTAGATGCCGATGACGGAAAGCTCCGCCATGCTGACGATGACGTAGTTGAACCAGTAGTTCCATCCTGAGAGAAAGCCCGGGAAAGCGCCCCAATACTTCGCAGCATAGTGACTGAAGGAGCCGGACACCGGCTCTTCGACCGCCATCTCGCCAAGCATGCGCATGATGAGAAAGATGACGACGCCGCCCGTCAAATAGGCGAGCATGACGGAAGGTCCCGCGAGCTTGATCGTCGACGCCGAGCCATAGAAAAGCCCTGTGCCAATGGCGCCGCCGAGTGCGATCATCTGCAGATGACGGTTCTTCAAGCCGCGCCGCATTTCTTTTTGCCTTTGCATGATATTATCACCTCAAAAAACTACATGCACAAATGTCTATTTCGTGAACAAAAGTGCACCGCCCTTACAGAAGCCTAGCCAATCGATCTGCGCCTGCGGCTTGACCTCTTGGGGCTTCATGGTAAACTTTGAGGACATATGTTCAGCCGTAGTGCGGAGAGGCATAAATTGCTTTTACACCCGCTTCCTACGCACTTCATCAAGGAGACTCACTGTACATATGTCCTCACGCCCTTACAGAAGCCTAGCCAATCGGTCTGCGCCTGCGGCTTGACCTCTTGGGGCTTCATGGTAAACTTGCTTTTTTCATTATAGATGGTGCTTCCTGTTCTGTAAACTTTCAGGACATATATTCAGCCGCTGCACAGAGTGGTATAAGTTGCTTTTACACCCGTTTCCTGCGATTGCCTCATCGAGGAGTCATGCTGTACACATGTCCTCATGCTTTAATGAAAGTTTCCCAATCTGTCTGCGCCCCTCGGGCTTGACTTCTTGGGCTTTCATAAATAAAGAAGCAGCCCGTACGGGCTGCTTCTTTATTGCACACATTCCTTGAGTTTCTCCGGCGGCAATATCTGCATCAGTCCCATGATGGCCAAGATCTGATCGAATGCAGTTCCCGGATCGGTCGCATTCTTGATCTTCACGACATGCGTGGCGTCCTTCCAGTTATCGAACTCACTGTTGTTTTCTGCATACTCTAAATGATATTTTATCTCATTATTTTTATGTCCGAGCCGAATCATGCGCTCGACAAGCGTCACGTAATCGACCATAAGGAAAATCGTCTCAAAATTCTCTTTCAAAAGACGCGCTAACTGTTTGACGCCGTTTGCCTCAAGCAACAGCAAGCTGATCTTATGTTCCTGCAACGCTGAAAGAACGTCCTTCTTCAATATTCCATAATAGTCGCCTTTGTAAGTGACGCGCACGACAAAATCTTGCTTGAAAAAGTCTGCCTTGCTGACAAAACGGTAAAATCTCCCATCGGAATCGATCTTCCCTGGCATCCGCGTCGTATACAAAGGAATGTAGTGAATCCCCAACTGCATGAGCTTACCGACCAAAACAGTCTTGCCCGAAGCATGGGGACCAACCAATCCATAAATCTTGTTCGTCATAATCCTCTCCAAAATAAACTGAACCTGCCATGAAGCCCTGAGAAATCAAGCCGACGGCACAGACCGATCAACCAGGCTTCCGTAAGGCGTGAGGACATATGTACAGCGTGCCCCTTAGATGAAGCTGCCGCAGAAAACGGGCACAAAGCAAAGCGTACCACTAGGCGCGACAGCTGAACGTATGTCCTGAAAATTTATCCGTGATCCCTCTAGTTACAAAAAAAGAAGGATTCTTCCCCTTGATTCTTTCTTCGTCAGGACTCAGCCCATACAACAAAAAGATAAAGGTCTTGTAAAATCCTCTCATATGCTATGATACATCATTTCTTCCTATTTGCCAACCATATTTTCGACCTGAATCCATGAATCGGTCTTATTTTTCTCTTAGAAGGCGCAATGTTCGTCTGGGAAAAATTCGTGCAGGAAAAGGAAATGCGAGGGAAAAGGCGAATAATAACCTTACGAAGAAAACGGCAGACAAAGATTCATCATACGGAAGGCGGGATGCTCCATGTATTTTTACTGCGAAAAGTGCAAGAAAAAATATCCCATCAGCTCCATGAATTACCGCTGCGAATGCGGCGGCATGTTCCATCTGAACAAGGCGGCAAATGAAGAGACGGTGCATGACGTCACGATCGGGCACATGCACACGGATCTTTTAAGCATCAAGATCGACGGCATCGAGTATCTGCTAAAAACGGAAAACCTTCTGCCGACCGGCTCCTTCAAAGATCGAGGAGCCTACACACTGATCAACGAGATCCACCACGTCGGCATCGAGAAGATCGCACTTGATTCGGCAGGCAACGCCGGTGCTTCTATTGCAGCTCATGCAGCGGCGGCGGGCATCGACTGCACCGTCTATGTACCGAAGGAGACTTCGCCCGATAAACTGCGTCAGATCACCACCTACGGTGCCAAAATCGTCAAGACCGAAGGTGGCCGCATGGGCGCGTGCCAAGCGGTCAAAGAAAACCTCGGCGACGCTTACTACGCTTCGCACGTCTACAATCCGCTCTTCTTTGAGGGCATGAAGGCGATGGCCTACGAGATCTACAATCAGCTCGGCGAAAGCGTGCCTGAATATATCTTCCTGCCCGTCGGCAACGGCACGATGCTCCTGGGTCTCTATTACGGCTTCATCGAGATCGGCCGCCTGCCACGTCTCGTTCCCGTACAGAGCAAGAACTGTGCGCCGCTCTACGAGGCTTTCAACAAGATCCCGGAAAGCCCGAAGAAGAAAACAATTGCCGAATCGATCCGCATCGAAACGCCCAAGCGGCTGCACGATATGCTCGCCGCCGTCACAAACAGCGGTGGCGACGTTCTCATCGTCGAGGACGAAGACATCTTGCGATGCAAGGAAATGCTCGGACGCCGCGGCATCTATGTGGAAACGACGAGCGCTGCCGCCCTCGCCGGCGCCATGCAGATCTTCGGTACGGCAAAGCCTGACAACTATCGCGTCGTCGTGCCGCTGACCGGCTCAGGGCTCAAAGGATAGAATCACAACAACTAGGAGGTCGCACTTATGTTCAAGAGAATCCTCATCGCCAATCGCGGCGAAATCGCCGTCCGCGTCATTCGCGCCTGTCAAGAGCTCGGGGTCGAGGCGGTCGCCATCTACTCTGACGCCGACAAGAACGCCCTGCACGTCCAGCTTGCCGACCTCACCTACCGCGTCGGCCCCGCCGATGCGACGGAAAGCTATCTCAACAAGAAAGCCGTCCTTGAGGCAGCAATTCAGACGAAGTCCGACGCCATCCATCCAGGCTATGGCTTCCTGTCCGAAGATGCGGACTTCGCCGAAATGGTCACGAAGGCCGGCATCGTCTGGATCGGCCCCATGCCCGAAACCCTGCGTCTTGTCGGCGACAAGGATGCGGCGCGTGCCGCCATGGCGCCGTCCGGCATACCAATGTCAAAGGGCAGCGCACCTCTTGAGAGCAATGAGATGGCTTTGAGGGCTGCCGAAGAGGTCGGCTACCCCGTCATCTTGAAGCCTGTATCGGGTGGCGGCGGCAAGGGCATGTTCGTCGCACATTCCGAAGAGGATCTCAAGAACATCCTGCAGCTCGTCGATCTCAAGAAGGTCGTCCACTACTTCGAGCACTATATCGAGCATTCGCGCCACATCGAGGCGCAGATCCTCGCCGACAACTACGGCACGGTCCTCTTCCTCGGCGAGCGCGAATGCTCGCTGCAGCGCCGCAATCAGAAGCTTCTCGAAGAGTCGCCATCCGTCGCGCTGACGGAAGAGATGCGCCGCGAGATCGGCCGCCTCGCCATCAAAGCGGCGAAGAGCGTCCACTACTCGAACGCCGGCACAGTCGAATTCCTCCTCGACCTCGCCGATAACAAGTTCTACTTCATGGAGATCAACCCGCGCGTCCAGGTCGAGCACGCCATCA
>ERZ773083.806-NODE-806-length-23712-cov-3.199645_pt1 | contig 23712 bp, 20 predicted proteins | sample MGYA00511465_ERZ773083 | MGnify/ENA primary metagenome ERZ773083 (study PRJEB29015, sample SAMEA2738001) | human oral metagenome | biome: human oral; feature: human-associated habitat; material: dental | place: China | collected 2060 ... | reverse complement strand
CATTAAAAGTGTACACGGATGTACACTTTTAATGATGCGACGCAGTAGATGCCCCTACCGTAAGCCTTTTAAAAATAGTGATACCGGATACAAGGCGCGAACAAAAATAAAGCGGAGCCGTACTTGTTGTACGGTGAGCATTTATTTTTGTGCAGCAACGCCGTAGACGGTATGCATATTTTTAAAAGGTCGAGGGGCTGTATTTTTCATGATAAACCCGCTCATATAAAAACCGTTTATCCTCTTCAAAAAGATTTTCAAACACAAAACCGAGGACAGCGCAGTTGCTCTTGGGTAGGAAATGAGAAAACAAGCTGCGGCCGGTGCTATGAATGGTACGGTGAGGAAAATGCAGAACAAATCTGAGCGATTGCCGTTTTCCGATTGAAACGGCATAACGGTCTCTGCATCCGCAGATGAGTATTTTACTGTCCACAAACAACATATACAGCCCGCTTGATGTGTATGGGTTAAACATCATAAATGTTTGTTGTTCAAACTCATGTAGGCGGTACAAAAAAAGCGGAAAAAGATTTTGCGTTACCGGTTTTTCCGCCGTAAATTGTGCGGCTGTCTGATAGGCTGACGGCAAAAAATCTGTAAAAGCCGGGAGATAAAGATCGGTATGGATAATCGAATCGAGCGGGAAATACTCGTGTTCCTGTGCAGTGATTGGAGGATTCTCCGGTATATGAATTTCCGCAAAAACATTGTTCTTTTGCTGTTCATCGGGATCGTATTTATATGCGCTATCGGGTAAAGTAAAAAAACAGCTACCGTCATCGGCATAAATAGCCGTATAAAAGACAATACTTCGTTTTTTATGATCAAAAAAAACGGCTATTTTTTTTCCGATAAATTCGGGAAGCAATTGAAAATAAAGCCTACTGTTCTTTATCGTATAGGCGCCGGACGGCAACATATAAAAAAGTGCCCCCGATTGCAAAAGAAGCGGAGGCAATTCCTGCAAAAATGTTTCAAAAACATAGCTATATTCAATCCGTGAGAGCGGAATCTGCATATTCTGCCCCCTTAAAATCGATATAAGAGATTTTCCATACAGTTTCTTCTTTTACTGCGCCGAGTTCCATCATAATAAAAAGCGGCTGTTCATCGTCGGCAAAAAGGTTCGGAACATCAGCGATATTTTCCGGCTGATCTTTGACGTCTTCCTCGACAGCTTTAGTACCTTCGGTATTTTCAATACTTTTGGTACTTTCGATAGGAAAAGCTGTCGGTTCCGTCTCCCCATTCTGCACAACCGTATCTTGCTGTATCGCTGTATCTTGATTTTTATTTGAGACTTCCGGCGCAGCCTGTTTTACAGTAAGTCGCATCAGTATTATCGCACTACCGTCCTGCTTAAATGACGGGCGTCCGTAAAAAGCATAGGAAAAATCGGGAAAATGTTCAAACATAAAACGCCCGAGATGCGGTAAAAAAGGTTTCTGTGTACTGAATAAAGCGCTGTCAATCGATTTTGCGACCATTGCAGCAGCGACCGTATCGCAAAAGCCAAGCAAATCTTCGGGGATATTCTGATAATCCAATATACCAAGCTGCGGTAATGAGGGTAAAATAGCGCCGTCATCGATGGTATCCGCATACGGAATAGGACGATTGCTTTCAATGGTATACGGTTCGGGAAGGGACGGAATGGCCAAATCGTTCAGTTCTTCCCATTGAATAGAATCAAAATACGTTTTATTTTGATCCCTGAGGGACTCCGAGCAGAGCGGCAACAGAACTAATATAAAAAAAGCTGCGCACCATTTTTTCCGCACTATTCTATACTCCCTACATCTTCCGCCGATAACCCATAGCACTCCCCTTCCCTGTCGGAATTATACGGCTCAATATGGATCACAATATCATAGACATTTCCAAGTGCATTGCGAATAACAAGTGAAGTCTTTTCTGCAATACCGTGCGCTTCGCTTACCGGCATCGATCCGTCTACCTCAATATCCAAATCGATATCCCAAAGGTTTGCCATTTTGCGTATCCGCGCCCGGTGAGGGTTTTTAACTTCAGGGATGGAGGCTACAGCGCTAAAAAGCTGTTCATAAAGCTGTTTATTGGTATTTCCGTCCATCAATTCCACATTGAGTTCGATAAAGAGTGTAATAGCCGATTTGATAATAAGACACGAAACAAGCAATGCAACAAGCGGATCAAAATACGGCGCGTGGAATAGCAGAGAGATGATAAACCCGATGAGTACCGATGATGAAATGACGATGTCGTTTACCATATTGCGCGCATTAGCAAGTATCATTAAACTTTGCGCTTTTTTGCCGAGGAGGTATTGGTTGAGCGCAAGTAAGAGCTTGCCGGCAATAGATACCGCTGTTACGATTATCGCAATGCGTTGCGGCATCGGAAGCAGCTCCCCCCTATAAACCTGTATCAGTTTATTGATTGAGGCGATAAAGAGCTGGATACCGGCAAACATAATGATGAATGCCAGTACCATAGAAGCGATGGTTTCGGCACGCTGCCGTCCCCACGGATAGCGAGAGTCCGACGGTTTATTGATGATAAAGCTGACAAGTACGGCCATCACGGCGATACCGACATCAGTTGCAGTATCGATACCGTCTCCTAAAACGGCAAGACTGCCGGTCATAAGCCCGACGGCGAGTTTTAGTATGCAGAGGAATAGATTACCACCGAGCGCGATGAAAGAGGCGGTACGCACAATCTTGGTACGTGTATCTTGTGTAAGCGTATTTTGATCGGTCGGTTGCATTTAGGCGTAAAACTCTTTCATTGTGTCGGCAATATATTGAATATGTTCTTTTGTAATCCAATAGTGCGTTGTCAATCGGAAATAGCCGTCGCGGTCGCACGGATTGATTAAAATATTTTTTTCATGCATATATTCGACAAAGGCTTCGGTATCCAGTTTTGTATCTTCTTTATTTTTGAAAAACACAAAGTTAATATCTCTGCGGTCATGCGCAATCTCTATTTTATCGATATCGTTTAAGAGCTTTTCCAGCATCCCCGCATGTTGATGGTCGGTATCGAGGCGGTACCGCATCTCTTTTAAGGCGATTAAGCCCGCAGCAGCAAGGATACCTGCCTGACGCAAGCCTCCGCCCATAATTTTGCGATTCCGGCGAGCTTGATCGATAAATTTGCGGCTTCCCGCTAAAATAGAGCCGACCGGTGCACATAAGCCTTTGGAAAGGCAGAACATAACCGAATCCACATGCCGCGTCAGTTCTTTCGCTTCAATGCCTAAAGAAACCGCCGCGTTAAAAAGGCGTGCGCCGTCAAGATGAATGGGAATATGATGACGATTTGCACATCGCCTCACCTGTTCCATCTGCTCTACCGAAAACACCTTTCCGTTTGAATGAGCATTTTCCAAGCAGATAAGGCTTGTCGTAGGTTCATGAATATCATCGCCGATGCGTACCCGCGGTTCGATTGCTTCCGGTAAAAGGATAGAACCTTGCGCATCGATCGTCCGCAATTGTACACCTGCAATAATACTTGCGGATCCGCTTTCATGCTGCACAATATGACATTGATCGTCTAAAATGACTTCACTGCCGCGCGGACAATGCGTGAAAAGCGCCAACTGATTTCCGAATACACCGGAAGGCACGAAGAGTGCTGCTTCTTTTGCGGTAATACTTGCCGCATATTGTTCCAGTTCCTTAACGGTAGGATCATCTTCGTACACATCATCGCCGACTGGAGCTTTCGCCATAGCTTCCCGCATCGCATCCGTCGGCCACGTAACGGTATCGCTACGCAAATCAATGTAGTTCATATATTCAAGTGTATCTCATAACCCCTTCCGATGCAATACAGACGCTTTCAATATTCAAAGATATTTTGTTAAAAGTAAACCTGTTCGGAAACTTCCGTTTCGGAACAGGTTACCTTGAAATGCGATGTTCTAAATCGTGCTATTTGTACGATTTAGAACTCGTCGACCTATTCGAAAACGCAGTTATCGAATAGGTCGAGTATTCCCGCTTGAAAGACAGACGCTGAAGCATATATTATAGGTTGCAGGGAACAATTAAAAACTGAAGTTTTTAATTGTTCCCTGCAAGAAATCTCTAAACAATCGGATAGGATGATGACGGAAGAAAAACCGGAAGCGTCGGCGGCATTTTCGCGGACTCGAGCAGATCATGCAATAGAAATACTGGAAGATTATACGGAGGCTATCGCCAAAATCAGTAAAGAAAACGGGAAATGCCGCGTTATGGATCTTGCACGATATTTCGGCGTAAGTCATGTGTCGGTCATTCAGGTACTGCAACGGCTAAAAGTCAATCATTTGATTGAAAGTGGTACCCATAAACCGATATGCCTTACCGAAGAAGGCCGTGCATTGGCGCGTGAATGTGCTATCCGGCATGGAATCGTACTTCAATTTTTACTGAAACTCGGCGTAAGCGAAAAAACCGCACTCCTCGATTCCGAAGGATTAGAACACCACATCAGTTCCGAAACATTGAAATGTATGAAGCAGTTTATAGAAAACCCCTAAACACTGGACTGCTATTATTACCATTCAAATTATGATAATAGTCTTGACAAAATACTGTAGTATGCACTACATTTGTGGTGAAAATATGTAGTTTTTACTACATATTTTCCAAGTATTTTATGTAGTTTATACTACTAAAAATAGAAATTTTGTTCCGGAATAATTTTCCAAAGGAGCTTGTATGAAAAATCATACACAACGGACAACAATTATACTCATGATACTAACGCTTATTATCGGCGCAGCCGGTATTATCGGCTGTGCAAAAAAAGATGCGGCTGCAAGTAAAGCAGATGCTGCGCGTCCGAAACGGGTAGTAACAACCTTCACTATTTTGCAGGATATGGCACAGAATATTGCAGGCGATAAGCTTCTCGTTGAATCGATTACCAAGCCGGGGGCGGAAATTCACGAGTATGAGCCGACTCCGCTTGATATTGTGAAGGCTCAATCTGCTGATTTGGTACTGCGCAACGGTTTGGGGCTTGAACGCTGGTTTGAAAAATTCATGGGCAATGTAAAAGATGTACCGAGCGTTACGCTTAGCGATGGGATTGAGCCGATGGGTATCGGGGAAGGACCGTACAACGGGATGCCGAACCCGCATTCGTGGATGTCGCCGAAAAATGCGCTCATCTATGTGGAAAATATCCGGAAAGCCTTTGTGAGTTTAGACCCTGCGAATGCGGAAACCTACAATGCCAATGCGGCTGCGTACAGTGAAAGCATCAAAAAGATAGATACCTTCCTCACTGAAAAGCTGTCTGAAATCCCCGAATCGCAGCGGTGGCTCGTAACCTGTGAAGGGGCTTTTTCGTACCTTATCCGCGACTGCAATATGAAAGAATTGTACCTGTGGCCGGTTAACGCCGACGAGGAAGGCAGTCCTCAGCAAATTCAAAAGGTGGTAGATACCATCCGGCTGCATCATATTCCCGTTGCCTTTTCCGAAAGTACCATCAGCAATAAGCCGCAGCTGCAAGTTTGTAAGGAGACAGGTGCCTATTACGGCGGGGTTTTATATGTCGATTCGCTAACCTATGAAGACGGAGATGCCCCGACCTACTTGAAAATGCTGGAATACAATGCCAATGCAATCGTGAAGGGATTCCAGGATAGTCTTTCACGGTAAGCCGCAGAGTGAGCATTACCCCTCCGCACGAATAATAGGAGAGAATTATGGACGGTAAGCAGGAATATCCCGTTGAACTTACAGTAAAGGATGTGAGTGTTGCCTATAACAACGGACATGTCGCCCTATATGATGCGTCGTTTTCTCTGCAAAAGGGGACGATTACGGCATTAGTCGGGGTAAACGGCAGCGGAAAGTCGACACTTTTTAAGACGATCATGGGCTTTATTAAACCGATGAGCGGACAGGTAACTATCTGCGGAAAACCGATTCATACGGCACAAAAGGAACACCTGCTTGCGTATGTACCGCAGTCTGAAGATGTGGACTGGTCGTTTCCGGTTAGTGTGTGGGATGTGGTAATGATGGGGCGGTACGGCTATATGAATTTTCTCCGTATTCCGAGCAAAGAGGATAAAGAAATGGCCGAGCGCAGTTTAGAGCGGGTACAGATGCTCGATTTTAAAGACCGGCAGATTGGTGAACTTTCAGGCGGGCAAAAAAAACGAGTATTCCTTGCGCGGGCGCTTGCGCAGCAGGGAAAAATCATATTGCTCGATGAGCCGTTTACCGGAGTCGATGTTAAAACGGAAACAGCGATTATCGAGCTGCTGCGTGAGCTGAAAGACGAAGGGCATCTAATCTTTGTTTCCACACACGATTTAGGTTCCATCCCGGAGTTTTGCGACCATGTTGTAATCATCAATCGGACGGTGATTGCCTCCGGCGCGACGGAAACCACCTTCACCGCCGAAAACCTGATCAAAGCCTTTGGAGGCGCTCTGCGGAGTATTAAGATTGATCATACCGATAATCCGGAAGACACTGCTCACGAAATAAGAGTATTTACCGATGACGAGGGGGCTTTGATTACCAAGCAGGAGGGCAAACCATACCTCCGGGGTATCGTCCGCAACACTGAAGTTGTCGGTATAAAAGAGTCGTGAGAGGGGAACTGCAGAAATGGTGTCGAATCTATTAATTCCTTTTCAGTATGAGTACATGGTGAAAGCGATTTTGGTGAGCGGAGGTGTCGGCGGGGTGTGTGCCTTGCTGTCGTGTTTTGTTGTGCTGAAAGGCTGGTCGCTTTTGGGAGATGCGCTGTCCCATGCGGTGGTACCGGGCGTTGCGGTTGCTTACATTATCGGTATTCCGTTTTCAGTCGGCGCGTTTATCAGCGGAATGCTTGCCGCGCTTATCATGGGCTTTGTTAAAAATAAGACACGGATTCGCGAAGATGCGGTAATAGGTATTGTCTATACCACGTTTTTTGCGCTCGGTGTGCTGCTGATCTCACTATACCCAAGTAACATCAGCCTTACGACAATCATTATGGGAAATATTCTCGGTATCGCCGACAGAGATATTGTGCAAACGCTGATTATCGCAGGCGGAAGTCTTATCATCATTTTGCTGAAATGGAAGGATTTACGGCTTTTTTCGTTTGATCCGTCGCACGCCCGCTCGATAGGACTGAACACCAATGCGCTCTACCTGTTACTGCTCACCCTGCTTGCCGTTACGGCGATTGCGGCGCTGCAAACGGTAGGCAGTGTGCTGGTTGTGGCAATGCTGGTAACGCCGGGCGCCGCTGCGTATCTGCTCACGGATAGATTTCCCATGATGATGGGGCTTGCGGCAATAATCGGGACACTCACTGCTTCAGCAGGAGCCTATATCAGCTATTATCTGAACGGCTCGGCAGGCGGGTGTATTGTTGTGCTGCAGTTTTTCCTGTTTTTAGCCATTTTGTTCTTTGCGCCGCATCACGGAATCCTCGCTGCACGGCGGACGGCAGCACGTTCGATAAAAGCCTTTTTTGCACAAAACTGAGGAGATGTCTATGTGGTTAATGTCGGTTTTAGAGCCGTTTACGTATGGATTTATGATAAAGGCGCTTGTGATAGCGGCGTTGGTTGGAGGTGTTTGCGCTCTGATTTCCTGTTATCTGATCTTAAAGGGCTGGTCGCTGATGGGGGATGCGATTTCTCATGCGGTACTGCCGGGAATTGTGGGGGCGTATCTTTTGCATATTCCGCTTGGGGTTGGGGCGTTTGCGGCAGGGCTATTGAATGCGGCTGCGACGGGATGGATAAAAGACCGGAGCCGTATCCATGAAGATTCGGTAATGGGGGTGGTGTTTACAGGGCTGATGGCGATCGGGCTGATTTTGGTCACAAAGGTGAGTTCGAATATTCATTTTATGCATATTTTGTTCGGAAGTCTTTTGGGAATTGAAAGGGGCGATATGATACAGGCGGTTGTATGTTCGGTGGTGACGCTGGTTGTACTGATTGCCAAACGGAAGGATATTCTGCTGTACTTGTTTGATAAAAACCATGCGCAGGCGGTGGGTTTGAACGTGCAGGCTATTCATTACCTGTTTCTTTCGCTGACGGCGCTGACCATTGTTGCGTCGCTGCAGGCGGCAGGGATTTTGCTGACGGTTGCAATGCTGATTATTCCCGGTTGTATCGCCTACCTTTTGACGGACAGGCTGAACCGGATGCTCCTTATTTCCGCTTGCTCCGCGGTGATGAGTTCCTTAATTGGTACTTACGTGAGTTATTACCTGAACGGAGCAACCGGCGCCTGTATCATTTTAACGGAGTCGTTCTTTTTTGCCTGCGCGATGGTATTTGCGCCTAAATACGGTATGCTTGCGCACCGCCGAGCAGCGCGGAAAGCACGTTTAGCGCTCGCTTAGTGCGTCAAACAACGTAAAGGGAGATCGATATCGCTCCATTCTTCTTCGGTCATTACGGTTATCCCATTTTTCATAAGTAAATCTGCCGTTTTCCCATTTCCTGCAGTGAGTATTCCGGAAAAAGTCCCGTCATAAACCAAACCTTTTCCGCATGAAGGGGAACGGGCTTTAAGCAGTGCATCCGTACAACCATACTGCTGTGCTATTTCTAAAACTACAGCAGCACCTTTTTCAAATGCTTCGGTTACGTCATCGCCGTCAGTGTTAATGACTTTTCCTGCTTTTATTTCTGCTGCCGAACGCGGTGTCGGTAAGCCTCCAAGCTGCTCCGGACAGACCGGTATTGCTTTTCCTTCTCTTACAAGCTGCTGCACGTCAGGATTTATTGCTTTCTTTCCGTCATACCTACAGGGGAATCCTGCAAGGCAGGCGCTTACAATGAGCATAAGCGGAACGCTCCTCTTCACAGGTGTATCTCCGGCATTTTCGACGCTTCCGATAATACCGGCAACGCTGTTGTTTTAGCTACCTTTCCTGCGGTTCCGTAGAGACGGCAGGGAGTACGGTGATAGTTGTTTCAGAAATTGACTGTCTAACAGCTTGAATGCTTATCGTAAGCGCGTTTCCGTCAGCATCGATGACGGCGGTCGTATCGGGGGTAAAGTCGCCTGCGATAATTTTGACGGCAAGAGCATCTTCTATTTCGGTTTGCAGCAGCCTGCGCATCGGGCGCGCTCCGAGCAAGGGATCATAGCCATGCTTTATACAATAAGCGCGAGCCTCGTCGGTGATTTGCAGCTGCAGCTTCTTTGCTTCAAGGCGACCGGTTAATTTGGAAAGCTCCAACTCGAAAATAGATTCTATTTCTTTTTCGGAAAGCGGGGTAAAGACAATTAATGAATCGAGCCGATTCAGAAACTCAGGGCTAAAGATTTTTTTTGCCTCCAGCTCCGCCGACTTTTTCATGCTTTGATAGTCGATAGTGCGGTTTTCTACCTGTGCAAAACCGAGCGGTTCTTCCATCAAATCCCTGGTGCCGACATTGCCGGTGAGGATGATCACCGTATTCCGGAAGCTTACCGTATGACCAAGACTGTCCCTTAGCTCCCCCTCCTCCAGCACCTGCAATAACAGGTTAAAGACATCGGGATGCGCCTTTTCGATTTCATCAAATAGGATAACGGAATACGGATTCCGCCTAATTTTTTCCGTCAGCATTCCGCCGTTTTCAAACCCAATATACCCGGGAGGCGCTCCAACCAACCGTGCAACGGCATGTTTTTCCATATAATCGCTCATATCGACCCTGATAAGGGATTCCGCAGAGCCGAAGAGGAATTCGGCAAGCGCCTTTGCCAGCAGCGTCTTCCCTACCCCTGTCGGTCCTAAAAAGAGGAACGAGCCGATAGGCCGGTCAGCCGAAGCAATTCCTGCGCGGGAACGGCGCAAAGCATTTGCGATAATACCGATCGCTTCGTCTTGCCCTATGATAGTTTTATGCAGTTCCTTTTCGATTTCAGCAAGGCGCTTTGCCTCGTCGGAGCCGACACTCTTGAGCGGAATATCCGTCATCAAAGAAACGGTTTCGGCAATGTCGGCAGGATCAACTTCCAGCATTGTTTTGTTTTCCTGATTAAGCCAATGCAGTTTAATCTTTTCCAGCTGAATCTTTAGGACATTTACTTCATCACGCACCGCAGCTGCCCGCTCATAATCCTGTACGGCAACCAAGTCTTTTTTTTCGCCGACAAGCTCGGTAATCCGCTGTTCGATAGCGGTTATATTTTGAGGCAGTTCAGCCGTATCCATCGTTTTCAAAGCTCCCGCCTCATCCATCACATCGATTGCCTTATCGGGGAAAAAACGGTCGGGAATGTAGCGAGATGAAAGCTCTACAATCTTCTTGATCGTCTCGTCCGAATAATGCACGTGATGATGCTGCTCATACTTTGCTTTAAGCCCTCCGAGAATAGCGCACGTTTCTTCTTTTGTCGGCTCTTTAATCAGTACGGATTGAAAACGCCGTTCAAGAGCGGAATCTTTTTCAAAATACTTGCGGTATTCATCTAATGTCGTTGCACCGATACACTGTATCTCTCCGCGGGCAAGCGCCGGTTTTAAGATATTGGCCGCATCGAGCGCCCCCTGAGAACCGCCGGTACCGATGAGGGTATGTAGTTCGTCGATAAACAGGATGATATTTTTACTTTCGCTTACTTCTTTAATAATACGTTTGATGCGCTCCTCGAACTGCCCGCGGTACTTGGTGCCGGCGACAATAGAGGCAAGATCAAGCGCAATAACCCGCTTTCCGAACAGAGACCGAGGTACTTGCTCATTCACAATCGCCGCCGCAAGTCCTTCAACGATGGAAGTCTTGCCGACGCCGGGTTCTCCAATCAATACGGGATTATTCTTGCTGCGGCGGGATAAAATCTGCATAACGCGGCGCATCTCCCGCACTCTGCCGATAACCGGATCAAGGAGGCCTTCGCGGGTTATCTTGGTCAGATCTCTGCTGAATTCCGATAATACGCTGTGTTTCTTTTTTTCTTGCTGTGGTTTATCGCGCCGAGTATCCGTACCGTGCAGTTGATTCAATGTCTGCTGCACATCATCCAGAAAAATTCCCTGCTGTAAAAAGAAATGCGCAAGAATACTCTCTTGTATCTGAGCAAAGGCCAGAATAAGATGCTCCGTACCGGCTGCATCCTGCTGCATGATCCGGGCTTGGGCAGCGGCGGTATCGACAAGCTGTTTAACCCTACTTGATGAAGGAATGTCTCCTTTTATCGGTTCCCCTTCTCGTATCGGCGTACTTTGTTCCAGCCGTAGCTGCAGTGTCAAAAAATTGACATGGAGATTCTCCAACAACCGATATCCGCGCCCCAGTTTTTTTGTGATGAGCGCAAGCAATATATGTTCAGGCTCTACCGTGTCGGCATTCACCCGCCGAGCCTCTTGCTGGCTAAAGATCGTTAACAATTCATAAAGATTTTGTGAAAGAGTATGCATCATGTACCTCTCGTTCCTACAGTCCGTTTTTTGCGGAGCTTTGTATCCGCAGTTCAGCTCGTTTTAAGATCTCCTGTACTAAAATCGCACGGATACGCTCAATACGGATCTCATCGAGCTGGAAAGGTTCTTCAAGATGAAACGTACCGTTTAGCATCAAAAAGGCAATATGGGCGGTTTGGGTTTGATACAGAAGCGCAAGGCAGGCTTCGGGGCTTAAACCTTCGATAAAGCCGAGATTGATGCCGAGTTTTATCTTGAACACAAGGTCTATCGTATCTTTTACATCGAGCAAGTATGCATTTTTAGCAATACTGAACGCTTTAATGACATCATCTTGAATACGCCACAGCTGCGTCCTTACCAATGAATCCCGCAATTCCCGCTCCTCATTGATAAGCGTTCTAATGGCGGTCATTATCATACCAATTTGTACCTCATCGGTATAGCCCGCGGAGCTTTTCGTAGAAATGAGGTATAGATAACCGAGCATCCGCTTTGTATTTTGCGCATAATATGCGTGCACTTCAAAATTCTGCTTTGTAAGCGCCTCTATCTTTTCCTGTATCTTGTTTGTTAACGAATGACCTGGCAGCGAACACAATACTGAATACTTTATACCGCTCCCAATATTCATCACATCAGAAGAAAGATAGCCGAAATCCTGGACTGCGCTGAATTCCAGCGTTTCAGCCAAGGTATCGATGATGTTTTTTCCCAGCGTAAAGCATTTTTGAAGTTCAAAGCCTGCATAGAACGCCGAAAGCCTGATGTGGTCTTTGATATTCACGGTTGCCGAAAGGATACCGTCATCACGAACAATGACCCCCGTACCGAAATTCCGCTCCAGATTTGCTGGGATAATATTCCGCTCTTCAAAAATCTTTTTTGCTATTGCATCCAACGTATCGAGCCTAATGGGATGAAAGCCGTCAACAGGAGGCAGCGTTTGGAATGCGGAAACTACAGTTCGATATACTGTTTCAGCATCTTCTTTACCGAGTGTCGGAGGAAAGCGGTAGTTCTTTAAGTTCCGTACAATACGTACCCGCGAAGAAAGCACCGTATCGTTGTCGTGTCCCGAATAGGTATACCATGCGTTTGAAGCAGCAAACATCCTAGGACGAAACCTCCTGCTCTTTTATCTTATCGCGGAGGTATGCAGCCAGCTCATATTCTTCATTCTCTACCGCTTTTTGCAGTTCATCTTCAAGATGTTGCAACGAGACTGCCACGTCCGAAAATGTCTCCGGTTGCAACGGCAAATTTCCAGCGTAAAAGATCTCTCCGGAACCTTCCTGCATAAACTTTAATACGGTATCGCGAAAATAAAAAAAACAACGAGGGCAGCCGATCACTTTTTTTTCTTTGACACGGCTGAGCGGCATCCCGCAATCGGGACACGCAAGAGGGTGGGCACTCTCATTTACCTTTTCTCGAGCGTCCAATTTAGGTACAAGGCCGTCAAAAATTGCTTTGAGCGAAAGAGACATTTCCTTATCATCGGAATAAATATGGTGTTTTTTAGCACATGCTCTGCAAAGATACAACTCTTTTGTCTTTCCGCCTACAATCTGCCGCACAAGCATAGAGGCATTATGTTTTCCGCATATTTGACATATCATGCTGCCTTCCTCATTCCCTTCTAATATTTTTCCAAGGTTTGTAATTTCCTTAGAAGCATACAGACAATGATTGATAAAATCAAGGACTAAGCTAAGGGTTGTTCTTTTATGTCGCGGGAGGCAGTATGCCGTTGACGTTTGCGGACAAAGGTTGCATGAGACATCCCGAGACTTTCTGCCGCAAGCCGTACATTGCCGTAGGTCTTATACGCAAAGTCGATGTACTCTGCTTCTATATCCGCGAGCGCAGCCTTTAGATCGTGGATACTGTCAGGCTGCTTTACCGGTATGTACAAGGGCTCCGTCTGCGGCTTACACGGGGTAATAAACGTATTCATGGCCGTAATTTCATCGCTGTCGGTAACGATAACAGCCCGTTCCACAATATTCCGCAGCTCGCGGATATTACCGGGCCATTCGTAACCAACCATCAGCCGGAGCGCTGCATCGGAAAAGTATTTATGGAATGCATATTTCCGGTTAAGCTGTTCGAGAAAAAGCTGCGCCAGCGGGATGATGTCGTTACGGCGTTCGCGGAGCGGCGGAATGTGCAGCGGGAACACCATCATTCGGTAATACAGGTCTTTTCGGAATTTCTTTTTCTTAACCATTTCTTCCAAATTACGGTTCGTTGCCGCAATGACGCGTATATCTACCGGAATGGGCTTTGTTCCACCGATACGCTTTACCTCATGCTCTTGCAGCACCCGCAGTAGCTTTACCTGCATATTCAGCGGCAGCTCGCCGATTTCATCGAGGAAAATCGTCCCTTGGTCGGCTACCTCGAAAAGTCCTGCTTTGCCGTTCTTATCAGCGCCGGTAAAAGCACCTCGTTCATAGCCGAATAGCTCGCTTTCTATCAGATTTGCGGGAATGGCACCACAATTCACGCTGATAAATGATTTTTTACTGCGGCGGCTTTGGCTGTGAACATATTGTGCAAACACTTCTTTACCGACACCTGTTTCACCGCTAATCATCACCGTTGTATCGAGCGGGGCAACCTTATCGGCCATACGGATAATCGAAAGTGTTACTTTATCGGCGGCAATAAAATCGGTTTTATCAAGGAACTGAGTCCTGATATGTTCCAACTCTTTATGAAGACGCAACCGCTCCTCGTTTCTGGATTCAATTTCTTCTCTCAGATGATGGATCTCGGTCATATCACGGACATTAGTGATGACCATTTCGATCTTATCGTCGGGGCCGAACACCGGCGTACTGGTAATCAACGCCTGCCGCCCCGTGCTAAATTTTTGCTGCAGTGTTACCGGCTTGCCGGTTCGGATAGCGATTAAGGACCCCGACTGAGAGATTGTACCGCTCTCTTCAAGCTGTTTCATGTTACAACCCATCACATCGTCGCGACAAATACCGGTAATCATCTCGTACGCTTTATTTGCCCGCAGCGTATTAGCCTGTCCATCGGTGATATAAATACCGTCAAACATATTTTCAATGATGGAATCGAGCTGCTTTTCCGCATCCAGCCGGATCGGACAAGAATCTTTTCTTAAACATTCATACTCAGACATAGCACCACCCTCCCACTATCTTTTATGATTTGAGCGGAGTTATTCTAATATGTCGGATAAGTTCTCCTTCCATATCATATACTTGAAACATATATTCACCGATTTGAGCTTCACATCCAACCGTCGGCGTTTTTCCTATTGCCTGTAAATAATTGAATAGATACCCCGCAACGGTGTGCCCGTAAGATTCATCGAAGTCTGCATCGAGCCTCTTATTAACCTCTTTCATACTGATACCGCCGTTTACGATATAGTCCCCACCGGTTTCATGATTATGTACTTCAGGATCATTGAAATACTTACGGACGGCAAAAAGGATTGCGATAGCGATAACACCTAACAGAGAGCTCTGCATACTGCTGTGATCCATAATGAGCGCACGAGCAATCGTATACAAAAGTACCTCGATAGCGCTGCCCGGCGTATGCTTTGTGAGCATCTTTACAAACTCGATACCGATAACCAGCTCGAATACCGTTGAAAGAAATTCCGCAAATGAGGGAATCTCCGTACCTGCAAACGTACTGATGATAAAGCCTTTCAGCTGTACAAGAACGCGAATACAGAGAAGCAAAATTCCGATAATGACTACAAGGGCAAGCAAAATTTCCGTATAGCTTGCCAGCAAACCTAAATATCGCCTAAGGTTTTGTTTGTTCAGTTTCGCTTTTAATTTATTCATTATCGAATATTATACACTGAAATGCTCAAAAGAAAAGAGTTAATTGACAATAAGTGGGCAAATTAATGGATAATGCGTAATCGCCGACTTAATTACACATACCAAATCAAATTACACGCGTTGACAGGCCGGACTAATTGCGTTACCATTTAAGCAAATGTAATAAATAACTTACATTGGGAGCATTGTATATGGAAAAGTTAAGCGCATTAAAAGAAAAGACAAAAGCGAAAGTTATCGAAATACTCGGAGACACGCATTTTCAAAGCAGAATAATATCCATCGGTATAACAGTCGGAAGCGAAATCGAAGTAATTCAGAATTATAAAAAACAGCCGGTGCTTATGTATTGCAGAAACACCGCGATTGCAGTCAATAAAAAAGAGGCTGATAAGATTATGATGGAGATATTATAGCTATGAAAAAAATAACCATTGCGCTGCTTGGTCAACCGAATTCGGGGAAATCAACATTATTTAACGGACTTACAGGTGCAAATCAGCATGTCGGCAACTGGCCGGGAAAAACCGTAGAGAAAAAGGAAGGAGACTTTTCGCATAAGGGTACCGACTATACAATCGTCGATTTACCCGGCTCTTACGGCTTGTCGGCACACTCCGAAGAAGAAGTCATTACACGAGAATACATAGCGAATGGAAAGGCCGACCTTGTTGCGATTATGGCGGATGCATCGCAGTTAAACCGGAGTCTTTTTATGCTATCCGATTATGCCGGTATACAAGTTCCCGTTGTCCTTATTATGAATATGATGGATATTGCGCATCAGCAAGGTAAGATGGTGGATATTGACGGATTGCAGAAAGCGCTGAATATACCGGTTATCCCGATTATCGCAGCAGACAAAAAAGAATACGCTTCCCTGTATGACTTTTTAGAACACCGGAACGGAGCGCTTTTAAAAGATGAAGTGCTGAAAACATTATACGAAGATACGATTGGCGAAAAATATCGTACGTTGGAAACGTATATTCCGAAAGACGGCATCGGCGTTTTTTCACAAACGTGGATTATAAGTAAACTTGTTGAAAAAGATCAAAAAGCGATTGAATTGGTACAAACAGCGGTCGATGCGACGCAATTTAAAAATATCGAAAGCATATTACAGGACATAAAAGACGGCAATTTATATACCGGACAATGTAAATTTAATTGGGTAGATTCGCTCATTAAAAAATACGTTACGGAAAATCGGCATACTTTTACCAGAAGCACATTCGATAGGCTCGCGACAAGTAAAACATGGGGTAAACCGATTGCTGTCGGCATTATCATTGCGGGATTAATTGTTTCGATGTTAATCGGTTTTCCGTTAATGGGAATATTTTGGGTTGCTATTCCGCCGCTTTCCGGTTTACTGGCAAAAGGGCTTATGTTCCTTGGCGCTGCAAATTGGATAATTTCGCTTGTGTGCGGCGCGGTTATGACTGCCGTTACGTTTGCGTTTATGATGGTCAGCTATGTATTCGGCGTCAGTTTAGTGTTCGGCTTTATGGAAGATGTCGGCTATATGGCGCGGGTTTCCTATGTGTTTGATAACACGATGTCTAAATTAGGATTGCAGGGAAAAGCGATTATGCCTTTCTTGGTGAGCTTCGGCTGCAATATCGGAGGCGTTACCGGATCGAGGATTATCGACTCATGGGGGCAGCGGGTTATGACGATAGCGCTTTCGTGGGTGGTGCCGTGCGGAGCGACATGGGGCGTTGTGGGCGTCGTCAGCGGAGCCTTCTTCGGTAAGCAAGCGGTTTTTGTTGTTTTGAGCTTATTTGCCGTTGCATTTTTACACCTCTTAGTTACATACCGGATTTTCAGAAAATCGCTTTATAAAGGTGATGAAAATCTTGGCATGATTATGGAGCTGCCCCCTTATCATAAACCGCATTGGAAAAATCTCTTTGCTTCCGTTTTGAATAAAATGGGCAATGTGTTTAAAAGAGCGTTGAGTGTTATCGTACTTATTTCCGTGGTATTTTGGGCGCTTGCGTACACGCCGGACGGAAACATAACAAACAGCATCATTTATAAAATCGGTATGTTTATAGAACCCGTCACAAAAATCTTCGGATTACCGTGGCAGCTTTTTATGGCATTTGTTGCCTCAGCGATGGGGAAAGAATCCGCGCTGGGAGTGCTGGCATCCCTGTTTACGTCATCCGGTATCTGGAATGCCGTTGCAACGCGGGGTACCGTTGATACGGCGGTTTTGAGCAACACGATGCTCGCGGCTATTTCAAAACCCGAAGCACTTGCATTCCTCTTTGCGTTTTTCTTTAATATGCCGTGCTTGATGGCGCTTGCCGCTACCGCACAGGAAACGCACTCTAAAAAATGGACGATAACCATTGCAGTGTATTATATTTTTTCCGCACTTGTAATTGCCGCTATCGCGTATCACATCGGGATGCTTATCTTTTAGAAAATAGCCCTGTTCCGAAACGGAAGTTTTCGAACGGGTTTAGCGGCCGTAACATGCTCATACGCTTATTGGAATTGTTAAAATCGGGAAAAACATATACGCTTCAGGAACTCGCCGAGCTTGCGGATATGGATGCCGCAAGCGTCAAGGCGGAAATAGAATATCTTGAACACACCGGTTATATTAAACCCGGGGCTATTCAAAAAGAAGAAACAAAAAAACACAACGCTTGCCATCATCACTGCAAAGGATGTAATGGGTGCGGCTGATAGCACAGCCTGTTATGAACCAAGAAAATTGAAATTTTGCTCCAAAGCTCTGCAGCGGAATTTGCGCTTTTTACCGTTTTGCATTATACTTGCTACATGAGAGAGTTTATGAGCCGTGCACTGCAGAAACTGCCACGCATGAACGATTCGCAGCTGCGCTCTTTTATTCAGTTGATTGTCGATGACTATGCACTGTTTGATGCGATGATGGATTCGCTTACAAGCGGCGTCATCATTCTGGATTCCGATCATACCATTATAAAAACTAACCGCGCAGCTTTGCGTATCCTCGGTATCCCGCTTTCTGAAAGCCCCGAACGGCCGCTGTGGGCGTCTATTCCCGACACCAAGCTGGCGGATTTTATCCATACGGTGATAAAAAATGAAGAGACATGTACCGCAGAGGAATTTGTCATTGTTGCCGATGAGGGAAATCACTACATTGAGCTTTCGGTACTGCCGCTTGTAAAAGAAAAAAGGGTGCGCGGTACGATTATCACCGTTGAAGATATTACGCAGCGAAAGCGAGAAGAAATCAACAACCGACGGCTTGAAAACCTCGCAAGCCTTACCAACCTCGCAGCCGCGGTTGCACACGAAATAAAAAATCCGCTTGCGGCCATCAGTATCCACGTCCAACTGCTGCGGAAGAACTTTAAAGCATGCAATTTGGAAATTAACGCAAAGGCGCAAAAGCACCTCGATGTAGTAGAAGAAGAAATTGAGCGATTAAATAAGATTGTGGTGGACTTTCTCTTTGCCGTTCGACCGCTCCAGTGTGAATTTGCACCGGTCGATGTAAACGAACTTATTAAAAATCTTTTTGCTACCTTTCAGGAAGAATTTTCCGCTGCAGGTATTTCTTTTGTTCCTCAGCTCGACGGCGAACTGCCGATTATTCAAGCGGACGAACGCTTTTTACGCCAAGCGCTGATGAATATTCTAACCAATGCAAAAGCGGCGATGATGCCTGCGGGCGGAGAACTCGGCATTACGACACGGTATGACGAAGAAAACGTATATATCGCTATTACCGATACGGGAAAAGGCATTCCGCCCGACATACTGCATAAGATTTTTGAGCCGTATTTTACAACAAAGCCGGACGGAAGCGGGCTCGGCCTTACCATGACATATAAGGTGATTAAAGAGCACGGCGGTGATATTCAGGTCCATTCGGAGATCGGCAAGGGAACCCGTTTTACGCTAATCTTGCCTATTACTCACAGTGAGAGACCGCTTCTATTGGAAGCACATACTGCATACGATAATAGTACAAAACCTCAATTTGAGAGCATAAAAGATGAAATTTAAGATTTTAGTTATCGACGACGAAAAGAATATCCGCGAAGGGCTCCAGATGGCACTCGAGGACGAAGGTTATGAGGTACTGACTGCGGAAGACGGGGCAGACGGACTGCATAAAGCGCTGTCAGAGATGGTAGACCTTGTCATCACCGATCTGCGAATGCCGGGCATCGGTGGGCAAGAAATTCTCCGCAGGGTAACTTCGGAAACGCCGGGCGTACCGGTTATCGTGTTGACCGGCCATGGTACCGTCGAAACCGCCGTCGAAGCGATGCGCATGGGCGCGTATGATTTTTTAACCAAGCCGCTCGACCTTGACCGGCTTTCCCTGCTGGTAAAACGCGCTCTCCAGAACCGCGAGCTGGTGCTGCAGCACCGCGAACTTGTCGAACAGATGCAGTCGGATAAAACATTCGAGCACATCATCGGGAAGAGCGCGGCGATGGAGCATGTCTTTGAGATGATCAGAAAGGTTGCTCCCTCACGGGCATCCGTGCTTATCACCGGCGAAAGCGGTGTGGGGAAAGAGCTTATTGCAAGCGCAATCCACAACCTTTCCCCGCGAAAAAACAACAGCTATATCAAGGTGCACTGCGCCGCGCTTGCGGAAAGCTTACTGGAAAGCGAACTGTTCGGGCACGAAAAGGGTGCATATACCGGCGCGGTCAGCCAAAAGCGGGGACGCTTTGAACTTGCCGACGGCGGCACGATCTTTTTGGATGAAATCGGAGAAATCAATCAGAGTTTGCAGATAAAAATACTGCGCGTATTGCAGGAAAAACAGTTCGAGCGGGTGGGCGGCGAAAAGTCAATCACGGTAGATACTCGTCTTATTACGGCAACCAACCGCGATCTTGAAAAGGAAGTCGCCGCCGGTACATTCCGCAGCGATCTGTATTACCGCCTGAATGTGGTACATATCCACGTGCCGCCGCTTCGGGAACGGAAAGAAGATATTCCGCTGCTGATTGCCGCCTTTATCAAAGAATTTACGGAAGAAAACGCAAAACAGATTACCGCCATCGAACCGAAAGCCCGCGCAGCGCTCTACGCCTACGACTGGCCCGGCAATATCCGGCAGCTGAGGAACTGTCTGGAAAGCGCAGTCGTGATGAGCTCGGACGATACCATCCGCCTGTCCGATTTACCCGAACCGGTACGTGAAGCGGAGCAGAATTCTTCCATCCGCATCCAAATCGGCACCCCCCTCGCCGAAGCGGAACGGCACATCATCATGGAAACGCTCGCCGCCTATAATGGAAATAAGTCGAAAACCGCCGATATACTCGGCATCGGGCGCAAAACCCTGCATAGAAAGCTCGATGAATTTGCGGCACATGCTACCGATGCCGCCGGTTCGGGTGCGAAGTAAACCGGGAGCACGGGGGTAAACCAACAGGCAGTATTAAAAAAAAGCTTTGTTACAGATTTACGCCGACGACAAATCGGAAAACTCCCGGCCGTAAAAACGTTCGAACCGGATGCATATACTCTCCACCAATCTCCACCGATCTGTTTAATGCCACAAGGCAGTTTACATAGAGGGTGTCCAAATAGAGGTAGCCGCCGGTATGCGCTTTTGAAGCGAAATTCCCTGTCAGTATCCATGCATAGCCGGTATGAAAGGATATACGGTTTATAAACAGCGGTAAGAAAGAGCTGCCGTTTTGCACGTCATAGCTAAAAAATGTAAGATCGCATACACCGGATATTCCTCCCGATACTTTGCCTGTTCCAAGCGAAGCAAATTTTTTCCGCATTGCATCAGTATTATATGCCGCAAAAGAGGGAAAATAATTAGTTTCCGTAACAGGGTAATGAGCGGCAATATGCGAATATGTTCCGTTTAAAGGATTAAACTGTGCATTGAATCCAAGATAACCGCTCAAAGTAAAGCGAAGCGGTACTACAGGAATATAGCCGTCAAACGATGCCTGAAAAACGGCAGCATTGGCTTTTTGTTCAACGCAGTATGCATGAGCAAGAGAGCTTGATATGGAGACACCTTGAAGATCCTTTGCAAAGAAAGGAGACCGTATTATGCGGGAACTGCGGACATTTCGGTAATAAAGCTGCCCTTCATGTGCAAGTACCGTATACTTGTATGGAAACGGATAGAAGGTTTTACCGGTATCGGATAAAGGCGCTATCCATGCTGCCGTTGCCAGATAAGAGAGTTTAAACATTTCCCATGAATAGGAAAGCGGAATAACGCTGCTTGCACCGACGCCAAATCCGGTTTTACGGTAGGTAAACGTCTTTGTATCAAGTTGATCAAAGACATTCATATTTAACGAAATAGGCCTAAAGTGATAGGCGGCATCGGCTTTTATTTGTGTAAAAAAAGGTTTTAGCAGAAATAGCAATGAAGAATTAACTTCGATTGTCTCCGTAGGATCAAGCATAGCCAGTTTTATCCCGATACCGTATCCCCCGTAACGCCGTATATCGGCAGGGATATTGGCTGTTGGCCGTACCTTTGCCCGCCACAGCCATGTGAGTGGCTGATACCGGCTCGGATTGAGAAGCTCAAGGTTAGGAAGCTTGGTCGATGCCGGTATATCCGGTTGAACAGTTATAGCTGTCGGTTGGATAGTTCTTACCGTAAGCTCCGATTCTTGCATAGTATATAAACGGTGATAGGTACCATGCTGCCCTACGTAAATGATGGAATGATTGCCGACTTCATTCGATAGCTGCTGTTTCTCCGGCAGTAGAATGGGAAAGAACACGCCGCCGGAAATATCGGTTTGCTGTGTTTTTATGATGCCGCTTTTAGGATAATAAAGACCGAGCCGATAGAGCATATTCATCTCAGCCCAAGAGAAAGCAAGGATATACTCATTACCGCTTTTTACCGATTGTAAGTAGCGGATCGCGTAGGGGGTATCTTGTTCAGGCAACGACGAAAGACGGCCTGTTTCGGTATCGATACGTAAAATAGTACGTTTTACCCCATTTGCTGCGATAAGGGCAACCTGCCCTTCTCCGATATAACAAGGACTATACAATGAGGCAAAGGATTGACCGGGACCAGCCGTATATAAAACTTTCTTAACTTCCTGTGTAGTACGATCAATCAATACTGCGGAAAATGATTGATTCTTTAGCCTTATGGAACAAAGTGTCTGATTGTCAACAAAACACGCCGCCATACTTGATGGTATCGGTTTACCGATAAATCGACGTTTTTTCATATCAAAAATACGTGAGCGCTTTTGCGAAGTTTTATTACTTGTTTCAACTGAATCCGAGACAACGAGAAGAGAGCCGTCCTCCGAAAAAGACAGTTGATTTAACGAAAAATCCGCTGTAAAAAGCTTGACGGGTGTGGAAGCTGCAATGGAACTGTCTGTATTATCGATATTTACGTGTGTAAAATATACCGCTTGACTGTCAAAATCATAATAGGCAAAACCGTCATGGGAAGCTGCAAGAGCGCTATATCCAGACTTCTTTGTCTGAGAAGCAAAGGGAGCTGGTTCATTCAGTTTTTCCGGCAGTGGAATAGTGTTGATAAATTGATTCCATGCGGCGCTTACCCCTTTATCATAAATGGACTTGAATTTTCCCGGTATAAAAAGTCGCCAGCTCAATTTCCACAACTTTGAATACGACTCCATCCCATACGTTTTTTGTAAATAGTCAGCGAAATAACCGCCATAGATATACGGCCACAATCCGGTCGGATACATATCCCGCGAACTTGCAGCTTCTGTCCACGTCGGAGTGATACCATCGATTTTATTCTGAATCAAATACTGTTTAATCAACGGATCATTTAAACGACCTTGTCCATGCAAACTTTCAAATGAAACAGCCGCTCCTTCTACAAAAGACATCGGTAAAATATTTAAAAGGGAAAAAGGAACGTCAAGCGTGAGAGCGTGAGTAAGTTCATGGTAAAAAACTTGTAAGAGTGTGTCGGGCAAATTACCGAGTGTCCCATCCGTAATCCCGGTATCGTAAAGGACAATGCGGCGATGCGGTGTCCGGGTAAAATATCCATTAAGTTCTTCCGTATCGGATACAAGGTATACCGGTATACGTCCTTTGATTTTCTGTTGCAGAGCGGTACATATTTCTTCGGCATAACCGTCGGCATATTCTGTCAGCAGTGCTGCAGAAGGAGCCGATGCTTCCCTATAGATAATTTCAAAATACTTGGTTTTAACAGACTGCAGCGGTTCTGTAAAAGCCGGAGCTATGGCGACAATGAAAAAAAAGAATATTCCTAAAAGTTTTGCTTTATTATTCCTATGCTGTTTCATGATTAATCAATCCTCAAGTTCCGAATAAAACCGATCAATAAGCTGCTGTTCACACTCGGCATACTGTCCATTGATAAAGAGCGGTAAATAGGTATCTTTAAACTCAAACCAGCTTTCAGCTTCTTTTTCAGGAATAATCGGATAAAAGGACACGGTATTACTTTGCGCAGCCTGTAAATCTCCGGGAGCATCACCGATTTTTAATATAC
>ERZ773083.803-NODE-803-length-23726-cov-3.621055_pt1 | contig 23726 bp, 15 predicted proteins | sample MGYA00511465_ERZ773083 | MGnify/ENA primary metagenome ERZ773083 (study PRJEB29015, sample SAMEA2738001) | human oral metagenome | biome: human oral; feature: human-associated habitat; material: dental | place: China | collected 2060 ... | reverse complement strand
ATCATCCGTATTGTTCCTGCCGACTCTTCATCAATCGATAGTGTATAGTCATGATTATCATAGCGATGTGTTACTTGTACATCTTGCACTGTCAATTTTCCATTGTAGTTTACGACACGTTCTTGCATTTCTTGGGGAAGCGTTGCCGCTAAATCTTCGGTAATCGGTATATGTTCAACTTTTATATCGCTGATTGTTCCCATATCAGAAGCAGAAAGTAATTGCACAAGATAGTCCTTAAATTGAGGGAACCGAGGTCTTATGTGAGCAAACGCATTCCCTCGTAAAAACTCGTTTGACATACCTATTATTCCAGCAAAGAACACGGTCAAGTAAAGTGTTAAATGTTTTAACGCGGGAAATGGAAGCTGCTGACTTGCCGAAAGAAGCGAACAATTCGGACGCACAAGGGTTTCAATTGCTTTCTTAGGTCCGGAAATATCACTGCCCCATTTTATACCTGTATGCTCATCCCTCATAACGATCAGTTTTTTCTGTCCTTTCGGTGCATAATATACCGATTCGTAGACAACAGCAGTACGGGTAAGCTTTAGATTATATTCATAGCGGGTATAGCCTTCGGTATTGTTATTTTTTAGATACAAAATAATTTCAAACGCACCGGGCTGATTTTGAAGCTGCGGATCAAACTTAAACGGAGTAAAATCAATTGCATCATCCGGTTTTAAGCGGGTAAATGAGCTGAGCATAAAATACGCATAAAAGCGAAGCGCCTCAAGTATGTTTGTTTTCCCTGAAGCATTTGCGCCGTATATACACGCCATTTTGAGTATTTTCTTACCGTTACAGTCTATACAGTGCTGCCCGTCGGTTGCGGGATCGTTCCGCGCCGATTCAAAACTAATAGTTTGTCTTTCACTAATAGAAAATGTATTTGTTATAGAAAACTCAAGCACCATAGCGCAGCTCCCCTATCATCAACTGCACATACAATATCATCTTTTATCCATAAAATACAAGCTGTTTTTGCTGAAGACTTGCAAAAATGAGATCAATTTTTACTTAACGCGTATACAACTTTTGTATCATTACAAGGCATGGATTCTATGTTTCTTCGGTGTAGTACACTTTGTAGAATTTCCCTTTTTTGTCCGTACCTTGTTCGATGTTTTTGCTATTGCCGTCGATAACGATTTTAATTTTTTTATCCAATTGAATAACCCGTTTGAACAATCGCTGCTGTTTTTTTCGTGCGGTTTCAGAAATAGGAAAGCTAGTGTCTATTGATGTACCGTTTTCATCTTCGCAGCGTTGTTTGTAATGATGGAATTTTTCAATGATATCGGGTTCAATCATAACTTCATTGGTAAAGTCATCAATATCACAAGTATCTTTATCTTTAAAAAAATCTAAAGATTTATTCAAAAGATTAATTTGATCGGCTTTTGTAGTGCCTAACTCTTTGGGCAACTCTTGTGTAACAAAGTTTTTTGCTAAGGTCATAAAATTTTGGGTATTGGTATATTCATCTTTACGGCGACGAACATGTAGAAAATCATTAAGCCAATAACGGGCTTCAGCACCTTTTCCAACATTATCTACTACAGCAACTACATAACCGCTTTCTCGCTCTTTGTTAAAAATGAGACAACCCTTATCCAATTTTTTAATATTGATACCTTTTTCAGTTTGTAAGTTAAAATTACCGTTCTCCTGTAGAACTTTTAAAAAGGTATCTTTATTTTCAGATTTAAATAAACCTACTGCATCAAGCGTTTCGCCGTCTAAAATACAATCTTTGAAATAAACGGTATAAAACTCGCCGCCCTTGATTTTAGGGTGAATGCTTTGCTCATAGAGATGCTTGGCTAAATTGACAGATTGCTCATACAACTGTTCTTTATTATCAAAAATTTTTAACGCATAGGTATATACTTCATTCAACGCTAAATCACTTTCATGGTGGAATTGATAAAATTCTTCGGAAGTAAAGGGGGGAAGGAAGTAGGATATCAAAACTTCATTAATTAAATTATTATCTAATATTGAACGAGAAAATGAAAAATTCTCTCCTCGTAATTTATTACCAACTTTGTGTACTGATACATTTTCAATATAAACCTCAATAAAAGAAATCATATCTTTTTATACTCCTTTAATTTTTCGTCGATTAAACGTCTAAACTCATTTTTTAACTCACTATCAATTTTCTGTATACTTGTAACTTTTAATTTATCTTTACGCACCACATTAGTTATGCCTTTAAATTTGAATAAACCATCAGGTTTTGGTTTATTTTTTAGTGCATCAGAAAAATTTATATCAACAGTATAGCTGCCTGATATACCTCTTATATTATATTGGTATTCTATTTTCAGTTCTTCAGCAAGAATAATTTCTTTTATATAATCAGATTGTAGTTCATTGACCGAATCTAATCTATTCCCTTGTAATTGAGTTTTACATTCTTTTCCTTTTTTATCTTGATATTCTAAAGGAATATCTAAAGATTCATCATACATATACTTAAATAATTTTGCATCACATTCTTTAAAAATAGTAGAGGAGGCTATATTGGTAAAACTCAATAAAAAGTTTACTCGTTCTCTATTTTTAAAATCTGAAAATTTTGTCTCAATAGCAATACTATCTATTTTACCTCTTTTGATAAGTTCTTGAGACAGTTTTGAAACAATCCTTTTTGCGACAATTCTTGCTGATGATGAGTTATGATCCTTAGAAAAATCTAATGTCTTTGTTTGCCTATCTACTGCTACAATAACTTTTGCAGTACTATAAGAAGTGCTAACCAGTGCTTGCGTATTCGGGATTTTCGTGGCTAATTGTACTGTAATGCAAAAATTATCATTGTCACCTTGTGGATATATTGGTATAAATGAAAGTATGTCAGCTTTTAAACCATGTTGTAAATCAGAAACACTGATCATATCAGTGGTAAATAAATCTTTAATTTTTGAATCCTTATCCAATAAATCAAAGCGCAGAGAACTTGAACTAAACGGTTTATCTTTAATATTCACTATATCAACAATAGATTCAATGTCTATTGGACTAAATAATATACTGGTCATTAATTGAAGTATTTTTGCTTTTGCTGCTGTTTTAAAGATAATTCCCTTGTTTTTTAAGAATAATCTGAGATCTTCAGGTAGAATAGCATCTGAATTTAAAAAAGGCTTTAAAGAATCACCATACGGAAGATATTCTATCAAGTGTGGTTCTATTCTTAATTTTTTCCCCTTATTTCTTGTTTCATCAAAATGACTATCCTTTAAATTATCTGATATATCTACTGGAACTTTTGATAAATCTATAGAATTGCATAAATTAAATTTTTCGATTCTTATTTTTTTAATTAATTCATTGTTTCTATAGTTGCGAATAACTTCATTTACTTCATTTTGATATTGTTGCTCATAATCTGAAAAATATATCTTATACTCATTTGCTAACCCGCTTGTTAGACGTATTAATAACCATATTAGTTTTTTTAACCTTTCTTTGCTGTATGGATCAGAACAAAAAAGTAAAACGCTAATTTTTTGCTCATCTTCTTTTACAACAGGTAAGATTGAAGAATTAATATATTGAGGTGGTAAATATGTATCTCTCTTCCCTATATTATCCATCTGTGAATTATCTTCTGTGATCGGATATAAAAATTTTGTGACTTGGTCTTTTCTATATTCTCTAGCAGTAATAATAGAACTGATAATAAAATCAATTTGTTTATTATCGACAGTATAATATATTACATTATTATGTAAATATTGTTTTTTAAAACAATCAGACAAGTTTGGCATTTTTTTATTTTTTTCGGCTTCATCAAGCGACAGAATAAATTGTATATAGTGTTCCATTGCATTTTCTGTAATAATTGTTTTATTGTCAATTAATTTTTGTCTTACTTTATCAAAACTATAGATTTTGCTTTTTATTTCTTCTGAAAAGTTAAAAGGATATCCGGCGACCAAATCTGCATTCACATAAATAATATCCTGTTTACCATCTTTTAACGGACTATCTTTATCACCCCAATAATCTAATTGAAAAATTTCATCTTTTTCTAATTTTTCATTGTAAATTGTTACCTTCTCTTGGAAATTAAACGCATCCCAACCTATCAATTTTAGAATATGTTTGATGATAGTAGATTCCGGATTTTCATTTACAGCAGCAGAAGCAGGAAGTAAGAGTGAATAAAGACTATTTTCTAAATAAGTTTCGACTGATTTTAACGTACTTAATAAAGTATTCTCAAACTCTATACGTGTGATATTTTCACCTTTTATAGCTTCTTGGAATATTTGCTCATTCATTGCTTTAGCAAACAATCTCCCTAATCGGCTACCAACGTGCGGTTTTTGTCTATTTTCAAAAAATTCATTAATTTTTACAATAATCAAGTTTTCAAAATCTTGAATCGATATATCTCTATTTATAATTAGAACATCCCCAATTTTATTATTTTCAAGCAGCCGCAATTTTGAGTCGACATAACCAACTAATATTAGTTCATATTCATCAGCAGCCTTTTTAGTACTTTCTACTAACTCATTTGCCCAATGCTCAGCAGACGAAAATGTAAAAATATTTTTTGATGACTTTACCTGAACAAATTTCTTCTTTTTATCTTTATATGTCCATCGTATATCGACTTTTTCAGATTCATCATTGGGTTCTACGGAAATAGTTTCCCAATCCAATTTAAAAGAATCTAGTAAAGATACAAGAGATTGAACCAAATATCCTTTTATTGCATAGCTTCCATTCATACTTTTTGTCTTTCCTCCTCTCACAACCATTTATCCAATATCATTTTTTTCTTATCGGCGCAAGCAGCCATCACCGCTTTTGCAGCAGCAATTTCCGATTCGTAAATTTCTATCTCTTTGAGAGCCTTCCGCTGTTCTTCAGTCGGAGCAGCCTGCACTGAAAGGCTTTTAATTCTGTCAATCGAGGCTCTGTAACTACGGCTAAATCCGGCTTTTTTGCCCTCTTTTTCAAGCAGGTAAGCCATATATTTTGGGAGGATATCATCTGTTTTTATTCTTAAAACACCGCAGTGGTCAGTCGGGTAAAAAGGTATGTCTGCATCCATAGTATTTACCATCCAATCTCCATCTATTCCCCATAAAACCGAAGGCTTTGAAAAATCTTGAATAAGGAGTTTGTCAATCATTCCGAACGGTTCGAATACATTCGCGCTATATACCGGGATAGTATATTGAGGACTTACTTCCGAATTGACTACTCTTTTGCCAATAGAAATATCGAAAATAGCAGTATCTGACAATCTGAATGTTACTCCCCCCCCAACATTTGTAATCACTTCAAGGCGTTCAAATACTTGAGCGATTTTCTTTTTGTACTCTTCTATACTCATTCGGCTCGTATTGTATTCTTCATCAACTTTCTCGCATTCAGCAACAATTTGTTGTTGAAGCGGTTCATCTATATCGGGAATTTTAAGCAATGCTATATCATGGCGATAAACGTGAGGCTGTCCTGCGCCTGTTTGTAACGTAAAAATTTTATCTTGAATAGATAATAAAAAATTATAAATAAAAAATGTGTGCCAGTCATTTTTTCCTCTTACTGTTATACAATCGGAGGCAAAAATAGGTTCTTTCCAAAGATTTACAAAGCCTGCATTCGCTCCGCTTGCACTGATAGTTATCGTATTAGCAGGGCGATTAGCTTCATTATGGAGATATGCATAGTCAATGCCTCCAGCAACTACTTTGATGTTACCTTTTTTAGTTTGCGCAGATGTAATTGATTGCCCCTTCACTATGGCAGCACCGCTATCCTCCAACTTTACCAACGGATACTTGCTGCTTATTTCAATCGTTTTATCGGGAGTCAGTTTTATTGCTTTGTTAAAACTCACTCTTGAAAAATCGATCATATCGCTCAAATGGGCTACGGTACAGTATTGCTGCTTATCTTTATCCAGATTCAACCCTGCTGCAGCAGCGGAGAACCTATTACGAATAGCGGCAGCGATCGTTCCAGCAGCGTTACGGTCATACTCATTGTAGAGCATACCGCCGGGGGTATGTATTTGTATACCTTCGGAACCTTTGCGGGTGCTCCAGTCGTATCCTAAAAAGCGTTTCTGTTCGGCGTTATCACTGGGAGCAGTAACAATCAATGTTTTTTGTTTGTACGTTAGTCCAAAATAGAAGAGCTTTTCACATTCAATCGGTTTTGCATAATTATAAAACTCCTGTTTTAACCGTCCTGCTTGCTCCCCTTTATTCAGTTTCCTGAATGGATTCGATTCTTGCAGTTTTATAATTTTGGGTAGCTTTTGAAAAACTTCAGCATACATATTCAGATATTCGCATTGTTTAAAACCATTATATGAAACGGTTTGAGCGGTAAATGCGTGATATTCTTCTTTTGTTACTCGTATCTTTTTCAAATACTCCTCTAAAATCTCATGATCTTCCCATTCTGCCGTTTCCGCTGCGTGAATAATAGCATCGGCGCTATCCTGTTTGAGATCACTTTGCTTGGGCGGCTCATGATATTTTTCCAGAAACAGCACGACTGTATTAGTGCCCGTTGCGCCGAATGTTTTACGTCCAAATTGCACAATTGCACGAAGCATGAAATTTTTCAAAAGAATTTCCCGCGCCCCAATGTAACTATTACTATCGTTACTCAAAATAGAAGACGGTAATATAACGGCTGCTATCCCCTTAGGTTTTAATAATTGAGCAATACGCTCGACAAAAAGCGTTTCAATTTCACTCCCATCATTGGAAATCTTATTGAGCAGTTCAAAAGTATTATTTTGTAATTTCAAATGTAATTTGAAAGCTGAAACACTGTACGGAGGATTTGCCACCAAAATATCAAAAGCATCATTTTCAATTTGTTTTTCTGACTTGTTTTCAAGGCCGTCGCCAAAAATAATGTTTCCGCTGCCAGCGCCATTCATAAAAAGCGATATTTTTGCAACACGAGCTAAACGATAATCTTTTTCGATACCGAAAATATGCTTTTCAACCCAAGTGTTATTTCCATCCGTTTGCAGTCGCTTATTGATACTTTCCACCGCTTCGGTAAGAAAGTGTCCTGATCCGCAGGCGTAGTCGATTACTTTGGGGATTTTGCTTAACGGTAAGCTGTCCCAAATAAACCGCGTGATGGGCATCGGTGTAAAAAATTGTCCTTCGCTTTGTTTGAACCCTTTATTTAAAAGCTGCTCGAATAAATCTCCTAAAAACTGATGCTTCGACGGATACACAATCCGGTGATTTTCAAAAAGCTGAACAACTTCTACTAAAATCTTTCCGTTCTGAAAAAACAATTCTTCATTATGTACGTCCTTGAATGAAAAATCATTATTTGAATAAAATTTAAGAATGCGGATAGTCTTTTTTAAATCTTCAATGGCGTTCGCACGTTTATGGCTGCTATAATTTTGAAAGAGATTTTCAGCGTAGTCGTTTGATACATAAAAGATTTTTTCACCCATGAAATCTTGCATACCTTCCGTATGGAGCCGCTGTAAGCGGTCTTGAAGCGTTTCGTATGTATCGGCGCCTTGCCGGTATTGAAATTCTACCTCATCGTTATCATCCTTTGTGATTTCGTCAACAAGCTTACAAATAAAGAGCGCTACCAATCGGTTAAAAGCATTTTCTTTGTCGCTGACATTATTATGCCGCAAAATTTCTTCAAATTTATTTACGATTTTATCGTCGGGGTCGAAATCTTTCAAATCTTTTTTACATAACGAACGGATACCGATGTTATACGCTTGTGTCTCTTCGCCGACTAACAGTCCCTGCCAAAGTTTTTGTCCATAGGTCTCAGTCCACGACATAAAATATTCAGGAACCGAAGTTGCATTTTTATAAAGCGGTACGGATGTATCTTCTTCCGCAATTTTTATGACATTCGCATCGTCTGTACAGTTTATGGTTTCTTCCTGAAACATAATGGCACCGTCTTTCCAATCCGACGTGTATAAAGCTATCCATTTTGTACTACGTTCTTGCTGCCAATATGAGAAAAGCTGCCCGCCATCCGCTTTTAGCAATTTCAATGCTTTGGAATATTCTTGTCCCGCAGTCTTACATTCGATAATAAACAATGTATTTTTGCCGTCTGTATCATAAACACAAATATCTGCTTTACCGCCTTTACTATCATGCCCAAGATTCCAGCGTTTTTCCAGTTCAATATGCTCAGGACGATAGCCTTTTTCCAATAGACGGTGTACGCATTCAAAGACCACAAAGTTTTCAGGATGTGCAAAATTACAGGTTGTCCGGTCATTTATTTTTATTGCAGCAGGATAAATCAGTTCGCCTTTATCCCAATCAGCGCTCATCACATCACCGGTGAGAGCGCTGAGTTTTTTAGAAAATATATTCTTATTCTCGGTAAACTTTAGTTCCCGTAATACTTGTTTGAAATTGTTCCTGTCAATCATGCGTAAATCCCTATTTGTTGAGGTTTTCCTATAATTTTACAAACCTCAACACAGTCATTATAGACGTTCTCTACAAAATAACAAGCAGAGAAAAACTGGAAATAAATGGAATTCCTCGAATGCGTCATAAATATTTGATGTTATTATTGACATCATCAATAAATATATCTACAATCAACATACCCCGACGCAAGCGTCGGGGTATTAAACCCTCCGCACGAATAAAGATAAAAGGAGTTATTACTATGGCACAGACAAACATAAATATCCGTATGGACGAGAACCTAAAAAAGCAGTTTGAAGCTTTTTGTTCCGACATTGGGATGACCATGACAACAGCATTTTGCGTATTTGCAAAAACAGCGGTTCGGAAACAAAAAATACCGTTTGAAATATCAACGGAGCCGTTTTATTCTGCAAGTAATATTGGTTACCTTGAAAAGAAAATGGCAGATTATAAGGCAGGCAAACTTCAGCTGGCAGAGCATGAATTGATAGAGGATTAACTGTATGCCGGACAAGATAATACAGTGGGACATTGACGCTTGGAACGATTATGTTTACTGGCAGACACAAGATAGAAAAACGCTTAAACGGATAAATCTTCTTATTAAAGATATCAGTCGTAGTCCGTTCGAGGGGCTAGGCAAACCGGAACCGTTAAAAGGTGCCTTAACAGGATTTTGGAGCCGTAGGATCGATGAAGAAAATCGACTTGTGTATGTCGTAGAGGAAAAGGTTATTATACTGATTTCCTGCCGCGGACATTACGAGAATTAATTGAATTTTTTGAAAAGCCCCAATAGCATTGTAACGACAAGGTACTATTATGGAACAAGATCAAGAAAACGATTACAATCAAAAGTTTAACGGCGGAGTTTGGAAGCGGATTGTAAAAGAGTTTGCGTTCTTTAAATTGCTCTTTATTTCAGGTTTTATTTTTTCGGGGCTTGAAGGAATCTGCGCAATTGCACAACCTAAAATCACCAACTATGTTATCGACGTTTTTGTAAAAGAGCGGAATTTACAGAATTTTATTCCGGTCGTTGTGCTGACCTGTGTCTTCATAGTGTTCGCAGTTCTTGTTACGTTTTTCTATATTATGACAATCGGCACGGTCGAAGTAAAGATGTGCAATCGCTTACGGATCCGCTGCTTTAATCATTTACAAAGTCTTTCTCTCTCATTTTACGATGCGAATTCGGTCGGCTCTCTTATGTCACGCATCACCTCGGATATCAATAAATTATCGGAGCTGGTGGCGTGGGGCGTATCCGATTTATTGTGGGGCTTTTTTATGTTATTCGCGCTCATCTTTACGATGTTCCACGACAATATTAAACTCGCCCTTATTGTATTAACGACATTCCCGCTGATTATTGCATTAAGCATTTATCTACGCACAAAGATATTAAAAGCGCAACGGAGAGTACGGACGGTAAATGCACAGCTGACGGCGGCATATAACGAAGATATTCAAGGTGCAAAGACGACCAAGACGCTCGTGCGAGAGGAGTTGAACGCAAAAGAGTTTTTCTCCAAAACGGAGAATATGAAGGCTGCTTCGATACGTGGAATTTTGCTTTCTTCTATTTTGATGCCTGCGGTACAGATTATCGGATCGTTAGGTACGGGGCTGGTTGTCTTTTACGGCGGAAGTGCTGTTATCTCGCAGGCGATTAGTTTGGGACTGCTTGTTGCATTCCTTTCGTATGTTACTCAGTTCAACGCCCCGCTTGCAGGAGCATCAGCGCTGTTTGCGGAATTGATATCGGCACAAGCAGCGGCGGAACGAATTTTTGCACTGCTTGAAGAAAAACCTGATATTCAGGATACGGAAGCGGTTATCAAAAAATACGGCACCGCACTCAACCCGACGGAAGTGCAGCGTCCTGCCATAAAAGGAACCGTACAGTTTGAGCACGTATCATTTTGGTATAAAGAAAGCGAACCTGTTTTAACCGATTTTAATTTGATGGTGCAGGCCGGTGAAACGCTTGCGCTCGTCGGGTCTACCGGAGCGGGAAAGTCCACTATCGTAAATTTATTTTGCCGATTTTATGAGCCGAAGCAGGGATGTATTTTAATTGACGGCATCGATTACACCGAAATGCCGGAAACATGGATACACGAAAACCTCGGCTATGTATTGCAATCACCGCATTTATTTTCGGGCACAATCGAAGAGAACATCCGCTACGGCAAGCTCGATGCAACGGAAGAAGAAATTATCGCGGCGGCAAAGCTTGTTGACGCTCACGAATTTATTTCCGCGATGCCGGACGGCTACCAAACACAGGTAGGCGAAGGCGGCGGGCTGCTTTCAACGGGGCAAAAGCAGCTCATCTCATTTGCGCGTACGCTTGTGCGGAATCCGCGCCTGTTTGTGTTGGACGAGGCCACTTCTTCCGTCGATACGGAAACGGAACAAAAAATTCAAAAAGCGATTGCCGCTGTGTTGAAAAACAGAACCTCGTTCGTAGTGGCGCACCGCCTTTCCACTATCCGCAATGCCGATAAAATCATTGTTATCGAAAAAGGCAGGATGATAGAAGCAGGTACACACGAGGCATTGTTGCAGAAAAAGGGACATTACTATCAGCTTTATTCGATGCAATTTTTGCAGGAAAAAGAAGGTATCATGCAGGGCGAAAGGGCGTGATTGTTCCGTATGAAAGCCGGAATCCTCGGCACCCTGCGTAGTGCCGTATTGCTTTTTTATAAACCCTTACGCAACAGTCAAATTCTTTACCCACCGCTCTTTTTTCAGTTGATGTCTGGCGATGAGCAGTTTAAGAAAATCACTGAGCTTTGCAAGTCCGAACATCGCAACGGGCGAAAGCGCGGTACAATAGGTGAAAATAAGCATTACCGGCAAAAATACCATTGAGTTGACGCTGATATCCACCCATGCGCCAAGCTGTGCATCGCCACCGGCGCGGGAAATTGCAAGCTGCGTATTAAGGTACGACCACAGCGGCATATAAAGCGCGATAACCCATATAAGATTCCGCGTGATGATATGTGAGGCCGGCGAAAGCCGGATAAACACAACGGGAATAAGAAACACCGTGAGAGCCTCGCAGATGCCGACGAAGATACCGAAGATAAAAAACCCCGAAAGGAACCATCGCGCCTGTTTGCGGGCTTCGTCTAATTTATTTTGTCCGAGCGAACTGCCGACGATTATACGTACGCAAGTAAAAATCACCGGAAAGATTAAAAAGAATATATTTGCAATCGTCCAACCGGCAGCCATGCCTGCGACGACCTCCGCCCCACCGCGGCTGTTGTACAGTGCCGCGACAATCGTTTCGGTTCCCACCCACGAAATATCGGAGGCAAACACCAAGCCGAGCTTCTTAACCATCTGCATGAACAATTTCCATCGGACTTTCCAAAGCGACAATATCTGTACATAAAATGCAGGCTTTTTGATATGCACATAGATAAGCAGGAGAACAACTTCGGCACAGCGGGCTATCAGCGTCGCATACGCAGCGCCCTTTACCTCCAACCGCGGCGCTCCGAAATGGCCGTAAATCAAAATGTAGTTTCCAAAGGTGTTGATCAAAGTAGAGATAATCGCGCTGTACATAATGATCTTTACCTTGCCGATATCACGCAGGGAAGAGGTAATCGCGGTAGAAAAGGCAATAGGGATAAAGGTAAGTAGGATAATATGCAGATACCGTTGCCCCTCTGCAACGATTTCTGGCGCCTGCTGATTCCCATGAACTAAAAAGCCGAGGATATGTCCTGAAAAAAAGAATGAGAAAACCGTAAACAGCGCGGCACAGGCAAGCATCATAATCTGCTTAAACCGGTACGTTTGCTGCATTCCGCCTGCATCTTTTGCGCCGTTAAATTGGGACATAAACATACCGCCGGTTTCGGCAAACGTCCCGATCGTTGTCAAGAAGAGGAAGGTGAATTGATTGGTGATATTGACCGCGCTCATTTTGATGTCGCCCAGCCCGCCGACCATAAAGTTATCGATCAGCGAAACGAGGCTTTGCACAAAGGTCTGAATCATTACCGGTATGGCAAATCCAAGCGCCTGCCGATAAAAGTGAACCGGCCCCAGCGAAAATCTTTTTAATTGCATTTTCTTCCCTATAGATCATCCTTTAGCGCGGAAGATTTTGCATAAGCCGTAGACTTTGCTTCAAAGAAATCCGTCTTGATGAGGTTTGCGTTGCTGTATTGGCTTACCCAGCTCATGGAGGCAGGTTCTTCACGGTGGCCTTCGTACAATGGTTCAAAACCGAGGTTTTCGCAGCGAAGGTTGCCGAGGTACTGAATGTAGTCGGTAACCATGCCGCGGGTCAGTCCGGGAATGTCGTCGCCGATAACGTAATGCCCCCATGCAATTTCCTGTTCACAGCCTTCGCGGATCATGCTGCGGAACAGCTCGTTGTTTTCCGGCGTGAACAGCTGCGGCTCTTCCTTTTGCAGCTCATGGATGATCGAGCGGAATAGCCACAAATGCGTGTTTTCGTCGCGGTTGATGTAGCGGATTTCCTGCACGGAGCCGGGCATCTTGTTATTCCGACCGAGGTTATAAAAAAACATAAAGCCGGAATAAAAATATACCCCTTCCAGAATATAATTGGCGACGGCAACCTTGAGCAAGGCAAGCGCGCTTTTATCATCCTGAAACTCATTATATAGGTCGCCGATAAACTTGTTCCGTTTTAAGAGGTGCTCATCATCCTTCCACTGATAAAGGATGGCAGTCCGCTCGTCGGGGGAGCAGATGGTGTCCAACATGTAGCTGTAGCTCTGCGAGTGTACTGCCTCCTGAAACGCCTGAATGGTAAGGCAGAGGTTTACTTCGTTTGCGGTAATATACTGTCCGACATTCGGTAGGTTCGCCGTCTGAATGCTATCCAAAAAAATGAGGAAGGAAAGGATTTTATCATACGCGGTTTTTTCCGTGGGGCTGAGTTTGCGGTAATCCTGCACATCGGTATTCATATTGATTTCTTCCGGTATCCAGAAATTATTCATCGCCTGCCGATACCATTCGCTTGCCCATGTATACTTCATGTTGTTAAAGTCGTTGAGGTTGGTGGTGTTCCCGCCTATCATCTTCCGCAGATGGACTTCGATGTCGCCCGTTTCGTTAAAGAGCTTTTTACGAGAAAGCACGGTTTCGTTATCTATCATCAAAATACTCCTTGTACTGTTCTATATATATAATATTTAGCTCTCAAACATAAAGGATAAAAGATATTAGCTCTCTATTAATGAGATCAAGTGGCAGATTGCGTAGTATCGAATTCCAACAGATAGTTGCTAAACACATTGATGACTGTTGTGTTTTCGTAGACGGTTACTCGCGGGGCTTGAAGATCATAAAGATGAATGTGTCCGTGTAAAAAATAGCGCGGCTTAAACTTTTTTATGAACCATAAAAAGCATTTAAATCCCACATGGCATGGATCGGGGCGGTCGTGGATACCGAAGGGTGCTGCATGAGCGACAAAAACATCTACATATCGACCATAGCGCAGCTTGTTGTAAATGAGGCGCGGCACCATTGCGAGTAGCTGCATCTTCATTTGATGTTCAGTGTATTGCCCGACGTCGCTATTATACCGGATACTTCCCGAAACCCCGGCAAAAAGTATGCCGTTCTCTCGGCGTGTGGTAAAGCCAAGATACGTTGACCCGTACCCTTCAGAGCGGATTGCGGCAATAGTTTGTAAGGAAGCGCTCGATCCAAGGTTTTTATGATAGTACGGCAATGCAGTGAGATTATGATTCCCAAACACAAAGAAAAGCGGTTTATTCAACGATGAAACGATAAATTCCAAATACTCCATTGGTAAATCCCCTGCCGAAATCACAAGATCGACATCTTGGTACCGCTCTTTGATATTGACACTGTAAATGAGCGGATCGATTTGATCGGAAATGCAGAGGATCTTCATGCCTATATGCCTTTTATTGTTTTTAAAATTGACTCCAGTTTGTCTTTATCTATTAATTCAAATGGACGGTTCTCGGCAAAGCTTAATGCAGCCCGTGAGAAACCGCTTGAGGTAATGACAACGACCCGCACTAATCCCTGCGCTTTCATCTGTTCATGTAGCGAACGCAAAAAGGAATCTCCTATGATGTCGCTATCCCGCGAATAGATAAAGAGTTTGGGCTGCTTCCGTACATTCATCCATTTTTCGGAGTTATCTTCCAAGGCGATGATGGCACAGCCTTGTTTAATTTCCTTTTGAGACTGAACCAAAAGCGCGAATGCTTGTTCTGTAACCGCTTTACAGAGTTTGAGGAATGCTTCCGCGCTAACGGTAAGATATTCCTTCATGAGATCGTTTGAACGGAGGTCTCGATACTGGTTCAGCTTCTCTGTAACATCCTTATAGCTCGGCATTACAGTATGGATTGCCTCCCACTGCTCAATAGCGCGGTCGAGGTCTCTCATTTTTTCGTAACAGGCCGCAGCCGCATAACGGAGACGTAACGTATCGGGATTCGAATTTTTTGCAGTCGTGAGTTTAAGCGCGCGATCGAACTCAAAGGCGGCCTTTTCAAGACTATTTGCATCAAGATAGCACAAACCGCGCTCGGTAAAACACTTTTGCCGGAGATCTGCATTGCGAGCAGCTTTTTCAAATGAAGCCAACGCTTGTGCATATTCTTTTGATTCACGAAGCAGCCGCCCTTGATAGTACAGAGCAGTCGTATTATCCGGTTCAAGCTTCAGTGCGATAGCGATTTCCTGTTTTGCCTCATTCATCATCTTATTGCGGAACAAAAGCAATCCGAGCGCTGCATGAGCTGCGGCATGTTTAGAATTAAGATTAATCACCTGCCGGTAATGAAAAATAGCCTGCTCCGTCTTATTGAGCTGCTCAAAAAGTTGCCCGATAGCATAATGATATTCCGCATTTTGGGGGTCGAGTTTTATCAGTAATGCATATTCTGCGAGTGCTTCCGTATGTTGTTGGAACCGCTCATATAGTTGCGCCGTTAAATTTCGGAATTCTTTTTCTTGGGCTTTCGAGTCAAATACGGCCTTACTGATGGTTTTAAACTCCATCAAAGCGAGTTCGGCACGACCATCAGCTAAATAAGCTTTTCCAAGGAGATAGTGGGCTTTTGTATCACGCGGGTTTTTTGCTATAATAGCTTTTGCCCGTTTAATTGCTGTTGCATACTTGCCGGCATTGATATATTTTTCTATTATAGCTGTTTTTTTCGGTGAAAGAATCGAGCGTATTAGTAAAAAAGCTAATAATAAAATAGAGAAAGCAAGGATACCAATGAAACTAATAAGGTACAAAGACATAGATTTATGGTATAATTTTTGAGAGGTAATGTCAATGAAGTATATTTGCCGCGTATCGGCTCGAAAATTAATTTCGATTGTTATCTATCTAATAATAGCCACACAGGGTTTTACAGAAGACGCTATAACACAAGGAAAGAAATTACTGCTGAATAACCAGCCGGATAAGGCAGTGCCACTTTTCTATGAGGCTATGGCGGAAGAAAAGGACAACCCTAAAATCAACTTGTATTTAGGTGTATGCTATATTAGCCTCGGTAAATATGCAGAAGCCGAACAGCAATTGCTGGCTGGCAAAAGCAAAGATACCACAGGTTCATATCTCTACTCATATAATTTAGGGAATGTCTATTTTTTGCAAAGTCGTTTTACAGAGGCGGAGGAGGCTTATACTGCGTCGTTGGCAGCACGCCGTGCCTATCCACCGGCGGTGTTGAATAGAGCGAATACCTATATTAAATTGGAACAATATCCGCAAGCATTGGAAGATTATAAATTTTATTTAAACCTTGATCCTGCTACTTCCCAAAGACAGGCAATTCAGCGTATGGTATCGCTTTTGGAATCGGAACAGCGTGAGGCGGAAATGATTCGGATGCAGGAAGAAGCACGGAGGTTGGCGGAAGAAGCCGAACGGAAGGCCGCAGAAGATCGATATAAAAAGTTACAAGATGAAATAAATGCTAATTTACAATCAGTGGATAATGCTTCTTCTCTTTCTGTCGGATCGGATGAAACACTTGACTATTCGGAGGACTATAATCTTGAATGATTTACACAAATATTTAATAGGAACGGCGGCGGGTATTGTACTGTGCCTTTTAATTTGGGGCGGGTACTCTCTTATTTTCGGTAGAAAAGGAACAAATAACATACCGATTTCAAAAAATGAACTGAATGGTGACGCTATGGGAACCTCTCCAGGGCGCTCTTCCGATATTTTAGGGAATAATGGTGTGTTTGTACCCGAAAATGACAATAATGAACTCACGCAGGAACAACAGGAACGGCTTTTGGCTGCACAAGCTGCAAATGAAAGTCTTACTAAAAAGTATGATCCCCAAGATGGAAGCAACGTACAAAATCAGCAAAGTTTATCGAACGGTCAAGCGGATGGAACCGGGGATGCCTATCAGGGAGTATTCGGCTATGACACGCTTGCGCTTAACCGCGGAACACAGGAGCAGGAAGCAGTACGGGAAATAGGAAATCAAAAACTTGAGGAAGGACGCAATAAAGTACGCGCTCATATTGTGCAAGGGAAAAATGCTGCTCAAAAAAATCAGCTGGGCAATGCACTCACTGCTTTTGAACGGGCTGATGAAGCTATGCCTGATGACAAAGATTTTGAAGCATCTTCATATTACGATATAGCATCTTCGCTCTTTTTATTATCAAAAACGGTGCCTGATGTTCAGACTGCTCAAAAAGCTCGGGATGAAGCTGAACGGTATATAAAGAAATCTCTCGCGGCTCGCAATAATACGGACGCTCGCGAGCTTTATAGTAATATCATAGCTGAGCACCAAAAAGCGGCCGAAGCAAAGCGTCAGCAGGCGCTGTTAGCCCAACAGCAAGCGGCAGAACGCGCACGTAAAGAAGATCAAGCACAACAGCAGCGGAGACAGGTCGTAGAACTGATCGGACAAGGGAAAAACGCCGTAAACAAACGGCAGCTGAATAACGCTGTATCATCCTTCGATAGAGCGGCCGCTTCGATGCCGGACCATAAACAGTTCGCAAGCGATTCATACGCGGAAATGGCAGATGCGATGCTCAATCTTGCACAGCGCCTATCCGATCCGAACGATGTGCAGACATCGCTGAATAAGGCCGAAAACTACATTAAAGCAGCGCTCGCTGCACAGAACAGCTCCGGTGCCCGTAATCTTTACGCTAAAATACTTGATGCCCGCAAAGAACAAGAGCGGCTTGCACAAGCAAGAGCTGAGGCTCAGCGTAAGCAGCAAGAACAGGCTGCTCAAGCCGCAGCGCAGAAAAAAGCTGAGGAACAACGCAAAGAACAGGAGCGGCTTGCGCAAGCAAGGGCTGAAGCTCAGCGTAAACAACAAGAACAGGCCGCCCAAGCCGCAGCGCAGAAAAAAGCCGAAGAACAACGCAAAGAACAGGAACGGCTTGCACAGGCAGGGGCTGAAGCTCAGCGTAAACAGCAGGAAAAACCGAAAACAGCTGCGTACAAACAGGTGGAAAACCTTATAGCACAGGGAACTGCCGCAGCTCAACGGAAACAGCTGAATAACGCTGTTCTTGCTTTAGACAGGGCAGACCGCATCATGCCAAAAGATAATGATTTTGCGGAAGAGTCCTATCGCAAAATGGCCGATGCGATGTTCGGCTTGGCGGAAAATTCAACGGACAAGCAGACGAAAGCAAGTGCATTAAAAAAAGCCGGTGAGTATATTAAAAAGGGGCTTGCAGCAAAGAACACCCCTGAATCACAAGCTCTAGCTGCAAAAATTACCGGTGCGCAATCGGCGCTTCAAACTCAAGCACGTCCAACTGCAAAACCACAGACCGCCCAGCAAACCGGCGCCGCAGCCTCACGCCAAGCGCAATCTACTGTACCGCAAAAAAATAATGCGGCAAATAATGCGGGCACGCAAGCGGCAGCACAAGCCCGCGCCGCAGCAGCTCAAGCGGAGGCTGCACAAAAAGCACAAGCAGAGTTGCTGGCCAAAAAACATGAAGTAGATGCACTGGTGCAACAAGGAAAAAAATCTGCAGCAAGCGGCAACTTTGCCGCAGCGCAAAGCGCTTTCAGTAAAGCAGCGGCGCAGATGCCGTCAGGTGATACCTCCTTTACGGCCGAACAATACAGGGAAATGGCGGAGGCCATGTATTCGCTTTCAAACAATTCTCCGGCTAATAGAGGGCAAGCACTAAACGAAGCATCCGGCTATATTAAGAAATCGCTGGCGGCTAAAAACGATGACGCAAAAGCTCATTATGTATATTCGCAAATAGCAGATGCCCAAAACAATGCGGCGCTTGCCGTACAGGAATTGGAGTCTGCTCGCCGCTTCGATCCGCAAAATGCTCAATATAATTATGAGTTGGGTAGAAAGTATTTTGCACAGAAAAAATACCCCCAAGCCCGTTCCTGTTTTGAACAAGCCGTGAAATCCAATCCGCAATTTGAAGCAGCTTTTTTCAATCTCGGTATGACGCATAAGGTTATGAACGCAAATGACGCCGCTCTTACAGCTTTTTCAAAAGCTGCAACGTTAAAGCCGGATTATGTCCGTGCCTGGATCGAAATAGCCCGTATGCAGGATAAAAAACGAAATTATAGTGAGGCAATTAATAACTATCGAAAGGCATTATCATTGGAACCATCAAATACTTCAGCATTAAAAGAGATGGCGCAAGTGTATTCAAAACAAAAGGATGCCAAACAAGCGGAGCGCTATTTTAAAGAAGCATTAGCGTTAGGGGATACCGATCCGGTAACGTATTATAATCTCGCTGCGGTACAACTTGAACTTGGCAAGGTGACGGAAGCGCTACAAAATGCTCAAAAAGCGTTAGCCGGTAACGATAAGGATGCCCGCTTCTTATATACGTATGGTTTGGCGCTTGAAAAAAACAATCGGCTGCGCGAAGCGGAAGACTATTATGCCCGTTCTGTGGCAGCCGATGGACAATACGGTAAACCCCGCATCAACCTCGGACGGATACAGCTGGAAGCCGGTCGTCTCGATAGTGCAGAAGAGCATCTGCTCGCGGCATACAGGGCAGAAGCTTCAAATTTTGAAGTAAATATAAACTTAGGAAAACTCTACGGGTTAAAACATGAATATGGGAAAGCCATCGATTATTATACAAATGCGATAAAAATTATGCCGAATAATATTGATGCACGTCAGAATCTCGCAGCTGTCTACCTATCAGCCGGATTAAAAGAAAATGCACGCGATACCTATCAGACTATCATAAAAACAAATCCACAGGCATGGGATAGTTACTATGAGCTCGGAAAAGTGTATATTAGTTTGGATAACAAGGCGGAAGCAAAGGCCATTTTTGAGCAGTTGCTTAAACAAAGGCCAAATGATCGTCATGCGGCCGAAGTTAAAAAGTTGTTGGTTAATCTTTAGAAATGAAAATTTTTATAACGGTACTTATTAGCCTTTCGGCTGTTTTGGTAGTATCTTTAAGGCAAGGATAACGATTATGGCATCAGTAGAAAAGAAACGGTTGTTAAATCTTCCTATTAAGTTGGTTTTAACACAGGAAGGTTCGACCTTCTTTATTAAGCAGAATAAGAAACTGTTGCGATTTACTTTGGCAGGAAATGTTGAAGAGTATGGAATCTCTCTGGATTCTTTTGTCCCCGACAACATTCAGCGGCTTATCCTTGCAAACTATATCTCAAAGATTGAAATCTCGCAGTCGGAATTAGGCTCTTCTCGCCAAGAAATTATGGATTTATCCAAATTGATTGTATTTTCTCTATTATATCGTCAATACGATGTGTTTATATTTAAGCAGATATTGGCTTCACCGGTAATTAAGAAGTGGAATAGACTCAACCCAGCGAACATTATCGATGAGAAGACGCACATTAATCAGAGATATTTAGCAGCAATTTTAAAAAAAAATGAAGATATTATTTACAAAACAAAAAAGGAAATCTTGGCGCCATTGTCTGCCTTTATCAGCAAAGAAGATCTTTCTCCCGCAGATAAAAATATGAAGCTCTTCCTAAGTGAAAAATTCCTTAATAATTTGCGGCCCTTTATATGGTTTATCATTACAAAATTTAAAACCGCCCCGAATTTTGATCTTATCATACGGACAATCCGTACCAGCCTTAATGAATATATCGACAAAACTAAAATAGCCGAATATATCTCACTTGTGTTGATGGAGTTGATTTTAAGTGCCGAAAATATAAATATGCGGAATGAAGCAAAGCAATTATTCCCCAATATAGAAGATCCACAAGATGCACTTTTCGACCCGAAAGTTCGCCAATTGCTTATTGCTGAACTGAAACGGAAGGAAGAAAAAGTCTTTGTCTCATGGAAAATTGGAGGTGGCAGTACTACTTCGATCGGTACACAGGGTAAAATGCAAATTTCAGTGTACAATAAAGCTGATTCTTCCGAAGCAATAAAAGCGAGTATAAACGACATGAAAAAGGCAGACATTAACAAAAATTCGCTTATCGATTTTTACCGTGCGCTGCCCGAAGGGTCTGATATATGCAGTCTTGGCATGTATTACATTTCGTATCTTATAGAACAATGTGAGAGTAGAAATGTTCACTTTGAATCCAGTGCAAGCAAATCTGCTTCCGATTTAACAGTCGTCAACCTATCTTTTATGTTCTAGGCCGATGAAGCACCTGTCCTTTATCTATCTATTATCATTTATTTTAATATATACCTCATGTTCATTTAATACGCCGTCTGCTGTACTTGCAAAAGAGCAACGGATATATAGTTATAATCAACAAGGTGCCTTAACGGAGTGGTTGGCTGTTTTTATGCTGATTGAAGACAACGATGGAAGAAATGATTATAAAGGCTTGATATTACGTGAAAATGCTACCGGCCTGGAGTGGGCACTCCATCGGGAAAATACTGTTTTTTTACAGGAAGCAGGATATTCAAAAAATACACAATGGGTAGGTTCAAATAAGTTCAAGTATCCCCGCCGCTTTTTTCCCGCAGGGCAGTATACACTTACAGCCTCCGATTTGGGTGGAAATAAAACGGAAATATCTTTTTCGCTGCAGGAACCCCAAGTGATAACCGCTTTACCCTTTGAGTTTACGTTGGAAAATGAACAATGGATGCTGCACATTACTCATAGCAACGCATGTTCACATTTTTCATTGATTATGCTGAGTGCTGATTTACAGCCACTGACTGTGTATCAATTGCAAATAAACGATGCCGAGCGACAAAATGGTTCGTTTGAAATGCTTGAGAATAGACCTACAGATGCACGGTATATCCAGTGTTTCGGAGAAAATTCCGACCAATCAATCGGCTTTCTCAGTACACCACTCCCTTTGCCGTAATTACTGATTTTTTACCTAAAAAGGCGAAAAGATGACATTGAAAGGACGTTTTGAAGGTGATGATAAAGAGATAGTGCTGCAGAAGGTTTCCAGCCCCACTGAAGAAGAAATAAAAAAGGCTGATTATTAAGGTATCTTTTATATAAAGTATTGACACTATTGTATTCATACCCTTCAAATACCTAAAGAGTATGCGTTTTCTAATGAACTAATCCCGATAAAAGAAAGCTTTTCTTTTGTCGGGATTTTTTGTCTTACTTCTTATTAAAATACGCTGCAAAGTCATGAATGCGCCTAATTTTATAAACTATCTGCAAAATAATGTTATTTCATATACTATAAAAATCTTATGTCTCAATCTGTTATAACATAGCTCATTATATAACAATGCTTTAATGATGTAATATTCGAAAAGATCGATAGCTCTTGCTTAAAAAACGAATATTCTATATATTATTTTGCATAAATACTGCAAAATAGAAGGAATGTAATGCTGCTTGAATTTAAAACGGCAAACTATAAGTCTTTTAAGGAAGAATTAACTTTTTCGCTTATACCTGCCCAAAAGCAAAAAGGTTTGGATTATAGTATTGCTCGGGAAAAAATTAATAAAAAAGTTTATAAAGGATTAAGCTCGGCTGTTATCTATGGTGCAAATGCTGCAGGTAAAACGAACATTATTGGTGCGATGGATACTTTTAAAAGTATTATTATAAGAGGAAATATCCGTAATGATGAAGATGCTAAAGGGGTAAATATTGCGGCTAAATCTTTGGAGCTCATCCCGAATAATACTCTTATAAAAGTTCAACCGGTCAGCTTCAGTATTAAATTTATAGAGGCAAGTATGCTTATTGAATATGCTTTTTCTCTTGATTTAGGCTTTTTTTTAGATAAAAATTATAAGCGTAAAATTCTGCAAGAAACTCTTAAAATTAATGAGAATTTAGTATTTAAAAGAAGCAACGAATTACAAATTGATAATTTAGATATTATTAAAGATTATCTTACAGAAGCTTTTAAAGCGAATCAACAAGGAGCAATTGCACTTGCACAAGGTAGCTTAAATGATGAAGAATTATTTTTGACAAATGGATTTAAAACAATCTTTAGCGTAAAGCTTTCTGCATTAATTCTAAACTGGCTAAGCAGTAAATTTATTGTTGTCTATCATTCTAATTTGTTGCGTGTAGTGGGTACGCTAACCGATCCACAAAAGAACTCCTTTTATGTAGAAGAAACTATAAATGAGGCAGCTAAATTGTTCGGTATTACTGCAAACGCACTTGGCTATGTAAATGACGAAGAAACTCACAAAGCACAATTATGTTCACTCGTAAAAGATAAACAAGAAACAGCTATTCTACCGGCCGAGATATTTGAATCATACGGTACTATCCGATTTGTTAATATATTCCCGCTCATTATGAAGGTTCTTTTAGAAGGAGGCATATTAATTGCAGATGAATTTGATGCTTCAATTCATCCTATGGCATTAATTAATATTATTAATATATTCCATAATAATAATATAAATAAAAACCAAGCACAATTAGTATTTAATACACATAATCCTATTTTTTTAAATGCTAATTTATTTAGGGAAGATGAAATAAAATTTGTAGAAAAGAATGATAAAAATATGAGTATCTCTTATTCTTTATCAGATTTTGAAAGAAATGAAGAAAATGAGGATTATGAAGACTATATGAATAACTACTTTGTAGATCATTATGGAGCTATTAAGGATATAGATTTTACACCTATTTTTGAAGAACTTATGAAAAATAAAAAAGAGGGAAAAAAATGAAAGAGAAAAGGAAAATATAGAAATAATTTCTAAAAAAGACTTTTTGAAAGAACTCGAGATTATTGTTAATGCTTATAAAAATATTTATAATGATAACGAAGTTCAAGAAATGTTT
>ERZ773083.800-NODE-800-length-23823-cov-3.419892_pt1 | contig 23823 bp, 13 predicted proteins | sample MGYA00511465_ERZ773083 | MGnify/ENA primary metagenome ERZ773083 (study PRJEB29015, sample SAMEA2738001) | human oral metagenome | biome: human oral; feature: human-associated habitat; material: dental | place: China | collected 2060 ... | reverse complement strand
TTTTGCTGTATATTATAGTCATATCGTATAGCTTGGTCTGTATTTCATATTATGCTTTCTCCGCATTTTCCTTCCATCCCAGTACCCGCTGCTTCATTCCTTTGATATCCAGCACTCCTAAGGCAAATCCTTTGCGTACCAGCTCAGAGGGAACATACTCGTCGTATTTGTCAAAGATGGGAACTTCGTTCTCGTACACAAGCTCAAGCGGGTCAAAGTTTTGTGCGGCTTCTTCGGCAATAATGCGATAGAATTCTTGTGCGCTTACCTGCATGGTAAACTGTAGGTAGTACGGTCGGGACGGACTCAAGCCTTTGAGTCCAAGCCGTGCACCGCAGCGGAGCTTGAGAAAACGTTCCAACGCAAGAAAGGCATAGCTGCCCAGCTGGGGAAAGAGCGCCCACATAGTGCCGCCAAGGGAAATGAGCGGGTGAGTGTCCATCCCTGCCTTGCTGAACGTATTCCGCGCTTCCTGCAAACGGCACACGGCATGGCGCATCAGGTACGGATAGCTTTTCTGTTCGGCAAGGACAGTATGCATCCGTTCCAAGATACGGGTATGTATATCGCCTGCCACATCACCGAAATACGCAGGGATATTTCCCTTTACCAGCGTACAGTATACCTCGCGGCGCTGGTGATCCACCTCGTCCACAGCCCACACTCTGCCTGCAATGGCTATCTTTTCGCCCACAGGCGGCGGCTTGACGATTGTTCCCAGCTCTTCGGAACCGGAACGCACCGTGTATTCGATATTTTCTTGGAACACTGCGTAAAACTTATAATTATTGACAACCCGCTCCCCGGTAATCCCGACAATCAGCCCGCCGTTTTCCGTGCGGTTGATATGATCAATAGTGATAAGGTGCCGGAGCAAGGTGCGGAAGTCCTCCTGACTGATGCGGCGGAATACCGACAGGGTCAGTACTCTGGAGGCAAGCTCCGCCGGTGTCATCTCGCCTGAGGAGGCAAGCGTGCTCATGGTCTGGTGATAGAGCAGTGAGAAGGGCAGCTTTTCCGTGCGCGGCGGTTCCACAAAGCGCTCTTCGATATAAAGCTGAACAAGTGCAATCCCTTGAATGAGATACCACGGAATCATCTCCGGCAGCATCGCCCGCGCTTCGGGATGATCTTCCCGCATAACAAACCACATTTCCGAAGGAGTGCCGCGCCGTCCGGTACGTCCCATACGCTGCAAAAAACCGGAAACGGTAAAGGGGGCGTCAATCTGGAATGCCCGCTCCAGTCTCCCGATATCAATCCCCAGCTCCAGTGTAGCGGTAGCACACACACTGATAAGCGAGTCGTCATCCTTCATTTCTTCTTCCGCACTTTCGCGGTACGAAGCGGAAAGGTTGCCGTGGTGAATTAAAAAGCGGTCGGGTTCGTGGTTGACTTCACAGTATTGCCGGAGGTACTGGCATACGGATTCACACTCCTCGCGGGAATTGGTAAACACGAGGCATTTTTTACCGCGGGTATGCTCAAAGATATAGCCCATCCCCGGATCGGCAGCCTTGGGGGCAGTATCCGTCGCGGCTTCTACGGTAAGCGCTTCGATGGTAATAGGCTTACCTTCGTCAGCTTGCGGCTCTGTATTGAAAAAGTGTTCCATCGAAAGCCGCCACACTTCTTTGCCGCCGTCGCATTTGGGGATAACTGTTTCTCTCCCGCTGCCTGCAGCAAGAAAAGCGCCTGCTTCTTCAGGGTTACCGAGTGTGGCGGAAAGCCCAACCCGCCGGGGATTGCAGCCCGCAGTCCGGCAGAGCCGTTCGATCAGACAAAAGGTTTGCCCGCCGCGGTCGGCACGCAGCAGGGAGTGGACTTCATCGATGACGATAAAGCGTAGGTCATGGAACAAAGAGGGTATTTCGCTCTGCCTGGTGATCATCAGCGCTTCAAGGGATTCCGAAGTGATCTGCAAAATCCCCGCCGGTTTACGGAGCAGTTTCCGTTTTTGGCTCTGCGGCGCATCACCATGCCATCGCGTTACAGCGATTCCCGCTTCCTCGCAAAGCTCGTTCAGCCTCCCGAACTGATCATTGATGAGCGCCTTGAGCGGAGCGATGTACAACACTCCCACCGAGGCAGCAGGCTCTTCGTACAAGAGGCTCAAGATAGGAAAGAACGCCGCTTCGGTTTTGCCGGAGGCGGTGGATGCCGTCAGCAGCACATTGTTATCGGTATTGAAAAGAGCATCGCCCGCCGCATTCTGCACCGCGCGAAGTGCCTGCCAGCCGGAGCGGTAAATATAATCCTGTATAAAAGGGGCGTATTGATTAAAAATGTCCATCGCTCTTCTGCGCACTCACCTTAAATCGTAAACTCGGCATAGTTTTCATCGGTGGTGTCCGATACCGCATCAGACTTTGCGTACGAAAATGTTTCGGAGTTTAGTAACTCGATAACGCTCATTCCCGGATTTTGGTATAAAATATCCAGCAACTCGATAAAATCCCGGATTACTTCGCGCGGGGTGATATGCACATCGGCGCCGATCCGCTCATATTCAATTTTGATAAATGCTGCCAAGTCGTTCGTGGTGATTTTCTGCTCATAGTCATAGAGACCTGCGTGCATCGCAGCGAGCTTTTCACAGAGAATCAGCATTTCTTCCGCAGTAATCGGGTCAAGCCGGATTACCGGCGCAAGTAAGTCCCGTGCACCGGGCTTGGAAAACTTCCCCTCTGCAAGACGGGAGCGGAGCGCCTCGTAGCTGTACACACCGCGCCGCTTATCCTCTATTGCCTGCGGTGTCGCCCCCATGATAATACCGAGGTATTTTGCCTTTCCCTGTAAAGTGTCGTTGTACATGGTGAGGAGTTTTTCGTAATTGTACTGGCGCGTGATGGAGTTGGGAACTTTATAAATATTGACGAGTTCGTCGATCATAATCATCATGCCGGAATAACCCGCCAGCCGGAAAAATGTTGCAAAGAGCTTGAGATACTCGTACCAGTCATCATCCGTGATAATGATATTGACACCGAGTTCTTCCTTTGCTTCGCGCTTGAGGGCATATTCACCCCGGAACCACCGCACTACTTTTGCTTTCGTTTCATCATCGCTCTTGAGGTACGCATGATAATAGGCTGAAAGTAATTGAGCAAACTCAAAACCGTGTACCAGCTCGCTCACCGAAGCGGTTACCGCGTAAATCTTTTGATCGACAAGCGCAGTCAGTGCCGGATCTCCGGGTTGAAGCCCGCTTTCTTGCAAGGCTTCACTTTGCACGGTGCTGATCCACCGCTCCAATATCAGCGTGAGTGCACCGCCCTCCGGTTTTGTCTTTGTGGAAAGATTCCCGATCAGCTCACGGTAGGTTGCAAGCCCCTGTCCCCGCGTTCCTTGCAGCCTCCGCTCCGGGGACAGGTCTGCATCCGCAACAATGAACCCGCGATCCATCACATAATTTCGGATAGCTTGCAGTAAAAAACTCTTCCCCGCTCCATACCGCCCGACAATAAAGCGGAACGAAGCGCCGCCTTCGGAGATAATATCAACATCATGCAGCAAGGCTTGAATTTCATTTTTCCTTCCGACGGTAATATAAGGCAGCCCGATACGGGGCACAACACCGCCTTTTAAAGAATGCAATACTGTCTGCGCAATCCGCTTCGGAACTTTTCTTTCTGCTTCGTTCATTCTATATCTTCTCCCAATATCCCGATGATATTATCACGATAATCTTCCACAAGGATAATTGTTTTGCCGTCGCATTCTACCACCGTATCGCCGATAAAATCAAACAATGCCTCGTTGATAGCATCAGCGATAACGCTCGGCATTCCATGCTGTGCTGCAATCAATTCCTGCACCGGCTCTCCGCGGAGCAGCATCTGCAACAGCTGTATCCGCATACCGTCTAACGAATCATCTAATGGAACGGACACTCCGGATGAACCGGATGCTCCGAATGCTGAACCTGACGGCGCTGCTAGAACTGCCGCTTCGGATTGTTCAGATGCTAAGTGCGGAGGCGCGGCAACGGACAACACAGCAGCTGTATTCTTCCGCGCTGCTGAGTCTTCTTTTGTACGCTTCTTTGAGGTCGCGCTCTTGCGGACGGCTTTGTTTACAGCATCGGATTCCAGCGTATTTCTCTCTTCCTCGGTTAACAGGCTGTCTTGAGTTTCAAGCGCGTCCTTTCTGATTTTATCCAGACCGGAAAAGTCAATCGAGATCTTAGGACGCGCCGCTTCGATTTTTGCCTGTGCATCCGCTGCGATAACCGCTTCTATATAAGATACCGCCCATGCCGCTTCTTTTCGCTCTTTTAGCGGATGTCTTATTTTGAGGTATAAGCGCAGTCTTCGGTCTGTTTCATGTAAAAAGTCAGCAATTATCTTTCTATTAAAATAGTAGCTTTGATACGTTACCACATACCATGCTCCCTCTTTAAAGAGATATGATCGAGAAGGATTCAGCTCATATGCGACGGATTTTCTTTTCTTACTATTATCATAGTAAAGTGTGTACTCAAGAGGGTGCCAGTCCTGTGCTCTTCGGCGCCCAAAACAAAGTTGAAAAAGTTTTTTTCCATCTTCTTGATATTGAACGGAAGCAAGCCGCCATACCGCTGCAAAGAGGGTGATAGCTTCCGTCCCGCGCTCTTGTATCAGCTTCGATTCGGCAGTCTTCTTCCCACCGAACACACAGAGCGCATTAAACACTTCCTGAGCATTGAATTTTTCCGGATAGTGAAGAATTTCAACTGCGGCGTCTTTTTCCAGCATATCGCTGTCCGCATATTTACGGGTAATATCCGGGGCAAGTCCCTTCAATACAGCGAATTCCAGCATCCAGCGATGAAGCATATCTCGCAGATATTTGTCGCCAAATCCTGAATCGATATAACCCGTTTCAAATTCTTCCATTTTCCTAAGACTGTCTTCCACCGATTTCGTTCCTATCCCATTGAGCAGCTCATACAGATACATCGATACAAACGTTTCGCAGTGCTTCTGATAGTTTCCCTTCCGCAATTCAGTCCGCCATGTAAAATACCCACGCAGCTGAGCTAAAGATAAATTATGATAGGTCGACCAATAATAAGTGCTGATTTCTCCTTTCCAAGGAACATTATCTTCATAGTTCTCCATGAATTTTCCTTGCACATAGAAGTTTTTGCACTGCTGTCTAAAAGAACCGTCCCCATATTGATAGAGATTCTTCATTCTTCGGATTTGCTCCGGAACATATTTTTTCGCTTTTGGCGTCGCGCTGTTCGAAGCTCTATTCGTTATTGTTGCTTGCGTTAGCTTGGGATTATTATCCGACAGTGCGGTTTGTTGTGCTGTTGTATTATCATTCGGTATTTTTATTGTCAGTGTCTTACCATAGAAAAGCGGCGCATCCTGATACTGAGCCTGCTCCGTATTGCTGTTATCGAGAATCACCGTGAAGCCGTTTTCATTATTGTAGCCGCCCGCTTTGTCTATCATCTGCTGCGGTGTCGATTCCAAGTCTTCTGCAAATTTTAATATATCTATCATACCCACACTGTATTTGCCTGCATCTTAAATAACTTTTTCCAACGTCAGCAATGCTCTTTTTCTATCAAGGCCGCCTGCATAGCCGGTTAAGTTGCCGTTCGCTCCGATAACGCGATGACAGGGCACGATAATAGAAATTCCATTACGACCGACTGCGCCGCCCACCGCCTGTGCGGACATACGGGATAGACCCCGCCAGCGGGCAATCTGTTTGGCTATTTCACCGTAGGTAGTTGTATGCCCGTATGGAATAGCACAAAGAATATTCCACACTGCATTTTGGAAATCCGTTCCATTAAAATGGAACGGCACGGTAAAATCAGGTTCTTTTCCGGAAAAATAGACATCAAGCCATCGCTTTGTTTGGTGTAAAAATGGGGTTTCTTTTTCTTTATGCTGTTCTTCAAGATACTGAGCAAAAAACTTTTCGCCGTTGAACCACACGCCGGTCAAACCTGCGCTGTCTGCTGCCAGCAAAATGTCCCCCAGCGGAGAATCATACCATTGGGTATATGTCATACGTATTCTCGGTTATCACATTTCAAGGCAACTTATTTTAAAACTCATACGCGAGGGTAAGCCTGATAAAGCTATTGCGGGAAAATTGTCCGAAGTTTCCGGTCTTTTTACCGCCGAAAATACCGACATTACAGTCGATAAGCAAGGTTGCGAGCTGCCAGTGAATACCGGGCATAATGCAAAAGTCTGCGTCCTCAAGCCCGACAATGGCGCCGAGCTTCCATTCCAAGGAATTACGCAAGAGGGTTTGCGATACGGAAAATGCGAGCTTAGTATCCGTTGCTTTTTTGCCGTATTCCACATCGTTGATTTGAGCAACGCTTCTGCTATGATGAAGCCGAATATTTTCCGTTGCAGTCAAACTTACGGTAAAGCCGAAGGGTGCGGAATAGACCGCGCCGATATTCCACGCAAGGGACGGGTTATATATGGAAGGATTATTGCCTGACAAATCCGAGGTGATATTTGCGGCGAATTCCGCACTGAGCGATACGGGGCCGAGTCCGACACCGTAGTCGATACCGATGTGGTGATAGGGATTATAGAGACCGGTAAAAGTTGTAGGGAAAAGGGTTTCAAACGCAAGCTCCGGCAGCCGACCGTAAAAATACTGAATGCCGAAGTCGTGTTTGCCCCCTACGGCAGCCGTAAGCCGCCCGCCTCCCTGCGAATATGCGAGGGTATTCGTTTTAACTGTGTCAATCGCACGGGTAAAAAACAATGGGTCGGTTTGCACAATCCGGTCAAATTGCTGCGAATACCAGCGGTCGGTTTTTCCGGTAACAATGCGGTTCCCTTCAAATACCGGCAAATATACGCCTTCCAGTTTGAGATCGTGCGGAAGGTACACAGTAGCGGATATGAGCGGGCGGGCAATTTTCATCTCCTGCGGGGCATACATTAGCGTAAGATCGGTTTTGTCGCGAGGATTGACGATATCAAGCACGCTTAAACTTTCCGCCCGCCCCCAGTTCATCTTTTGGATGCCGCCGGTAATTACAACCGAACTAAAGAGCATTTTAAGATATGCTTCGTCAATCCACGGAGCAATCTGGGACTGTTCGGGAAAAACAGCCTGCGTTTTGCCGAGCAGGGGAGCGAGGGTTTTACCGTTAAGCTTAACGCCGAAATAGGCTTCCGTCATCGGCGCAGTTGCATGAACATGCAGCTTTCCCTCAATCAGCGAGCCGGGCTGTACATCCTTAAAAGTCTTAAAATCGTTAAAATAAAACGAGCCGCCGAGGGAAAGCTTTCCGCCGATATCAATCGAAAAAGCACTGCCCGATTCCGCCTCACTGTCAAAGCCGAAGTCATCGGCTGCCTCTTCCGCATTCAACGCCGCCGCACAGCACAGACAAAATAAAAATATAAAACCCCTTTTCATCCTTCCCTCCAACGCTCTTGAAAATAGAGTCTCCGTAAGCTTTTGAAAATAGACGGTGCAGATACGAGGCGCGAGCACAAATTAACCGCAGGCACGCCCAAGAATGTACGTCCTATACATTCTTGGGCTACGAGTTTTCTGACGAAAAACTCGCTGCTGAGTAGAACCACCGCCGTCCATGGCGGTTCTTAAATGCCTTTTGCCGTAAGCCTTTTGCAAATAGACAATGCAGATGCTAGGAGCCTAGCCGAAATAAAGCGGAGGCGTACTTGTTGTACGTTGAGCATTTATTTCGGCGTAGCGACAACTCAGTTGCAAAAGCCCCCTTTTGAAAATAGACGGTGCAGATACAAGGAGTACAGCAAAAAAGTACCGCAGGCGTATCTGTGATACGTTGAGGACACTTTTTTGCTGTACGACGCAGTAGATGCGCCGTATATTTTCAAAAGTCATGCTATAACTTAGACAGAGGTACCATCTCCGGCGCCGTATTTTCACCTTCCATTGCCGAAAATTCGCTGAGCAGTTTCCTTCCGTTTGAAGATATCCGCGTCGGTATTTTGATGATGACCTTGAGGTAGAGGTCGCCGGTTCTGCCGCTTGCTGCGGGGACGCCTTCTCCGCGCACCTTGAGCGCATCGCCATGCTGCGTACCGGCGGGAATTTTTACCGTCAGGCGCTTATCGTTCAGCGATTTTACGGTTATCTCTCCTCCGAGCGCGGCTTGCGTCATCGAGATGGGAATTACACAGTACAGGTCATTTCCGTGCCGTTCAAATAAGTGATGCGGCTTAATAAAGATGAATACGTAGAGGTCGCCGTAATCGCCGCCGCCTGAACCTGCATTCCCCTGTTTGGGAATGGTGATACGCTTTCCTTCTTCTACGCCGGCGGGAATTGTGATAATGATTTTTTGCTTTTTCCGCTCTAAGCCGGAACCGCCGCATTTTTTGCACGGATTTTCGATAATAGTTCCCGATCCGCCGCAGCGCCGACACGTACTCGCAATGGAGAAAAAGCCGGTATTCTGCCGTACCTGTCCGGTACCCTTACAGTCGGGGCACATCTTTCTGCCGCTCCCGCCGACGCTTCCCGAGCCTTTGCACTCCGAACAATGCTCGTCGCGTGAATACTGTATTTCAATCTTCTTGCCGTATACAGCGTCGATAAAATCGATCTGCAGGTCATACCGGAGGTTTGCGCCCCGTGCGGGGCCGCTGCTGCCTCGTGACGAACTGCGACTCGAGGAACCGAAGCCGCCGAATCCTCCAAAGCTGCCTCCGCCGAATAAGCTTTCGAACAGGTCGGAAAGACCGCCTCCTCCGCCGAAGATATCTTCAAAGCCTTGGAATGCGGACGGGTCAAAACCGCCGCCCATATTTTTAACACCGTCAAAACCGTATTGGTCATAGACGCTGCGTTTTTTGTCGTCAATAAGCACTTCGTAGGCTTCAGTCGCCTCTTTAAATTTTTCTTCCGCTTCTTTATTTCCGGGGTTTTTATCGGGGTGATATTGAATTGCCAATTTGCGATAGGCTTTTTTTATTTCATCAGCAGTAGCGGTCTTTGCTACACCCAATACCTCATAATAATCTCGTTGTGCCAAAATAAGCTCCGTCTAGGGTAAACGCAGCAAACGATTTTTTAGTATATCCCGCAGAATCCTGTAGGCTGTTCAACCTTTCCTTTTAGAAATATGCGGGCATCTACTTCGTTATTCCACAAAAATTAGTCCTCGACGTGCAGAAGCACGACTGCGGGTAATTTTTGTTCATGCCTCGTATCTGCCTCGCCTATTTCTAAAAGGCTAACGGAAAGTCTATTTTTAACAACAATAGTCTTTCCGTCTGCGATTTGTTTTTATCTGTTTGCTGCATTTACCCTTATCTTAAAAAAATATGCTGGCATCTGCCTAGCCTATTTCTAAAAGGCTAACGGAAAGTCTATTCTTAACAACAATAGTCTCTCCGTCTGCGCTTTGTTTCTATTTATTTGTTACGCTTACCCTTATTGTAAAAAAAATATGCGAAATTTTCAAGAAAAATTCAAGAAAATTTCGCATAGAAGAAAAACTTCTTAGTTATTTATCTTCGTCTTTTACGACTTCGTAGTCCACGTCGTCGGCGGTTCCCTTGGTGGGGCCGCTGTCGGTAGCACCGCCTGCTGCACCCGCTCCGGCAGCTCCCGCTGCACCGGTGCCCTGCTGCTTGTACATTTCTTCTGCAATCTTGTATGCAGCCTGCTGTAACACTTCGGTCTTGGACTTAATGTCGGCAGTATCTCCGCCTTCAATCGCTTTCTTTAAGGTTGCAACGGCATCTTCGATACGCTGCTTATCAGCTGCGTTTACCTTATCTCCCATTTCCTTCAAGGTCTTTTCGGTCTGATAGATCATCGAATCCGCTTCGTTGCGTACCTCAACCTTTTCGCGCTCTTTCTTATCGTTTTCGGCGTTGGCTTCCGCTTCCTTCACCATGCGGTTGATTTCATCTTCGCTCAAGCCGCTGGAACTTTCGATGCGGATGTGCTGTTCTTTACCAGTTCCAAGGTCTTTTGCGGAAACATGCACAATACCGTTCGCGTCGATGTCGAATGTAACTTCAATCTGCGGAACACCGCGGGGAGCCGGAGGAATACCGACCAAGTCGAAGTTGCCGAGCGTCCGGTTCTGGCTTGCCATACCGCGCTCACCCTGCAAGACGTGAATTGAAACCGCAGTTTGTCCGTCAGCCGCAGTAGAGAATACCTGGCTCTTGCGGGTAGGAATAGTGGTGTTACGGTTGATCAACGGAGTGAACACGCCGCCCATCGTTTCGATACCGAGCGAAAGCGGGGTAACATCGAGCAACAGTACGTCTTTGACATCGCCGCCCAAAATACCGCCCTGAATAGCAGCGCCGACTGCAACCGCTTCGTCGGGGTTTACACCCTTTGAACCTTCTTTACCGAAAATTTCTTTGATAATCTGCGCAACCTTCGGCATACGGGTAGAACCGCCGACCAGCAGGATTTCATCGATCTGATTCGGTTCGAGCCCCGCGTCCTTTAAGGCTTTGCGGCACGGTTCTTTGGTGCGTTCAAAGAGGTCGTCGGTCATCTGCTCAAACTTCGCGCGGGTCAATGTTTTCTGCAAGTGCTTGGGACCGTTTGCGTCGGCGGTGATGAACGGAAGGTTGATTTCCGTTTCTGCACGGCTGGAAAGCTCGATCTTTGCTTTTTCCGCCGCTTCGCGGAGTCGCTGTAACGCCATACGATCCTTTGAAAGGTCGATACCCTGATCGGCCTTAAACTCTTTTTCGAGCCACTCAACAATGCGGTTATCAAAGTCATCGCCGCCCAAGTGGGTGTCGCCGTTGGTCGATTTAACCTCGAATACGCCGTCGCCCAATTCCAAAATCGAAATATCGAAGGTACCACCGCCAAGGTCGTAGACCGCGATAACCTTCTCTTTCTTTGAATCCTTGTTAAAGCCGAATGCAAGCGAAGCCGCCGTCGGTTCGTTGATAATGCGCTTTACATCCAACCCCGCAATTTTACCGGCATCCTTTGTTGCTTGGCGCTGTGCGTCGTTAAAGTATGCAGGAACGGTGATAACCGCTTCGGTTACCGGTTCACCTAAATAGTCTTCTGCGGTTTTCTTCATCTTTTGCAGGATAAAAGCCGAAATTTCCTGAGTTGAGTATTTTTTACCGTCCACTTCGATGCGGACATCATCACCCTGCGGTACGATTTTATACGGAACACGTTTTAATTCGTCGGTTAATTCGCTGTACCGATGGCCGATAAACCGTTTTACCGAATAGATGGTACCTTCGGGATTGGTAATCATCTGGTTTTTAGCAGGCTGACCGACAATCCGTTCATCTTTTTTGAACGCAACGATAGAAGGCGTGGTGCGTCCTCCTTCGGCATTTGGGATAACGACGGGTTCTCCGCCTTCCATAATCGCAACACAAGAGTTGGTTGTTCCTAAGTCAATTCCGATAATCTTTCCCATAATAAAAACTCCTTATTTGTTTGATCCTTAAATAAAGGATTATCTTATTTTTTCTCTGCCGGTGTAGGCATCAATACCATAACCTTTGCCGGACGGAGAATCCGTTCCTTCAATTTATACCCTTTTTGCAGTTCCGCTCCAACAGTCGGTTCCGTAACCTCGGCCGAAGGGTTTGTTGCAACGGCTTCGTGAATGTCGGGGTTAAAGGGTTTTCCCTGCACTTCGTAATACTGCAGACCGTACTTCGACTCAAGTAGCGAAGATAAGCCGTTCCGGATCATCACAACGCCCTGCATAAAAGCGGCGGCGCTATCTTCTCCGGCTTTTTTACCGGCCTCGATTGCGCGGTCAAAGTCATCCAATATCTGCAAGAGGTCGGAAATCAAATTCGTGTTTGCGTAATCGATTGCCTCCTGCTTTTCTTTTATCATACGCTTGCGGTAGTTATCGAAATCAGCCGCCTTGCGCAGATATTGATCCTGCAATTCCCTGCATTTTGCTTCCAAAGATGCGAGTCTTTCGGCAGCGGACGGCTCCGGCTTCGTATCTTTCGATGCTTCCGCATTCGGAGCAGTTTGTCCGGTCGCCGTATTTCCATGCTCTTGATTGCCGGTTTGCTGTTCCGGTGCCGCATGTTGTTCGGCATTTCCTGTGCTGTTACCATGCGGGTTTGCATCTGCGGCTTTTTTACCGGCTGCGGAGTCCGTGTTCATACCGTTCTGCTCTGCCGGCTGGGTCTCGCACTCCTGCTCATGTTTTTTTCCGTGTTTCTTTGTCATTCCTTTCCTCAAATTATCCGGCGCTTTATCTGCCTGTCGGCCGAATTGCCGTTTTATTCTTTATTTGACAGATAGAAAATACTAACGGAATCGCAAATGGTCAAGAAAAAATAATTGACAGGGTAAACGTATCAAGTTGTTTTTCATATCCGCCACGGATGGCGGTGATGCTATACAGCAGCGAGATTTGTGCAATTTACCTTTAATCGATATTATGATAGTATCCGGCTAAGATGGATGGAGCAGTGTAAGTGTCGCGTTAGTAAATCTCATCGCGACCTGTAAAACAGAGATTGTGGCAGCCGTTTCCACGTAACTTAATACGAGAAGAAGGAGACCTCTTCTATGCGTAAGATTCTTAGTTTTTTGGTAATTTTTGTTTTATGTGCCGGATGTAAAAACTATCAAGCAGATATTGACGACTATTTAAGTTATTGGTCAACACAGGCTGCAATTGTCCGGTCTGGCTTTGACCCTGCAATCACCGTACAAACCGATACAGACACAATACAGAGTATTCCTTCATCAAGCGATGTAACGGTAACATTTACCGTCCGTAATCCCAAAAATGTCACCTTTAAGTTGCCGCAAGATGCAGGCGCCCCTACCGATATTGTCGTTTTTCCCACAGACGTTGCCGGCACAACGACAAACAGCCCAAAACGACCAAACGATTATGAACTGATACAGGATTCATACAGTCAATTAACACTCACATATAAAAAGGAATTTTTACAAAAACATGAATACGGCAAAAAGAATATCGGATCGACGATTACGCTGTATGCCAAAGACGGCAGAAAATTTTCAGAAACATTTAAGCTCAATGTAAAAGCGAATACCCCTCCGCCCAATCTTATCTATCGGGCAATCGGCAAGACCACTGCAGCCGATGGAAGCGGCAAGCGTTACTATGTGTTGTTTCTTGAAGTACCGGATATGTATAGGGAGATAAATAGTTCCGAACTTCTGCATAAGGATATTAAATATCTTTCTATTGCTGAAGGCTCCGGCTCATACACCTCGATACCGTTAACGGTAAAGACAGACAAAAGCGGATTTGATATCAGTAGTGCGGGCGGACGGTTGTTGGAAGCCAGCGCAACGGGTCAATTAGCAACTGCAGATGTTGAGCCGGATGTCACGCCCGATCCATTACCGGCTTCAACTGAAAAATGGATTATCCGAATAAAAACGGATGTCGAGGTTCCCGGGGCGGTAAAGCAGTACCGGCTTCGGCTGCAAGATGAAGCTGGGCTGCTTTCCGAAGATGAATTACGCGCTTCTACCAGTACCCATAAGGTTAGTCCGGTTACTATAACCGTCAAAAGCGGTTCGTGGACAGTAACACCAAAGAGCGGAACAAATGCTGACCCTCATGAAATAACCTATGGACCGGGAGTACAAAACATACTCTTGGAAGCTAAAACCGATACGAGCGGAGCTACGGTGCACTATAAATTGGAACGTAACGGATCAACGGTGCACAAAAGTTCCGGCACAACCCCTCTATCCATAGAGTTACCTGCTGCCCGCGATGCCGTATATAAACTGACGGTATGGGCGGAAAAAGAAGGTTTTGATAAGAGTTCGGATGTAGTTGTATGCTATAAAACAGAACGCAATAACACACTGGAAATAAGCGCGGGACAGAACGCTTGGAAACAGCTTAAAGCTGCCGTTGCAGCGGTTGAAGATGGAGATGTTATCTCTATAAACGGTACAATTAAAGCAACCTATGCTGACGGCAACAGCGGCGCAATCGAAATAACCAAGAAGGTTACGATAAAAGGTAAGAACAATAATACAAATTTCGATAAGCTCGATGCCAACAGCAATTATTCGAGTATTCCGCCAGGCGATGCACCTGCAATGCCGCACCGCATATTCACGGTAAAAAGCGGCGGTAACCTCACACTGGAAAATCTTACCCTTACAAGAGGTCTTGCCTCCGGCTCCGGGACAGATCAGAATGGAGGCGCCATACTCGTAGAAAATACTGGCATACTCACCATATACGGTGGAATTATTGACTTTAACAAAGCAATGTACTGGGGCGGTGGTATTTTTACACTGCCAGGTGCACACGTTACCCTTGGGACTGAAGACAACAGCCGCCCGTGCACCATAAAAAATAATACGGGAGCTCATGAAGGCGGCGGTATCTACAATCAAGGTACGCTTGCCATGTATGGCGGCAGCATCGAGGTGAATACCGGAGTAAACGGCGGCGGCGGTCTCTATATCTACCAAGGGGTTTGCACGCTCAATAGTGTTGATATACACAATAACCTGGTAAACTCGGGGAAAAAAGGTTCAGGCATATTCTTGTATAGACCTCCAGCGAATAATGCAAGCCTTATGCTTACCCATAACACAAAAATCGGAAGCTCTTCAGATCAAAATACCTTGTGTCTTGGTATGCTTAGCGAAAGTGCCTTTGTCACAGTAAAAGACTTGACAGCGGGTTCTTATATCAATATTGAGCCGGTGATATACACAAACCAGAAAAACAAAACCCTGGTAAAGATCCCTGATTATTCTGCCGCCGCATATAAAGAGTATTTCCATTTAACGGAGAACGGCTCAATGGCAGAGGGCTGGCTATTAATTCCGGACGACGGTGATAAAGAACTTGTATTGCAAAAAGGAAAGGTGGTAGCAGGAGGCTCCGGTGCTTGGAGTAGGCTCAAAACAACAATAGCTGGTGCAGATCCAGGCGATACTATCGTTATAGACGGCATAATACAAGCAACGAGCACCCCCGGAAACAACGGCGAAATTCCCATAACGCAGAGCCTCACAATACGCGGTAAGAGCGGTAATCGGACTACTGATGTCCTTGATGCAAATAAGGGAGGACTTGGCTTAGATGCACGCCGTATCTTTAAGGTAACAGGTTCTTTTACAAAGCTTACGCTCGAAAACATCACTCTTAAAAACGGCAAGGCTGCGGGGGGAGGCTACGATGGTATGGGCGGCGGTATCTTCTGTAAGAGTATTAAAGAGTTCACGGTAAAGGGCTGCGCTATTGCGGACTGCGGGGCAGATATAGAAGGCGGTGGAATATGTGTAGCTGCATCGGGCGGTGTCAATACGAAAGCCGTTATAACTGGGACAAGTATTTCGGGTAATACGGCAGGTTTGCGAGGCGGCGGTATTGCATTCAACCCTTCCAATGGAACACCATATATAACGGGAGTTTTGGATAGCGTTACCGTAGAAAATAATAGCCTTACAAGTACGGATTCGGATTCTTATTTTAACAACGGCGGTGCGGGGATATATTTTGGCGGGGGTTATAACGATAGCTCAAAGTATACCGTCAAGGGCGGCACTATTGCGGGCAATAACGCTGGCGGTTACAACGGTGGCGGTGCTTACATAAAAACAAATACAAGCGGTTCTGTAAACGGTACGCTGACTTTAACAGACGACGCTCGTATTTCCGGAAATACAGCCAAAAATGGCGGCGGAATCGCGGTACATAGTGCAAAGCTTATGATAGAGGCAGACTGTAAGATTGGCGGGGATAACGCTTCTCAAGGCAATACGGCAAAAACTTCAGGCGGCGGTATTTACATAGGAAAAAAGGGAGAATGTACAATTAAAGAAAATGTTGCTATCCGGTATAATATGGTGACCAGTGGCTCTCCAACCCGCGGCGGCGGCGGAATATATGTCGGCGATCCGGGTTCTGCGGATGAGGCTAACATGGGAAGATTGACTATAACAGGAACCATTGATAAGCTCGTTGTTATTAGTGACTGCATAGTCAATGGTAATTACGGTTCAGGCGGCGGTATCTACAGTAAAGGGAAAGTTACGTTGGAATATGCAAAACTTGAACACAACACGGCGCCGCACAATGGGCAAGGCGGCGGTATCTATATCAACCAGGATGCCGGCGATTGTATATTGAACAATACTGAAATTACCGGATGCGAAGCAGCCAGTGCCGGTGGTGGCGTATGTATTTCTAATAACAGAGCCATTACATTAAAGGGAAGTACCAAAATCACCCCTTCGAGCGGTGTGTATGAGGATGAAAAAGGAAAAAACGATGTCTTTTTAACGCCTTATTCATATATTTATATTGATGGCATCTTAGACGCTCCGACGCCTCTTGCACGTATCTCAATGGTAGATGGTAACTATCTGTCTTATAAAAATTCGAGACATCCGGTATTGAAGGGAAGTGTAACAGACGGTAGCCCTAAAAACTATAAAAAATTCACGGTAACGCCGGCAGGCTCTCCTAGTCAAAATTGGTACATCGACTCAAATGGCGAGCTAACGACAACTCAGCCGTCCCCCTAACCGTGCCGATGCACTAGCAGGAAGGAGACAAGCAGGGTAAAAGCTATACCTAAGTTTTTAGAAATGCCCAATAGGAATTCCCATTGGTAATCTTTATTAAAAATTATCAATGGGAGCATTCCCCATCAATGTGCCCCTGTCCATGCCGATGCTTTTGTGCTAGTATCATTGCAAATGACTGTCATTATTATTGGCGCAGGCGTAACAGGGGTTGAGCTTGCCCGAAGATTAATCGCAAAAAAGCACAATGTAGTTCTTATCGAACAAAATCAAGAAACCGCCCGCCATGCCGCCAACCGCTTGGACTGTATCGTAACGGAGGCGAGCGGTAACGACCCGAAAGTCTTGACCGAAGCCGCAATCCAGCGGGCAGACGCGCTGGTTACCCTTACTGACAGCGACGAACTGAATATGATTATCTGCGGTGTTGCCGAATCTCTTGCTCCCAAGGTACTGAAGATTGCCCGCGTAAGAAACGAAAACTATGTCGCATCGCTGAATACCGGAAAAGACCGTACGCTGGGTATCGATTTTTTGGTGCATCCCGACCAAGAAGCGGCGCTTGCCATCATCAATGCGGTTGAGCATGGCGCTGTCAGTGATATTATCGCTTTTGAGAATTCTCCGTATCAGCTTACCTGTTTTACCATCGGTGCAGGAAGCAAGCTGGACGGAGTTACACTGCAAAATATTCGCACTGTTGCTATCGATAGTCCTTTTGTTGTTGTTGCCGTAGAGGATGAAAATAAAACCGCCATTCCATCGGGAGGTACGGTACTTCATGCCGGTATGCGAATTTCAATTTTGACGCTGCCGAATTATATCGAGCGGTTTTATGCGCTTGCGGGATTCACGGTGCAACCTATCAAAAAGATTGCACTGGTCGGTATCGGGAAGGTTGGCAAGCGGGTTGCAGCGAGCCTTATCGAAAAGCATTCGTTTGGTATGTTCAAACGTTTATTCGGCCTTCGTACCAAATCCCGCTGGGAAGTTGCCATTATCGATAAAGACAGTTCTCTTGCAAAACAGGCAGCAGCTGAGTATCCCGAAGCGCGTATCTATAGCGGCGACGTTACCGATGAGGCATTTATAGAAGAGATTGCGCTTAATTCCTTCGATCTTGTTATCAATGCAACGCAAAATTATGAATTGAACATGATTACTTCTGCGTATCTTAAAACACTCGGCATCCCCAAAACCATTGCGCTTGTGCAAAGCTCCGTGATGTCGAACGTGGCATATAAAATCGGTGTGGATGTTGCAATTCCGTTAAAGGACGTTACGGTTGACGTTATTATGAGCCACCTGGGCGGTAAGCATCTTACCCGTATTCATACGATGGGTGCAGGTGAGCTCGAGATAGTCGAAGTCATTATTTCCGATCAGTCGGAAGCGGTAGAAAAAAGTCTGAAAGATATTGCAATGCCCGGCGTGTTCCTTATACTGCTCATTACGAACGAAACAGGCTGCCGTATCCCTGACGGAAATACCATCCTTGAAGCGGATGATAAACTCGCCATTATCGTACAAGTAACAAAGAGTGACGAGGTGGTTAAATATTTTACCGGTAAAAAATGAAATTTCTCCAATGTTTAACTATTATCTTTATGATTCTTTCGATTGTTGCCGGGAGTTTTTTGATTCCGGTCGCAGTCGCTGTCTACCTGCATGAATGGAATGTGCTGTCGGCATTTTTCATACCGATGGCAATTTTGTGGCCGCTTACGCTCCTTCTCTTTATCAAAACGAAGCGACAGCCGATTCAGCTTACCGTGCGCGAAGGAATCCTTTTGGTAAGCGCCGCATGGCTCGGCGCGGGCTTATTGGGTGCGGTTCCGTTCATGCTTTCGGGTTTTGTGCCGCACTTTAGCGATGCGTTTTTTGAATCGGTTTCAGGGTTTACGACCACCGGTGCGAGCGCTTTACAAAACATCGAAAGCTACCCGATGGCGTTGCGCGTATGGCGTACGCAAATGCACTGGCTTGGCGGTATGGGGATTGTTGCGTTAACCGTGGCGTTATTCCCGTTGCTCGGCGTTGGCGGTTTTCAGCTGATAAAAAGTGAGACAAGCGGCCCCGATAAGGGAAAAGTAACGGCAAAGATTACGCATACGGCAAAAGCGCTCTGGTTTATTTACTTGGGGATGACGGTTTTGCAAATTATCCTCTTATGTATTGCAGGAATGCCGTTTTTAGAAGCAATGTGCCATAGTTTTTCTACGCTCGGAACCGGAGGCTTTTCAACCCAAAACACCAGTATCGGGTATTATAACTCGGCAGCTATTGAAATTATCTGTACGGTGTTTATGTTTTTGGCGGGCGTGAATTTCAGCCTCTACTTTCACCTTTTTACCGGAAAACCCGAAGAATTTTTTAGAAATTCCGAATTGCGGGCGTATATCCGTATCGCTTTTTGTGCAGGAGTCGGTGTGGCGTTAGTGCTTGTGCCGATTTACGGCATAGCAGCCGCTTTTCGTCACAGCTTTTTTCATGTTGCGTCGATTATGACAACCACCGGATTTTCTACGGTAAATTACTGCGCATGGCCTGCGTTTGCACAAGCGCTCCTCTTTTTACTGATGTTTGTCGGCGGGTGTTCCGGTTCAACGGCAGGCGGTATCAAAGTTATCCGCTGGGTTATTTTACGTAAGCAAGCCTTCAACGAAATGCAGCGACTTTTGCATCCGCACGGCGTATTCAGCATCCAACTGAACCGCCGCCCGGGACGGAAAGACGTTGTATACAGCGTTGCAGGTTTTATATTCGTCTATTTTGTGTGTCTATTGGTAACGTTTTTAGCGGCGGCCTTAACCGGAACAGACATCCTTACCGATATAGCTGCATCACTTACGTTGGTCGGAAATATCGGCGCCGCATTCGGCAAGGTCGGAAGTGGTGGAGATTTTTCATTCTTTCCGCATTGGGCAAAGGTTGTGTTTTCTTTTTCTATGCTGGCAGGTCGTTTGGAGCTTTATACCATCGTTATCTTATGCGTACCCGCCTTTTGGCGCCGGTAACCGGATAAAAACAAAAAAGCTCAAACAGTCATACTGTTTGAGCTTTGAAAGCTCCCCCGCGCGGGTTCGAACCACGGACCCAGTGGTTAACAGCCACTTGCTCTGCCTACTGAGCTACAGGGGAAAGTGATAAATAACTATGGACAAACTTATACTGAAAATAGGAAAAAATGTCAAGCATTTCAGAGAAAATTACACGATCAGACTTGCAGGTATCTTATTTCCCTGCCGGAACCTCGCCTTCTTTTTTCCCTCGATTTGCAAAATTATAGAGATATCGCTTAATTTTTTGACTGGCAGTCTTCTCAAACCCTTCGACCGGTTCGATCTTATCGATCCGCGACATCTTATTCACACTGGAATTAACGAAAAATTTAATCTCGTTTAAAATTTCCGCTCGTTTATAAGCCATCGCATCCGTCAAGCCGGAAACAGCGCCTGCTACGGCGGATTGCAGATTTTGAATGGCAGAGCCTTCTTTGTTTTGATTCTGTTCTTTTTGCACCTCGGCTGCGATTTTTTCTTCATCAAGCTGTACGTAGGCGACAAGAGAAGACTTTTCTCCTTCAACCACGAGTGATTCCGTTACGAGCGGATGCTGGTTCAGCACAAACTCAATATCTTCGGGGTAAATGTTCTCGCCGCTGGCACCGAGGATCATGTTCTTTGACCGGCCTTTAATCGCTAAATGCCCTCTTTTATCCATCATAAAAAGATCGCCGGTTTTGAACCAGCCGTCTTCGGTAAACGAATTTTTTGTGAGTTCAGGGGCGCGATAGTAGCCTTTCATCACATTTGGTCCTTTGACCAACAGTTCGCCGATACCGGTTTTGGGGTCAGGGGTATCGATTTTAACTTCGACATCGGGGATAGCGTAACCGATCCAGCCCGGAACGCTTTGGCGGACGGTAGAACCGGCAATAAGCGGCGCCGTTTCCGTTAAACCATACCCGATAACATACGGAAATTTAGCATCTCTCAAGAATTCCTCAACGGTCGTATCGGTTTTCGAGCCGCCCAATCCGAAAAATTTCAGGTGTCCGCCGAACGTTTTTTTCAGCTGCTTTCCGGCAAGGCGGTTAAGGAGTTTCTTGCCGAGCTTAGTATGATACAGCCATGCACGGAACGGCGAGGAAGTAAGCGCAGGAAGTATCTTATTTTTGTATATTTTTTCCATAACGATGGGAACGCTTAGCATCATCGTCGGGCGTACCTTCGTCAAAGCAGGAAGGAGTATCCGCGGCGATGGGATTCCTTCAAGATAGTACACGCAGGCGCCGTTCAAAAAGAACATCAAAAAGCCAATCGTAAATTCATATACATGAGAAAGCGGCAGAATGGAAAGCGCCCGGTCATACTCGTTAATACGCTGGCAGGACTGTCCTGCGATTGCATTGCAAACGAGGTTTTTATGCGAAAGTTCCACACCCTTTGAACGCCCCGTCGTACCGGACGTATAAATAACGGAAGCGGTATCGTCTTCTTTGCAGGTATGAGGCGGAGGATTGCCGTTTCTTATTTCCGTACCCTTTTTAACTGAAAAATCCTGAATATCGATGAGAACGGAAACGGTGTCGGGTACTCGGCTCATCAGTTTTTCCGAAACGATGATCATCGTCGTCTCGGAATGCTCCAAACAGGCCTTGACCTCTTTGTCGGTAAAATCGGGCAGCAGCGGCACGGCAATGGCACCCATCGTAACAATCGCAAAATAGGCGATCCCCCAATGAGGAACGCTATGACTGTAGATTGCAATCTTATCGCCGGGGTTAACACCGAGACAGTACAGACGTTGCTGCAGCTGCTTTATCTGCTCACCGGCTTCATTGTACGAAATCGGTTCTCCCGACACAAATGAAAGTGCTGGGCGTTCCCCAAATCGCTTGATGCTATTTTCCAGCATCGCTTGAAAGGTATAATGTTTTAGTTCATTGATTGTTTGCATAGGCAGTTTTCTCCCTACAAGGCAGGGCATCTCTAAAAAGATTCGACTTCCAGAGGTTTCCCGTTACTTTTTACTATTTTTTTTCGTTACCGGAGCCGCTGCTGTCGCTTCTCGTTCTGCAAGACGTACTCCTTGCGCTTTTAATCCCTTTTCGGGATAATCCGCGGTTTTGAAACGCTCCTCGGTCTTCTTTGTTCGAGGTTTAGGCGCGTATTGCACCGTAAACTCGAAATTTTCTGCCGTGCCCGCATACAGCACAGTCGCCGTATCCGGTACAAACAGGTAATCGCGGTTCAAGATATAGGATTCAACCCGTGCCCGTTTGATATACGGATACTGTGTTTTCTCATCTTTATAAATAACCGTAAAGAGGATTTGTGACAATAATTCTTTTTCCGCAAAACCGCAATACCACATACCGGTATCGACAAAGAGCCGGTCGGGCACATCCATAACGGTGTACACCCCACTTTTACGCAGAATAAAGATGCGGTCATACGGCGAAACTTTGAGTATTTCTTTTCCGGTAGTTACGGCGGTACCGAGGTAGCCGGTTGCTTCGTCATAGCGGAGCGATAAATCGCGGTTAACCGCTTCTTTTACATCTACTTTGGTAAAGCCGGTAATCTCCGTTTTGCGCGCCGTAACTTCAGGCGGCAGCTTTGCGAGTATCCCGTCAAGGACACTGAGCGCATACTTTTTAAGGTTCTTTAAAAGACGGGCTATCTCTTTGAGCCGAGCGGAAATTTCCTGTACCTCGGCACGGTTTTTTTGAATATCGTAGAGCGAAATACGCCGAATGGGGATTTTGAGGAGCCGATCTACATCTTCTTCCGTTACTTCCCGTATCAGCTCTGCCTTAAACGGTTCAAACCCCTTGATAACCGCCTTAATGACCGACTCGGCAGTCTTCATCGTTTCAATCTTTTTATAAATCCGCTCTTCGATAAATATCCGCTCAAGTGTTCTGAGGTGTAGCCGGTCGGTGAGCATCTCCTGCTCATACAAAAGTTCATCTTTCAGCAAAGCGGTCAGCTGTTTCGCGTGGGTTTTAATCACTTCGGTAACAGTCGTCTGTACCGGCAGATTGTCTTGAATGACCAGCAAATTACAGGAGATCGATTGCTCGCAGTCCGTAAAGGCATAGAGCGCATCGACAACATCCGCTGCGTACACGCCGCGCGGCAGCTTGAGTTCTATTTCTACTTGCTCCGCTGTATAGTCGTTAATTTCTGAAATTTTTACCTTTCCCGACTTCGACGCCGATTCTATCGAAGCGATGAGGCTTTCGGTAGTGCTGCCGAAGGGAAGTTCGCGGATAACAATCCGTTTATCGTCGGAGGTGTCCAACTTTGCCCGCACCAGCACCTTGCCCTTGCCGTCCTGATAGTCGGACACGTCGATAAGCCCGCCGGTCTGAAAGTCGGGATAGAGCGTAAAGGATTTACCGGAAAGACAGGCTTTTTCCGCCTCGATGATTTCGCGGATATTATGCGGAAGTATCTTGGTAGACATACCGACAGCGATCCCTTCCGCCCCGATAAGCAATACGACAGGCAGTTTGGCGCGGAATACGACCGGTTCTTTATTTCTGCCGTCATACGAAGGAACATATCGCGTAATATGGGGATTAAACAGGATATCTTTTGCAAATTCGGTGATGCGGCATTCGATATACCGCGGGGCGGAGGCTTCGTCCCCTGTAAAGAGGTTGCCGAAGTTCCCCTGCTTGTCGATAAAGAGGCTTTTATTGGCGAGTACCGTCAATGCGTTGCCGATGGAAGCGTCCCCGTGCGGGTGATACTTCATACAGTAGCCGACGACATTGGCAACCTTATGGAACTTTCCGTCATCCATCTCAAAAAGAGAATGCAGAATACGCCGCTGTACCGGCTTTAAACCGTCCTCTACGTCGGGAATTGCGCGGTCACGGATAACATAACTGGCATACTCTAAAAAATTCGTGTTAAATAAACTTTCTACATAGTCCATACAAGATTATTGAGCATAGCGGAAAAACCCGAACGTGTCCAGATTTAGCCTACAGTGAAATATTCCGTACACTTTCCCGCACTCTTGTCGCCGCGCTCGTCGCAGGTGGAGCGTTCCTTGCATCTCCTGCCGCATACGCCGAGGAAAATGCGGCCCCCGCGGCCGAGCAGGAGCAAGAACAGGCTCCGTTCGATGTGCAGGTGGTCGAGCAGCATGTGATGGCGACGATCGAGCGCTTTGAAAAGGACGATGTGACCGGCTTGCAAGTGGAGGCGACTTCGGAGCTGCGCCCGCATCTGACGGCGGAGCAGATCTCGGGGGCAAAGGCGGAGTTCGCACCGAAGTGGGGCGCGCGTGCGGGCGTCGGCAAGCCGC
>ERZ773083.798-NODE-798-length-23867-cov-4.572484_pt1 | contig 23867 bp, 18 predicted proteins | sample MGYA00511465_ERZ773083 | MGnify/ENA primary metagenome ERZ773083 (study PRJEB29015, sample SAMEA2738001) | human oral metagenome | biome: human oral; feature: human-associated habitat; material: dental | place: China | collected 2060 ... | reverse complement strand
GAGGAGATCGCCGGTTCGAATCCGGTCGGGCGCGCCATAATTATCCGCCGTTTTTCGTGAGGGCGGTTTTTTGTTTGCATCATATTCATAATCATGGTATTATTTGACTGCCGTATTGGGGCCAATACGTGACCCGTACCTAAATTTACGGCAAATATTGCAAATCCGGCCAGCCGGAGAAAGGATCCCAAGCGTTATGTCTGAGATAGAAACAGGGTCAAATAACCCAGACAACAGCCCAAGCGATCACACACCTAAACCTAAAAAGTATAATCTTCTTACAGGACGTTTTGATTTAAATAATACGAAAGACAGAAAAAAATTCTTCGGTAAAATCGGCGCAAAAGTTCTTGCGCTTATCGCTACTGGTGCAGTCTTGCTTGGAATAACCAAGTGCGCCGCAGACTCGATGGCTGAAGACACCGGCTCAAGTCAATCACCTGCCGACACATTCAGTCCTAGCCCATACCCAGAGGAAACTACAACGTCTCCAGAAGACTCTTCGGATACTGCAGATTCAACCGAGAGCCCTGATGCAGCGTCAACCGACTATCCTACACCAGGCGGCGAAACTGGAGATCCTGGAGAGAACCTAACAAAAAAGTATCGACAGCCTCTACCTACAGATCTTAAGGAAATACACGATATGTCGGTAGAAGGTTCAGATATATACAACTACCAAAATCGCTCGTTTTATGAGAAACAAAAGTATTTAAGGTATCTATTAAACGGTGATTATCTAGATGCTGTCAGAAAAGAAGCCAAAAAGGCTGGAATAGAGATAGCATCAAAAGAAGAAATGACAATGTCAGCAAATGATTCTAAAGAGGAGTTGGCTGAAAAAGCTAAAAAATACGTTGACACTTATATATGGGCTGCGGCAACAATGGAAAAAGATCCTAAGAACCCTGACTGCGCCGGTGAATTAGATATATCAGCAGCTAAAAAAGCTGCCTTTGCTTTGAGTGATGGCCGAGAAGTTCGAGACGCTATACTGAAACGCGCCGCTGATGCAAATGGTGAAAAGGCTGATTTTTCTTCAAGCAGCTCAGATGGTGTTGGTCATAACGTCTGTATGCAAGACCTAAAGGGTGTAAATATTCCTCCAGATATATTTAGTCCAGAAATAGGTATCCTTGCGGTCGAGGAGGAGCAGTCTGAAGACGGCAAAAGAGTAGTGTCGTGGTATGTCAAAGATCCTAGTACAGGTCAGTATTCTCAAGTAAAGGCAAAGTTCGACACCACTGTCGATGGTATATTTGTTCCGTTTATACTTGGTATACAGCCTGTATTAGGGTTGCCAGGTGGTGGTGCAAAGTAAAACTATCTAACATCGCTTGTCTAAGTACCCCTATATATGATTAAATAGGGGTACTTATGCTTTTTAGTCTTACGCAACAAAAGAAGAGTCTCAAGAAAAACTTTGTCTTGTTTGTGGTTATTCTTGGTTTGCTAGTCTCGCCAGTTGTCAGTTTGCTGCAGTCGACCCCTTCGCGCGCAGAAACAAACTACAATGGTTTAAATCCAAACGATAAGTATTGGTTTCATGAGTATGCCAGTGTTCTGGGTGATTGTTTTGCAACAGCAATGAGGAATCACACCGATGAAGAAAAGCTAAAAGGGAATAACCTCTTTAACGGTGGTGGTGGTTATATATCTACATACTCTACCTTTATAGCGGGAGACCCTCCTCGTACACTTGGATGCAATAACGGTTCTAATGAGTTTGCAAAAGCAGCAATGCAACGATTTGGCATTAATGGAGTCGATCTGCTTTGTAACATGGGCTACACAAGAGAAGGAGGCGCTGGTTGCTTTTCTTCAGATAAGCCTTTTGCACAGGAAAACACCAACAACCGAAAGCAGAAGTTTTTTAACGCTCTGAAAAAATTAACCAAATATGACCACGCTGTAGCCGAGAAAGACCCTGTAGTTCAATACACCAAATGGCATAGTATTGTCGTCAACGGCTGTACAACAGGTAAACTTATGTCGAAAGATGAGTTTGACAAGAGTAACACCAGGTCTCGTTTATCATTTGATGCTGTTGACGGTAACAAGGTAGTCAAAAAATATTACTCTTTGAAGTCAAAAGATAATGATAATTACTTTGCTTATCCCTATGATCGTGAGATTTATACAGACACCGTAAACAATTCGATAGGTTGTTTTGATGCAGCAAAAAAAGTTAATAGATCAGCCCAAGGCTATCTAGATGCTATGTTAAAAGAAGGTGCAGAAAAGTTCTGCTCGGAAAAGAAGTTCTCCGGAAAGGACCTCGAAGCCTGTAAGCAGGGTTACAGTTCTCAAAACAAAAATATTTGTAATTCTAAGTCGGGCAACGAAAAGGCTGCCTGTGAAGCAGGTCTTAATGCAGAAAAGACTAATATTAATCCAGAATCAAAGTCAGAGAATAAAAAAGACGATGAAAATAATGGTACCACCTGTAACGTAGAGGGTGTCGGATATATCATCTGCCCACTTATGCTTTATATGGGTAAATTGATGGATGGCGCCTTTAATTTTATTGGTGATAATTTCCTTCAAGTGCAACCAAAGATTACAGCCGACTCAAACCTAAAAACAGCCTGGGACAGTTTTCGTAACATTGCCAATGGTTTATTTGTTATAGCCTTTATCATAATAATTTATTCTCAAATCACAAACCTTGGTATTAGTAATTATGGTATCAAGAAAATGCTACCACGGCTCATAGTGATAGCTCTGCTAGTTAATATATCAATTTATCTTTGTCAGATAGCCGTTGATGTATCAAACATTCTAGGCAAAAACCTCCATGGCTTCTTTAGTAATGGTATTCCAATTGGCGGTGGGGTTAATAGTATTGAGAGTGGTGGTCAGATATCTGCATTTCAAACAGCAGCATCAGTCGCCACCGTCTTAGCCTTGGCGGGAGCAGCACTGTTTGCCGCATTGGCGCTGCTTGGTATTGCGCTACCAATGGGATTGATGGCCGTCTTGTTTATTACATTAATTCTCATCGGGCGACAAGCTCTTATTGTACTGCTCATCGCAATATCGCCAGTAGCTTTTGCTGCCTATTTACTACCTAATACCGAGAAGTTATTCCAGAAATGGAAAAGTTTGTTCTTCTCGCTTTTGGTGCTGTACCCTATTATTGGCGTTTTGTATGGTGCGTCCGGCCTGGCTGCATTCATTATTCAAAGCTCACTTGAGAAGGATTTTGGCGATATAGTTGCTCTTGTGGTGAGGACTGCTCCATTATTTGCAACACTACCTCTGTTGAAGTCAGCACTAAATGCGACTGGTCGATTCGGCGCTGCTGTCAGTGGTATTGGCGGTAAGCTAGATAATTGGGCACGTAATCGTGGAGAAAATTCACGCCTTGGCCGGCTTGGTCAGCACATTAAACAGCAACATAAAATCAAAGATGAGCAAATCAAAGCTGGCACATATCGTGGAAGAGGTGGTTTCTTCAACCCACGAAATATAAGATCAGCTGCAAGTCGTGGTTTTAATAGAGCAGCAAGCCATCTTCCATCGGCTCGAAACTTTGCTAACAGATCTACCGCTATAGGTCAAAGCATTGTCCGTCGCGAAGAGGAGGAGATGGTCGAGCAGTCTATGGCCGGATTGGTACAAGGGGTGCCTGAGAGTCACAAATTGGCAAATATACAGCGAGCACTTATTGAAGCAAACAGAGACGGTGACACAATAAAAGCTCGTGCTGCCACACAGCTACTGGCCGACAAGACAGGTAAGCCAGGTAAGCAAGCTCTTAATCAAGTGATTAGAGCAATAGGGAAACAAGATCAAGACTTCCAGCTTATCGGGACGAATGAGAAGTTCGCTGTACAAGGTGCCGTAAATCAAAACGTAATGGAAGCTGTAAAACAGGAAGCTGGCATGGCAAAGGGTCTGAAAGACAACGACTTTACTATGGATGCCTGGATTTACGACAATGCTAATAATCTACCTCTGCATGAGTTTACAGAAGATTCGAAACTCATGCAGGAACTTTCTAGTAAGCTAAGCCCTGAGCAAGTGCTTGGACAGATAAGTAGTAATCAGACCTCACATTTTATAACAGAAGATACAGCCAAAGGAGCATTGTACGCCCCTGACCTAGCTAAAGCTCGAAGTGCAGACAAAATTAAAAGGCTACAGAAAATTATTCAAAAAAACGAAGATAAGAGGATTGAATCTATCGATAAAGTCATCAAATCTGCACAAGCACAAGGAGCTAAAAATAACAGAAAAAATTAGCTCCCAATCAATCAAAATTCGCTTTTATATTAATTGCTTATAATTTTATTTTGCTATAATAAAACTAATGGCTGTATACAAAGTTCCTCAAGACGTCGAAGCGGACGATAAGCTATTAGGGCCGTTTAGCTTCAAGCAGTTTATTTTCTTGCTCATCATGGTGATGATGCTTGGGCTTGCCTATATGCTATCTCAGATATTTTTGCCACTGGCGATTATCCCGCTGCCGATTGCGCTGTTTTTTGCTGCACTGGCACTCCCACTTCGCAAAGATCAGCCGATGGAGGTGTATCTCGCAGCGGTGATTTCCTTCATCGTCAAGCCAAAACGGCGGTTGTGGTACTCTGATGGTATCGAGACGATGGTCAAGGTGGTTGCACCGAAGGTTGAGGAGCGCCAGTACGGTAAGGGGTATGACCAGGCAGAAGTGCAGCGGCGGTTGTCCTACTTGGCAAATCTGGTTGATAGTCGGGGGTGGTCGGTACGGGGCGTCAACAGCCCAAATAGTTCGATGCAGGTGGAGATTTATAATGAGGCACAAAACGTCAATGACATGCTGGACGATAATAACTCGACATCGCGGCAGATCGATAGCCTGATCAACAAGGCTGATATGAAGCGCCGGCAAGAGATGATCGAGAAGATGAAGCACGGTAGTAGTGCAGGCACACCTCAACCGCAGCCAGCCGTAGCTGACAATCGCCAGGCTAGTACGCCAAAGAAGTCGAGCCAGCTAGCCACGACAGAGGAGCCAGAGCCAAAATTGCAGATAGACCCATATCCGACAATGCGGCAAGCCGTTTTGCAGCCTATCAGTGATATTCGACCAGGCAATCAAAAATCTATTCGTCAACAAACTGTTTCACCTGCTATAATGGACTTAGCACGCAATCACAGCGATCGCTCGGTTGAGTCGCTCCAGCGAGAGGCGAAGCGCATCAAAAAAGAGGAGGACGAGATCGTAATTCCATTACGATAAATAACGCTTATGCAACCTACGAATCAGCAATCACTCTATGGTCGCGAGCAACTGCCGGTTATGTCGGCAGCTGATGCTCGTTTGATGCCGGGTCAGCCACAGCAGCCTCAACCCCAGTATCCAACCGGGAATCAGCAAAACGATCAGCTACCAGGCCAGCCACCAGTCAATCAACCAAATCAGTCGACTGAGGAGGCTGACAAAAAACAAAAGGGGCCGATCACTACTCAAAATTCGCTATTATTTTCTGAGATGCGCGAGAATATGATCGTCATGAATGATGGTAGTTTTCGCGCGGTGGTCGAGTGCGAATCCATCAACTTCGACTTGATGAGCTCGCGAGAGCGTGAGGGTATTGAATATAGCTACCAGAACTTCCTAAATTCATTGTATTTTCCGGTGCAGGTGTTGGTCCGGTCGCGCCGGGTTGATATCGGGCCGTACCTTGATCGCTTGGCGGCAATTCGCCGGGGGCAAGATAATATGCTGCTGAATGTGCTGATTGATGACTATATGAACTTTATCGATATTCTGGCGCAAGAAGCTAACATTATGGATAAAAGTTTTTATATCGTCGTACCGTATTATCCGACAGGCGATCTCAACGTCATCAAGCAGCAGGCTAAGGGGTTATTCGACAGTTTCTTCAGCGGTAAGAAAGAAACCACAGTCACCCGAGTCGACCAAGTCACCTACGAAAAAGCCAAAGATGAGATAAAAAACCGTATCGACTCGGTGATGAGTGGTCTGTTTCAGATGGGTATCAAGAGCAGCCAGCTCAGCACCAAACAGCTTGGTGAGCTATTTTATACCTCGTACAACCCTGATACCGCACCACGCGAGCCAATGTCTATCAACCCGAGTGATCTGACATCAACCTATGTCCGCAAGGGTACTGGGCAATCACCATACGGGAAGGAGCAGCAATAATGGCACGAAAGAAGATGGATGCGGTAGATATCGCCGCACAGCAACGAGCACGCGAGCAAGCTGAAGTTGAGCAAGCGTTTTTGACCGGTGTACGAACGCTGCGCGACTTTATTGCTCCTAGTAGCATTGAGCTACATTCTAGCCATTTTCGCCTCGGTAGCAAATATGGCCGCACCATGTATGTCTATGGCTACCCGCGTGAGATATATACCGGCTGGCTAAGCTCAGTGATCAATATCGACGAAGTGCTTGATATTAGCATGTTTATTTACCCGGTCGACACTCAGACTGTTTTGAATAATTTGCGCAAAAAGGTTACTCAGCTAGAGGCGAGCCTTAACATCAACGCTGAGAAGGGCCGTGTCCGTGACCCTGGCATGGAAGCGGCACTACAGGATGCTGAAGAACTACGTAATCAACTACAGATCGGTGCCGAGAAATTCTTCCGCTATGGCCTGTATATTACGCTGTATGCTGATAGTATTGACGAGCTCAACTTTATCCAGCACAAGATTGAGACGATTTTTGGCCAGCAACTGATCTTTAGCAAGGTGGCGTCGAGCCAGCAAGAGCAGGGGTTGAATAGTACGATCCCTCAGCTGACCGACCAGTTGCAGATCCGTCGCAACATGAACACCGGGGCAATCTCTACCTCATTTCCTTTCACCTCAGCTGACTTGACTGATGGCAAAGGAGTTCTCTATGGCATCAACATGCACAATAATGGCCTGGTGATTTTTGACCGGTTTTCACTTGAGAATGCCAATATGGTGGTATTCGCAAAGTCTGGTGCCGGTAAATCATTCACCGTGAAGCTTGAGGCGCTGCGCAGCATGATGACGGGCGCTGATATTGTCATCATTGACCCAGAAAACGAGTATCAACGGCTGTGTGATGCGGTTGGTGGTAGTTATATTCGCCTGAGTCTCAATAGCGACACCCGTATTAACCCATTTGATCTCCCTCGAGTGATCGATACCGAAGAGGCTGATGATGCTTTGCGAGCAAATTTGGTGACCCTTCACGGGCTACTGCGGCAAATGCTTGGGGGTTCACAGGTCACCTCAAGTGGCCAGCTTGTTGCCGGCTTGACAGCGGCTGAGGAGGCTGATATCGACCAAGCGTTGATTGATACATACGCTCGGGTTGGGATTACCTCTGATCCGCTGACTCATAACTCGACGCCACCGACAATTTCTGATTTGTATGACACACTACTTCATATGGGTGGCACCGGGCCAAGCCTAGCTCAGCGACTGCGTAAATTTACCTCTGGAACCTTTGCCGGTATCTTCTCTCAGCAGAGCAATATTGACATCAATAACAACATGGTTGTGTTTAATATCCGTGATCTAGAAGATGAACTGCGGCCGACCGCCATGTATATCGTGCTGAATCATATTTGGAATATTACCCGCACAGACCAAAAAAAGCGGATGCTGATCGTCGATGAGGCGTGGCAGTTGATGCGCTACGATGACTCGGCTAACTTCCTCTTCTCGCTCGCCAAGCGCGCCCGTAAATACCAGTTGGGCCTGACGACCATTACTCAGGATGTCGAAGACTTTATGGGCAGCAAAATGGGCCGCGCGATCGTCGCTAACTCGTCAATGCAGCTACTCTTGAAACAGTCGACCACCGCAGTCGATGTGCTATCGAGCGTCTTTAAGCTGACCGAAGAAGAGCAAAAGCGACTCGCCAACTTCCCAGTCGGGCAGGGGCTATTCTTTGCTGGGCAAAACCATGTCCATATTCAGATTCAGGCCAGCGATACTGAATACAACCTGATCAACACCTCACCCGCCTACAACCAAGCGATGCCGTCAGAAACACCAATTGGTGGCTATGGAGGGGTGTAGTAGAGTATAATAGGGGTATAGCGTTATGGCGTTGAGTTATAAAACGGATGACAGAGCAGACGACCGGCTTAATCCGGCCGATCCTTCTTCAGACATGTATACTGATAAACCACTCGACGCCCGAGAGCAGGCCCAGTGGGATCAGATCGAGGCAGGCTATCGTGACGACAACGCCCGGAGTCAATCTTCCAACCAAACCGCTCAAGACACCCTCAAGCAGCGAGAAAATACCGCTCAGAATCTCTATTCACCACGTCAGTCAAAAAAACAGAACAAAATTACCTCTACTCTCAAGAAACGAGGCGGGATACTCGGCGGGCTGGCGATATTTGGCTTTGGCGCCAGCTTCTTGGGCGGAACGTTCGCCTTTTTCACTATGCTGATCGGTCTGACGAGTAATCTTAACCTTCACAATGACTCCGCGAGCCCGGTCATGGAGCGCCGATTTATGCGGGTGTTCAAGCACATGACCAACCCTGACCTCTGTAAAGCTCATAAGGTTAAGTGTAAAATGGGCCGAATTTCCAACCATGCCCTACGCAAATTATCCAAAAAGGGTGTGGTCGCCCATACTGCAAACGGCGAGCGAATGGATACCAAGCGAATCGGCTACCCAGAGAAGAACCCCGCGTTTTATACTATCGACAAAGGCGATGGCAAACCGCCAATTAATGTCAAAGCCAAGGATCTGACCGGCTATCTGACCCAGTCAGAGAATCGAGAACTGGCCGCCAAGGTGTTGGGGCGAGCCGGTGCCTTTAATATGCGGTTTCGGGCGTGGCGCGGTAAATATATCAAGAAGAAATTCTACAATGTATTTCGTTTAAACCGCAACGGCAATGCATTATCGAAACTCAAGGGCTCGGCCAAGGAACGCCTGGCTAAATACAAAGAAAGTATACCAAAACTGAGCGAAAAAGCCTCTGGTATCACCGGTAAGGTCAAGAGCAAGGTTGAGGCGAATTTAGGGAAGCTGAAGAAAGGTGGTACAGCTTACTTTATCGCTGCATCGAGTTGTACCGCTGCAAAGCTACCGCAATATATTGCCGCTGGGGTAGCAGCAGTTCAGCTCGCACAACTTATGCCATTTGTGATGGACTTTATCTTGTCACCAGGGTCTAAGGCGAAGGCGGCCGGCGACGGCAGCGGTTTCAGCGCGAAAGACGCTGAGGCAGCAGGAAATATACTAACTGAGCGGACCAAAGATAATGATGGCAATGTTGGTTCGGCACTTGATTCAGCGATTTTGCTAGCAGCAATCGGCGTCAACAAAGGTAAAGTTGGCCTATCAAAAAAATATGCCCCTGGTAATGGTGCGCTCAACAATAAGCTAGTCAAAGCCTCAAAGAAAGTCACCGATGCCAGTGAGACCGAGTGTAATGCGATCCTCAGCCCCGCTGCTATGTATTCAGCGATGACCGCCTCGGTCGTGGCGAGTGTAGCGACCGGTGGGCTGCTTGGGTTAATCGCTAACTGGGTAGTGTCAGAGATTGTCGGCGAAATTACGAAGGACTTGCTGGGTGAGACAGTCGAAAAGGCCATCACCGAAATCGCCAAAAATGATGACCTACCAAAGGCCCGTGGCCGTGAGCTAGGGGATGTTTTGGGTACCTCAGCCGCTGCCTTCTTCTCTTCTGGTAGTATGGCTCGACACATCCCAGTGCTACGGCGCAATGATGTCAAGGCCTTCAACAATATCAAGGCCGAGAATGAGAAGTTCCAGCGCGAGATGGATATTGCCTCACTGAGTCCGTTCGACACCTCAAGTCAATATACATTTTTGGGGAGTATTGTCTCGTCGATGCAAAATACGATGTTGGCCAGCGGCACATACAACACATCGTTGGCGTCGATGGCCAGCAACCTCTTCCGTCTGCCGGCGATGGCATTATCGCCGTCGACCGCTGGTGCAGCGGTTGGCTTCAACCAGCAATACTGTAATTACGCCAGCGACTTTGGCCTCGAGACGGTCGTCGATGGCCGCGATGCCACCCCAGGTATCAACATGGCAGGCCTCCCATGTACTGGTATCACCCCTGGTCAAGATGCGATGAGCACCGAGGAAGCGATCGATATATTAGCACGCGAGGGGTGGATTAATCCTGATGCCGACGTGCCAGATGGTGCGACGGTCGATGAGCTGATCGGTAGTTATATCAAGGAAGACTCGCCACTGGCTGATTACATCACCAGCTGTAGCGATGCCAGTAGCGGTGACTATCTGTTCAGCGCCGCTGGCTGTATGGTTGACGACGGCTCAAATGACCTCTTGAAACGAAAGGTCAAGACTGAGTGTGTCAACAAGGGCGAGGGTAAGAGTGTCTGTAGTAGTGACACGCTCAAAGATGGCGCCGGCGAAAATGATGCACCGCTCAAAAACCCTGAAAAATTGAAAGACGCTCGGGCAGTCTCGGCTATGTCTGTTTTCTTGGTTGATTTCCAAATTGCCCAGTCGACCAACGGTGAAGACGAAGAAGGCGATGAGCAAACAACGCCTCAATCCGGTGCACCAGGCAATCCATCAAACCTTAAAGAAAGTATGTACTACCAGGTAGAAGACCCATGGAAGTCACAGCGCTACGGCTCTGGCTCGATCAATGAATGTGGCTGTGGCCCGACATCAGTTGCCAGTATCATCAGCGCGCTCAACCCTGATAAGAAGGTCACACCAAAGCAAATGGCTGATACCTTTGTCCAGCTAAAGGGGCAGTTACCAGATTGTGGCTCAAAGTGGATCTGGCAAGACCAAAGCCATTATTTCAAAAATAATTATGGTGTCACCTTTGAGAAAGTTCAGCCAAGTGCCGACAATGCGACTCGCGGCCTTGACCAGGGTGGGCTGGTGTTAATATCAGTCAGGCAAAAAACACCATTCACCAACGGCGGGCACATCCTGGTGATTCGTGGCAAGACCAGCGACGGCAACTTCTTGGTCGGCGACCCAGCCAGCCGCAAACGCACCACCAGCGATGAAGGATTTAAACCGGGCCAATTCTACTTTGGCCAGGATAGCGGTACCCGTGGTATGTGGATCGTTAAGAGGGCAAACTAATGCAGCAGTTTTTACGCACACATCGACGAGCAGTTATCATCATAAGCACTGTAGTATTATTGGTGTTGATCGTGGCGGTGATTATCTTCATGTTCAATCCATTCCGAGGTAACGACAACTATACGGGCCCAACTGGCGGTGCTGGCTCACCAGAGGAAAAAACACTTGTATTATCTGGCTGGGATACCCAAGATAACCAGGGCCGCTCGCTATCTACAACTATGGATACCGAAACGCAAAACCACCTGGTTAATTCACTGCTTGATGATTATACGACAGACCACAAACAAACGCCCGAGTTTATCAACGGGGCGATTTCTGATCTGTCAACAGATACGCTTGGTGACACTCAGTCCTTTCGCGTCACCATTGGCGACACTACGTACACTATCACCTATACGCTCAATAGTAAGTCAGTCGATGCCAAACGACAGAGGAGGAGTAACCCATGAAGGCAAAACTATATCAAATTATTACTATCGCCTGTGCTATAGCGGTGCTAATGCCGTATATAACCATGGCAAAAAGCAGCTTTAACGAGGATTTTTATTCATCAAATGACATCCTCTACTACAAACCAGACGACGAGGTCTGCTCGGTCGGCTCAGAGACAACCGACATCTCACCAGAGGCTGCCGGGAATGTACTCGGAAACGCTATCAAGGCCAGCCTTGATTACTTAAACCGAGAGGTCTTTAACAAAAAGGAGCTCGAAACAATTCGAGCCAACGCACCGGTCTATAAATCAGCCGCCGATAAGGTCGGCATCCCCTGGGAGATGTTGGCGGTGGTCCACAAGCGAGAGTCTGGCCTCGGGAAGGTTAATCCTAAGAACGGGCAGGGAGTTTATCAATTCCTCGACAAGGAGGGTGGCCCATACAAAGCTGGCCCTATCTCTGACCAAGAGTTCCAGCGCCAGACGGGCTATGCCGCTCAGTTCTTGAAAAAGGCTGCCGGTAAATACGCCAGTGGCCTTTCAAAAGGTGACAGTAACGCAATCAAATATGTCTTCTTTACCTACAACGGTAGGGCTCCAAAATACAAAGAGCAGGCGCGGCGACTTGGCTTCTCAGAAGAGCAAGCAGAGATCGGTGAAGGGTCGCCCTACGTGATGAATAAGGCTGACGCCAAGCGAGAACCGTATATCGGCGGCGATAAAAAGAATGGTACCAACCATAAATGGGGGCAAGTGAAGGTAGATCATGGGCCAGTCGAGTCACCGGCCAATGCTGACCACGGCGCTTTTGTCATGTATGCATCGCTACGTGGTAAGATTAGTCCTCAGAGTACCGACGGCACGACCAATTGTACTCCTGAGAACAACGACAACAACCAATCAAACCCGAGTGGGCCAGTCTCCAGCCAGGGCCTCACCAAAGAGCAGGCCATCCAACTTGCTAAAAACTACGGGGCAAACAAAAATGGCTACAGCAGAAAAATGGCTGGTCCAGCCTACTGGGCTTACTGTGGTGGCCACGGCTCCAACTGCGTCACTTTCTCTAAATTCTTCAACGCCGCCTTTACCGACATACCAACCACCGGCCGGATGGGTAACGGAGTCGACGTCGTGAAAAACATGCGAGCTAAGGGTGCCAAGACTGGCAGCGAGCCAAAAGCCTTCGCTACCTTTAGCTGGGGAGATGGCGGTGCTGGGCACACCGGTATCGTGCTAGGGGTACATGGTGATACCGTGATCGTCGGCCAGGCGAGCTGTAGCGCCGGCACTCAAAAGGGCGCCAAAGGTGCCGGAAGCGGCACTAAATGGGGTGATGGTGCTGCCTATGTGATGATTGGCAAAAAGAACGATCCGAAAGTCTGGCAGGGTGTTGTGCCAAAAGAATTTGCCTACCCATCGAGTGTTGACACTGCAAAAATCCAAAAGTTTATCACCGATGGAGAAGTGAAGTAGCATGAATCAGTTCGCTGCCCTTGATAAGAAAGCAAAAGCAGCGCTTAGCGTGATTATCATCTTGTTGATCGCAAGTATCAGCTTTCTGGTCTACCGATTCTTCTATCCGAGTAATCCGTTTGGCGATGCCGTGACTATCAAGAATCTCAGCGAACTGACTCGCGGTAAACCGAGTGACCGCCGAACTGTCCAATATATTGAGAACGATTTACTAAAGACAATTAACCAAAATCTCAAACAACCGATTGCTGGCAAAGATGTCACCGACTTGACCATCAGGCAGAATAGCTTCTCGCAGAAGTACGACGATAAAAACGGCGTCCATACAGTGCGCTTTATTGTCGATAGCGCCAAGCTACAGCAGTCATACAAAGTCTCCTACCAGTGGGCACAAAACCACAACAATCAAACAAATGTCGACGAGTGGGGCACGGTAGTATCGTGCCCCGACCAAGCTGATGTCATTTACAAAAACTTCAAATGTCACGACATGTTTAGCGAGACACACGGCGAAAACGACCCAATCCTACAATTCTTACCAAAAGAGACTTTGTCATACAAAATCACCTACGACAGCCAATCTCACACACTCAAAGCCAGAATCGAGACCAGCGGCGCAGACGAGCGTAGCGACCCTGCAGCGGCTGTCGAGGGATACAAAAAGGAAATCAACGACTGGATCAAATCTGTCGGCCTAGACCCAGCTAAATATAAGATCGAGTACTCGATTATCCGCGCCTCGATTTACTAATACTTAGCTTTTGAGCGGCATGATAATGTGTGTGTAATCGGTCTGTTTGGCATCCTGACGGATGATACATGGCGACAGTTTACCGCTGAAAGCAAATGTCACCTCGTCGCCATCGATCACATTGAGCGCTTCTATCAGGTAGCGAGAGTTGAGGGTAATCTGCCCGTCATGCGTCACCTGAGCACTTGCCTCAGAGGTGTTTTCGCCTAATTCAGAGGCAATTGAGTGTATCGACAGCAGAGAGTCCTCGTGTGAGGCCAGTAGCGTAATACCGCCGCCTGACTCGCGAGCAAATAGGCTCGCCACTTTGGTGATCCGAGCAAAATCAGCCTTTTTCACTGTGATTGTCGTCTCTGACTTCGCGGGGATGAGCTGTCGATAATCAGGAAATTTTCCGTCAATCAAGCGGCTAATAATCTCCATGTCAGCTGTCCAAAAACAAACCTGCGTCTCGTCAAAGAAAATCGTCATATCTTCTGAGACATCCTGCAGACTTCGCATCACTTCTTGGAGAGTTGAGGCAGGGATGACCGCCGCAATATCCTGATCTATCGTATGGCAGCGTTTTTCGGCCAATCGATAGCCGTCAGTTGCCGCCAAGTAGAGCACTCCCTCATACGTATGCCAATATACCCCAGTCAAGACGGCTCGTGTGAGGTCGCTACTGGCAGCGATCAGCACCTGTGAGACAGCCTTTTTGAAAGCGTCTATCGGAACAGTCACTTTGACCGAATCAGCCTCATTGACAGTCGGTAGCTCTGGGAACTCATCAGCTACCACGCCATTAATCACCGAAGAGAATTTACCAGCCGTAATGTGGAGATGATCATTTTTTACTTCCAGCTCAACTGTACCACTTGGCAAGCTTGAGACAAATTCTGACACCAGCCGCGCTGGCACCGTGATTGACCCTGGCTGCTCAACCTTTGCGCCAATATACTGCGTTGATGCAATCTCCAAATTTGTCGCGGCGATTAAGAGTCGACCGCCATCGGTACGTAGCAAGATATTATTTAAAATAGCCAGCTCGTTGCGACTACTAGCTACTCGACTAATGATAGCGAGTGATTTGGCGAGGTTTTCTTGGGTGACAGTCAACTTCATAATATCTATTATACCTTTTTATATTTCTTTTGTCTTGATAATAATAAGTGTTGTGTAAACTGGGTAAAAGTCCTGATTCATCAGGGGTAGTGTCGGAGTGGTTGCTGTGGATAGATGAGTGGATGGATCGGGGAATTCGAGTGGATAGTTGGCGGGTTGTCCACGGCCTATAAATCGTGCCGATTCATTATGAGCCGGCAGTGGATACACTGCCAAACCTTTCGACAGATTTTACCCATGTTTTTCGCAGGTTTTACACGTAGAGCTTGTCGCGGACATCGTTGATCTGCTCTCGAACCGCGATATTCACCAGGCTCTCTTTGGTAATCTTTTCAACTGCATACATTGCGGTGGTGTGGTCTTTGCGGCCAAGCTCTTGGGCGATTTTTGGGAAACTCATTTTTAGCTCGCTCCGGAGTAGATACATCGCAATCTGGCGAGGTTGCATGATATATTTATCGCGCTTTGGTGAGCAGATATCTTTCACTTCGACACCAAAGTGACGAGCCGTTTTCTCTAAAATCTGACGAGCCGTAATATGTCGTGGTCGCGACCGTTTGACGTTGCCGAGTAGTCCTTCGGCGATTTCGACATCTGGTACAATATTCTGCATCTCAGCGTAAGCGAGTAGTTGGTTGAGTGCACCCTCGAGCTCGCGGATATTTGTCTTGAAGTTCGCTGCCAAAAATTCAACCACATCGCTCGCCAATTCAGCGCCACTAAGGCTTGCTTTGGCGGTGACAATAGCACAGCGAGTCTCGTAGTCTGGCATTTGGACATCGATTGTCATCCCCCACTCAAAACGGCTACGTAGTCGGTCGGTCAATGTAGGGATACTCTTGGGAGGTTTATCAGAACTGATGATGATTTGTTTATCATTCTGATGAAGGTCGTTAAAAGTATGAAAGAAGGCATCTTGTGTCTGTTCTTTATTGGCAATAAATTGCATATCATCGACGATAAGCACATCGACATTGCGATATTTATCAGAAAACCCTTTTTTCTTAAAGCGAATCGAGTCAACAAACTCATTCACAAAAGTTTCGATTGTCGTGTAGAGGACTCGAGCGGTCGGTTGTCGCCGGATGATTTCATTGCCAACTGCTTGCATAAGGTGCGTTTTACCAAGGCCGGATCCACCATAGAGATAGAGCGGATTATATTTGGTACCAGGATTGTCAGCGACTGCCTGGCAAGCAGCGTGGGCGAGGTCGTTACTCGAGCCGACAATAAAGTTATCAAAAGTATATCGCGGATTGAGGTTGCCCGGCGTAGTTTTTCTGCCGATACGCGGCGGGGTATTGGTGGGTGGCTCTTTGGCTGCTGCTGGCTTTGGCTCGTCGCGGCTCAGGCGCGGTTTGCTGTCTTTGTTTGACTTAATTCGAAAGCGGACCGTTGGCGAGATAAGACCATTTTTCTCCAAGCATTCGGTAATTTGTTGGCGGTAGCGTTTTTCTAATTGGGTTTTGACAAAAATATTTGGTGCCACGACGACGACTTCATTATCCGAAATAATTTCTAATTCAGTCGAGCGAAACCAGGCTGAAAACGAAGAAGCAGGAATTGACAGTTCCATCTCACCTAACACACCCTGCCACACTGCTCGACTATTTATCAGCACCGCCGTCTCCTTAGTTTTATCTGATTCCGTAGATTACTATAACAAAAAAATTGAGTTTTCCACAAGTAGTGTCACATGGTAAAAATTTATGATCCAACTGTGGTTTTTCCACAATAAATTACTACCCCTGATAGTATAGTGGAAAACCCACTCCAAAAAGTGGAAAATTATGCTAGCTTGAAAAACTGACCAAAAAAAGCTACACTATAAGGCGATATGCCAAAGCGAACATTTCAACCACATAAGCGACACCGCGCCAAGACACATGGGTTTCGGGCACGGGTGTCGACCAAGGCGGGTCGCGCCGTTTTGAAGCGCCGCCGGCTCAAGGGTCGCGCAAAACTTGCGATTTGATGTAAAACCCCACTGCAGATTGTGAGTGGGGTTTTACATTTATAATGGTATACTTATCGTATGCTAGGGCAGCGGTATCGATTTCATGGACACGGTAGTTTACGGTTTTTATATGCGCGTGGTGCAGCAGTTCGTTCATCGTTGCTGATTATCAAATATAGTAATAATCCACGGCGTCGATCGAGCCGGTTTGCGGTGGTGATTAGTAAGAAAATTCTTAAATCAGCAGTGGGGCGTAACCGAGTTCGGCGGCGAGTATATGAGATTATTCGCCATCAATTACCTCTATTAAAAACCAACCAAGATGTGGCAGTTTTAGTGTTTTCGGCCGAGGTGTTGCAGAAGAGTCATCAAGACCTGCAGGCGATAATATCGCAGCTGTTCGCTCAGGCGGGGCTATATAAATGAGCTGGTATCTGATATAATAATCAGCATGAATTTGTTTGACGTGGTTGTCGTACAACCGATTTTCAATTTACTGATGGCGATTTATGCCTTGATTCCGGGGGGTGATTTTGGTGTCAGTATCATCTTGTTGACGATGATAGTTCGCTTTTTGCTGTGGCCGCTCGTGAAGAAACAGCTTCATCAGGCAAAAGCTATGCGTAAAATGCAGCCAGAGTTAGCCAAGATAAAAACCAAATACAAAAACAACCGGCAGATGCAAGCCCTGGCGATGATGGATCTCTATAAAAAGCACAATGTCAGTGCGGTCGGGTCAATTGGCGTATTACTGATTCAATTGCCAGTGTTGATTGGGATTTATCGAGTGGTTCAGCTGTTTGCGCTGCATCGAAACGAGCTGGCAAAGTATACCTACGACTTTATAGAGGGGTGGCCGGCAGTCAAGCAGCTGCTTGCTGCGCCGGATAATTTCAACCAGAATTTCCTCGGTATTGTTGACCTAACTCAGCAAGCTATGTCACCAAAGGGCGTAGCATTTGGGTTGGTAGTGCTGGCGTTGGTGGCGGCCGTATTGCAGTATCTCACCTCTCGGCAGATGTCACCAAACACTGAAAGTAAGCGCCGCCTCCGTGATGTATTGGCAGAAGCTAGTCAAGGGAAAGAGGCTGACCAGTCTGAAATCAACGCGATCGTCATGCGTAAGATGATGAAGATCATGCCAATAACTCTCTTTTTGATCATGATAAGCCTACCGGGGGCGCTAGCGCTCTATATCGCCACAGCTAATGCAGTCGCATATGGCCAAAACGCAATTATTTTACGACAAGACAAAGAAGAACTACAGCAGATCGCCCAGAAAAAGTCGCCATCATCACGTTCGTCTCAACCAACTGCCAAAAAACGAGCTAAGGAAGCAACCGAAGCCCGAGTTACTCGCATTAAAGCCAAAGAATAGGAGAGGACTATGGATCAAGATGCAACGCTTGCATTTGTAAAGAAATACCTAGAAGACATACTGGCGTTTTTTGATCTCAATATCGATGTGACGGTACGACTAGAGGGTGAGGTGGTTATTGCGACCATTCCTTCGAGTGAGCGGAATAGTTTGCTTATTGGGCGTGGGGCAGAGACTTTGCGTAGCTTACAATATTTAGTGTCGACAACACTACGTAATAGTGAGGCGGCTATTACTCGCGTCAATGTCGATATCGCTGACTACAAGAAACAGCATGCTGAAAAAATTGCTGAAAAAGCTCGTGGCTGGATCGACTACGTCCGCCAGACTGGTGAGACAAAGATGATCGATCTCAATGCAGCCGACCGCTGGGTGGTGCACCATGTGGCCAGCGAATACAACGATGTCGAGACACACTCTGAAGGTGAGGGTCGTGCGCGTCACTTAGTGATGAGTAAAAAAGACGACTAAGAGTTGTATCGAAAGATTCTCTACAAATCCTAGCGGCTCTCTTAAGGAAAAAGGGTTTCTATCTAAATACTATCCGGCGATAAAGCACAAAATTCCATACGAGAGAAGCTGCCGTCGCGATTATCTTACCAACGAGGAGGGCAACATCGTGAGGTAAGCCGCGTTGCAGAAGCGGCATAGCGACAGCGAGGACACCGCTCTGGATAATCCATAATCCACTTAAAGTGACAAGGCTAAAACGCCAAAATTGCTGCACAGCCTGTTGATGGGTTGATCGAAACGTGTAGCGACGATTGGCAAAAAAACTGACACAAAAAGCACTTGTGGTTGAAATAATATTAGCGACCAGATGAGGCAAAGCAGCCCAACTCGTCAGTATATACAAGAGACCGAAATCAATCAGCGTATTAACACAGCCAACTAATATAAAACGCCATTTAAGATTGTTTTTTGGCTGTCGTGGCAGTGTGGTGCTCCTCTATGAGATATAGTGGTCGTCGTTTTGTTTCTAAGAAGATCCGGCCAACATATTCACCAATTACTCCGAGAGACAGCAGCTGCACGCCGCCCAAAAACAGGATAGTAGCCATCAATGATGAGTAGCCAGCACCAGTCGGCACACCGAATAATGGCCGTACCAGCAGATAGACGATCCACAAAAAAGCTACAAGCGAAATAATGAAACCAAGGATAGCCGCAATCCGTAATGGTGCGGTCGTAAAGCTGGTGATACCATCGATCGCGAGATTAATAAGCTGTCGATAATTCCACTTGGTAGAGCCGGCTAGTCGTGAATCACGATGGTAGTAGATTTCCTTCTTTTTGTAACCAATCCAGCTAAACAGAGCCTTGGTGTTGCGCTGGCTCTCACGAAATTGTTGTAATGCCTCGATACAGCGCCGGTCTAGCAGGCGAAAGTCACCAGTGTCGACTTGGATCGGTATGGAGGTAGTGGTCTGAAGAAGTTTGTAGTACCACTGGCTCGTTTTCTTTTTGAGCCACGTTTCGCCTCGGCGACTTTGCCGGCGAGCGTATACGTCATCAAACCCTTGCTCCCAATAATGAATCATCTGAGGAATCAACTCGGGTGGGTCTTGGAGATCAGCGTCAATAATCACTAACGCATCGCTATGAACATGATCGATACCAGCGGTCATGGAGATTTCTTTGCCAAAATTACGCGATAGCGCCAGGTAGCTAATGCGTGGGTCTCGTGCGGCCTGTTCTCTCAGTAGTTGTCGCGTCGCATCGCGGCTGCCGTCATCGACAAACAAGAATTCAAACTGATATTTATCGGTTTTTTGTGTCAGCTGATTGAGTCGCTGAAAGAGCTCGGGAAGTACCGCTTGCTCGTTGTAGGTAGGGATAAGGATAGTGATACGTTTTTTCATGCTCATGCTTTAGACCGGCGACTTTTAAAAGGATGAATGAGTCGCTGTAAACCAGACTCAACCGGTGGCAGTCCATCGTAAATTAGCGAGCGGATATATTTGACAGTGACAATACGGGCTCGTCGATTTTTGTGCCGGTAGGCGATGCAGTATGGGAGGAGCCGCAAACTCGCTCCGATACCCTTGGTCGCCGCCCAGCCATTACCACGACGAATTGCGTTGAAGTAAAACAGCCAATACGCCAACCAAAAACGTGGTAGAACACTCCACAATAAACCTGTCGGTAGGTTTTTATACGCGAGCAGCGGTAGGTTTTTGAAGGTATTATAGACAGTCAAACCAGGTACTTTCTGTGAACTGGCACCTTGCTTATGGTAAGCAATTGCTCGGGGAGTGTAGCGAACACGAAAGCCAGCAAGCTGCGCCCGAAAACTGATATCGACATCTTCGTAATACATAAAAAACCGCTCATCAAATAGGCCAATTTTTTCAAACACACTTGCTCGAAATACCACCGAGCCACCAGTCGCACCAAACACCGGCTCGGCCTTTTTGGAAGCCTGGCTTCTTGGCTGGCCGCGGCCACGCGGAAACGCTAACCCCCACATTGAATAAAAGTCACCAGTACTGTCAATCGTTTTGCCATCACGACTCAAAAGCAGACCAGTTGCCAAGCCATATTCTGGATTTTTATCAAGCTCCTTTATTAACTCGGTTGACCACATTTTTGCGGCCGTAGCATCTGGATTGAGAATACCAATATATTCAAATCCTTCACCAAGTGCATGCAGAAGGCCGACATTGATGCCGCCGGCAAAGCCGCTGTTTCGCGTATTTTTGATCAAGCGCAGATCGCTTTTACTGTGGCGCTTTTTGTACTGCTGCAAGCGAGCGAGCGAGTCGTCGGACGAATCATTATCTACCACAATGATCGACGGGACAGTTTTTTGTTGCCGCAATGAGTCAATACAGGCGATGGTATCGTCAGCACCGTTCCAGTTAAGAATAATCACAACTAGTCTGTTCATATAGTCCATTATACTCTATAATATAGCCTATGAAACAAGGAATTGGGTTGCTGAGCCGGAAGAATCGGATTCTTCTGCGCGAGCTGGTAGTGACTGATTTCAAGCTGCGATATCAGGGTTCTGTCCTTGGGTATATTTGGAGCGTGCTCAAGCCACTATTTATATTTGCGATTTTGTATGTCGTGTTTGTCTATATTTTGCGGATGGACCGGGGGGTGCCGCATTTTGCCGTAACCTTACTACTGGGTGTGGTGTTGTGGTCGTTCTTTACTGAGGCGACAAGTAATGGTCTTGGCTCAATTGTGAACCGTGGTGACTTGATTCGCAAACTTGATTTTCCGAAATACATTATCGTCATATCAGGGACAATTTCGTCGCTTATTAATTTATTCATCAATCTGTTGGTAGTGATTGCCTTTATGTTGCTCAATGGGGTTGAACTTCATTGGACTGCTTTGTGGATTATCCCACTGATATTTGAGCTGTATATTTTTTCATTAGGGATTGCTCTTTTGCTGTCTGTCTTGAATGTGAAATTTCGTGATACCGGCTATATTTGGGAGATTATTTTGCAAGCGGCGTTTTATGCGGCACCGATCATCTATCCACTCCAGATGGCTCTGGAGCGTAGCCGAATGGCGGCTGAACTATTGTTTGTGAATCCGGTGACGCAGATCATTCAAGATGCTCGCTATGCCTTGATCAATCAAAACGAGTCGACGATTCGGATGACTGATTTAATTCATGATTGGCGAGTGATAATCCCGGGTTTGGTGATTACACTGACGGTCCTTGTCGGAGCCTGGTATTTTTCAAAGAAGTCAAAGTATTTTGCGGAGGATATTTAATATGGCGACATCAGAGCAGTCTGAGGTGGCGATTCGTATAGACCACTTAACGAAGAGTTTCAAGATTCCAATCGAATCGACCACGATGCTCAAGCAGCGGCTGGTCGGCCTGCTGAGTCGCAAAAAAGGCTACCGGATTTTTACGCCGCTACAAGATATCTCATTTGAGATAAAACAGGGTGAATTTTTTGGTATCGTAGGGCGAAACGGTTCTGGTAAAAGTACGCTCCTGAAGACGATCGCTGGTATCTATGCGCCAAACAGCGGCTCTGTCCAAGTCCACGGTACCCTGATACCGTTTATTGAGCTGGGAGTTGGTTTCAGCCCTGAACTGACCGGTCGTGAAAATATCTTTCTGAATGGTGCGCTGCTTGGCTTTAGCCGTGAAGAGATGGAAAAAATGTATGACGACATCGTTGATTTTGCTGAGCTTGATGGCTTCATGGAAGAGCGCCTCAAAAACTATTCGAGCGGCATGCAGGTGCGGCTGGCATTTAGTATCGCGATTCGAGCTCGCGGTGATATCTTGCTTTTGGATGAAGTGTTGGCGGTTGGTGACGAGGCGTTTCAGAAAAAATGCTACGCCTACTTTGATAAACTGAAGCGTGAAAAACGGACAGTTGTGCTAGTTACTCACGACATGGCGGCGGTTGAGCGATTTTGTAGTAAAGCGGTCTTTATCGAGGATGGTCAGATCAAACTAATCGGCAAGCCACATCGAGTAGCCGCGGCGTATAGCCGCAGTAATAATCAGAATTATGATGGATCACAAGAAGTCAGCGATGAGCAGCCAGATTTTTCAGTAGAATTGCTTGACGCTGAGGGAAACCCAAAGACTAGCTTTGATTATGGTGAGACGATGACTGTGCGGCTATCGTGGCAGCAGCAGGGTGTCAAGAATGTCGGCGTGGCGATATTTCGTGATAACGGTGAATATGTTTTTGGCCCAAATACGTACCAGGACAACTATACACTACAGTCAAACCATCAGGCCGAGTATACCGTACAACTGAATCTTAATGAAGGCGACTATTTCGTCAAGGCCGGTTTGACAGGCAAAGATGATACTGACACTATTGCTTTTGTTGAAGAGGGGCCTCATTTCTCGATGCGCCGAGATTACGATAAAGGTCGTTGGGGCGGAGTCACAAAACTAGAGTACCGGTGGAAATAGTGAGAAAGCGTGTGGGCAATATCCGGCAGTATCAGCAACGTCAGCCAAAGTGGTATCAGATCGCTCGCAAGCTTGCCTCTCCGTGTCTCACATATATCGACTGGCGTCAGCGTCAGCTCTACCAGCGCTGGCAGCGGCGTCACCCGGTGGTGACGGCACCAATCACCGAGCGGCCCTTGATGTCTATCGTGGTGCCGCTGTACAACACACCGGCTCAATATTTAGCTGAAATGGTTGCTTCGGTGCAAGGGCAATCATACGACAATTGGGAGCTTATCTTGGTTGACGATCTATCGACCGATCAGCGAGTTAGAGATGATATCCGCCAATTTGTCGACACTGACCCGCGCATCAAAGGCCACTTTTTACCAGAGAATCGGCATATTGCTGGTGCGACCAACGCAGGAATAGCCCAGGCTCGGGGTGACTTTGTGTCGCTGCTTGACCATGATGATTTGTTGCACCAACACGCACTGTGGAAAGTCGTCGAAGTCATCAACCAGCACCCTGATGCTCAGTTTATTTATACCGATGAGGCAAAGTACGATACGCACGGCCCGTATCAACCGTTTTTTAAGCCAGACTGGAACCCTGATTTTTTGCGATCGGTGAATTACATTACCCACTTTTCAACTATTAAGCGCTCCCTACTTGAAGCGGCTGGTGGCGAAGATGGCCGCTATAATGGCACGCAGGATTGGGAGCTATTTTTGCGACTGACACGGCAGATTGCCGCCGAGACAATCTATCATATTCCACACATCTTATACTATTGGCGGGTTCATCAG
>ERZ773083.796-NODE-796-length-23920-cov-3.732956_pt1 | contig 23920 bp, 21 predicted proteins | sample MGYA00511465_ERZ773083 | MGnify/ENA primary metagenome ERZ773083 (study PRJEB29015, sample SAMEA2738001) | human oral metagenome | biome: human oral; feature: human-associated habitat; material: dental | place: China | collected 2060 ... | reverse complement strand
TGACAGCGATGTCGATGAATACGCCGACCGCGCAGATAATCATGGTTGCGACCGCGAGTGCCGCAATGGCGCGCTTTTCGCCTATCGTGTCGACGATGGTCTCTGCGATTTTCTGTGCCGCGCCGGTCTTAATGAGCGCGCCAGCCAGAATACCGCTGGTCAGAATGCGGAGCACCGAGGACATCATGGAGCCCGCGCCGCTCACCATCGTGGAGACCGTGCCCGCGAGGCCGCCGCCGCCGATCAATCCGCCGATTAAGGCGCCGAGAATCAGACCGTAAGCCGGCTGTACCTTTTTGATAATCAGAAGAATGGCGATGACCAGTCCGATCAGTGCGCCGAGTGTCGTGAATTGTAAGTCCATGGGAAACCTCCGTTTTTATTTGAGCAGGAACAGGCGCAGTGCCTGTTCGACCGTATCTGTCATATTCTGTCTTGCATTATCGGGCTCCATCGCCTCCTGCAGTGTCGAGATGCGGCGCAGTATCGGGAAAAAGGCATCGATGCCGTGCGCGTTGCAGGCGGTCGCATCCTGGGTGACCGCACCCGCAAAGGCGATGATGGGCTTTCCGTACTGCTTTGCGATATGCGCGACGCCGATCGGCGCCTTGCCCATGACAGTCTGTCCGTCGAGCCGCCCCTCGCCGGTAATCACGAGGTCGGCATCCTTCACATAGTCCTCGAGGCGGGTCTCCTCAAGCACAATTTTGATACCGGATTCCAGCTGCGCGTCGGTAAAGGTTAAGAAGGCAAAGCCGAGGCCGCCTGCCGCGCCCGTTCCCGCCTGCCGCGGGTTCGCATTCTCGTACTTTTCGCGCGCCAGTGCCGCATAGTAGGCGAGCCACTTGTCCATCTGCATGATCATGCCGGGATTGGCGCCTTTCTGCGGGCCGAAGACCGCGCTGCAGCCCTGATCGCCGCAGAGCGTATTGGTCACATCGCAGGCCACGCGGAAGGTGCAATCCGAAAGTTCCGGAATGACCTTTTCATCCGTGATACGATCCAGTACCTGCAAGCCCTTGGCGCCGAAGGGAACTTGCTTGCCCTCTCTGTCCAGGAGCCCGTAGCCGAGCGCCTGTAACATGCCGATGCCGCCGTCATTCGTCGCGGAACCACCGATGCCCACAATAAAGTGGCGGCAACCCTTCGCAATCGCATCCCGTATCATCTCCCCGACCCCGTAGGTCGTCGTGTTCAGCGGGTTGCGTTCCTTTTCTTCGACGAGGGTGATGCCGGCAGCCGCAGCCATTTCGAGGATCGCGGTTTTGCCGTCCTGCAAAATGCCGTAGACCGCTGTGACCGGCGCGCCGAGCGGCCCTGTGACGCGCACCTCCTGCAGAGTGCCGCCCATACCTATGGTGAGCGCCTCCACCGTGCCCTCGCCACCGTCCGCGAGCGGGCGCACCAGGACTTCGGCGCTGCTGTCCGCCCTTAGAATTCCGGCGCGGATTGCATCGCCCGCCTCAAGAGAACTGAGAGATCCCTTGAGAGAATCAATGGCGACCACTACTTTCATCTCATTTCCTCCTTGCTTTGTTTTCGGATGCTTGTCGACAGCCGGGACTGTCTGTCTGTTATTAGAATAACGAAATCGCCCTGTTGAATCCATGTGTGAAAGGACAAGAAGTGCTATACTGTAGACACAATTATTGGTACGGAGAACAAAGGAATGGCGGAAATCAGCAAAAAGACAGCGCAGCAGATTGTGGACAGCGTGAAAGATGTCTGCGGGCACGATGTGAACTTTATCCGGCCGGACGGCAGCATACTTGCGAGCACGAACCCCGAGCGGGTCGGCACCTACCATGAAATCGGGCACCGCGCCGCACAGGAAGGACAGCCGATCGAAGTCATGGAGAACGACAGCTTCTACGGCACGCAGCAGGGCGTGAACCTGCCCTTTTCGCACCACGGAACCATAGTCGCGGTCATCGGCATCACCGGCGTTCCGAAGGAAGTGAGAAAGTATGCCTACCTCGCACAGCGCATCACGGCCCTTCTGCTCCGCGAGCAGGAGTACGATGCGAGAAACCGGAACGAGCAGGTCGAGACCGACTATGTGGTGCGGGCGCTGAGTTCGGGGAAGCCCATGAATCACGGCTTTTACCTTGACTTCCTCGCTTCCCACGGCCTCAGCGAAGAAGTGCGCTACCGCACCATACTTGTGCGTCTCTCAACGCGCTATAACCCTGCGAACCTCTCGATGGTGGAGCAGAAAATACTGACCGTGTTCCGTGAGACCGGGAGCCCGCTCTTTACCTTCCGCTTTCCGAACGAGTACATCCTGATCTTGCCGAAGGGAGACTATCCGCCGAGACAGCAGCAATTTGAGCGGCTTGCCGCAGAGTTCCGGGAAATTCTCTCGGTCGGTGTGGGGGCGGACCACAAACTGGTGCATCAGTACCGCTCGTTTCGGGAGGCGCAGATTGCGGCCCGCGCGGGCGCTGAGAGAGCCGGCTACGCGGACTTTGAGCAGCTTGATCTGGAACTGCTGAGCGGCTCCATTCCGGTCGCGGTTCGCGAGAGCTATGCGGCGCGAACGCTCGGAAAGCTGAGCGAAAAAGAAAGACATATTTTGGAGATTTACTTTGCCGCGGACTGCAGTTTAAAGACAGCGGCGGAGAAGCTCTACATCCATAAGAACACGCTTCAGTATCAGCTCGATAAAATTCATGCGTTGACCGGCTACGACCCCAGAGTGTTTCGCGAGAGCGTAATCCTGTACCTCGGGCTGCAACTGGGGTTCGGGAACACCGAGACGAATGCAGCGGGGACTGCGGCCGAAAACACCTTGGGAACGACATCCGGGTTCTGACGGGGTGAGCTAAGAAGGCCGGGGCGGCTCTATCCGTTCTTCGGAACCGAAATCTTGGGCGAAATGTGTGATTGGAAGCGCAAGGCAGTGATCTGTATACAGCTAATCGGAAGTTGTGATTCAGAATGCCGTATCACTTGCCGGTTTGGAGGCCGGTGCTTTAGAAAAAGCGCTGAAACAGGAGAGTTGGCTTGAGATTTGCGGGGCAAAATTCTATAATAAAAAGAATGTGAACCATAGTCACGGTAGGGTAATCCGGAAAGCCAAGGAGGCAGAGAAAAAGTCATGTCAGACTTACATATCAACTGGATTGACGAATGGGAAAAGAAGGACGTGGATCTCGAAGAACTGCGCCGTGCGCTGAAAAGCGGGGATTCCGCGCGCTACAGCGGAAAGGCGTTTCGAGACATCGGCGGCAAGTGGAAGAAGTACGCAAAGCGCGGCGTGTCGAATCTGTACCTCTTAAAGGAGACCGAGGACGATAACGACGGCCTTGCAAACGCCTACTACGCCTACTCAATCACGGACGGTGTGATTGCCGACGAGGACCTTGAACAGATTCGCGCAGTCTGCGCCGAGAACCTCGGCACAAGCGAGATGCGCGCGGTCTGCTCCTTCTGTAAGCCGAACGAGTGGTGGGACACCAATCCGAGCTACCACACAAAGCTGGCGGAAAAAGGCGAGACGGATTCCCTTTATAGCTTTCTGATTGCGAAACTCTTCCCGGCAGGCATTTTGCTTACCTCGCGGAGCGTCAAAAAGAAAGAGGCGCAGCGCCTTGCCTGCTCCGCGATTGCCTGGGGCCTAAAGGAGGGCGGTCTCTTTAAGAAGGGCGCCTACATGAGCTATACCATTGACAACGAGCTTCTGTGAGTGAGCCGGAAGCCGAATAGAGGGGAGAAGAGATGAAGACATATTTTGATGACGGCGCAACCATGGAGTTTTCCGAGAAGGGAATGCTCGGTGCGGGCCATACCCTCCGGATTGCGAAGGACGGTTTCAGCTATAAGAGCTTAAACGGCAAGGTCGATGTGGATATGAAGTTTGCGGAGATCGGTTCTCTGTTTCTGACCAACTACTGGAGCCAGAACTTTCACTACAGAGTCTTGCTCCGCGACCTGAACATGAAGAATATGAGCGTCCCGGAGTTGGATCTCGACACCAGAACCTGGAACAACGGTCACAACATTCGCGAGACCAAGCCGTTGCTCCTTGCCTTTGCCGCGAGCAAGTTGGGAGCTGAATTCCCGAACAATCTGGACAGTCTCGAGACAGAGCTCGGCGCAACGCTGGGTGAAAAAATCATCCGCCTCTCGGGCGGCGTCATCATAGGCGCAAAGCACCAGGTGAAACTCGCGGATATCAAGCGAGTGAAGTGCGTTTGCAACGGTGCACTCGGCACGCTCTGCGTTTACACGAAGGCAAAGGGCGGCTTCTTCGACATGCCGGATATGAAGCTCCCGCTGAGCGAAGTCACCCTGCCGCTCCTTGAGGCCGTGATGACCCGGAATACCGGAAACGGCATTGACTTTAGTCAGGGCAATGGCTTTGACCAGAAGAACTCGGAGTACATCATCATCCGCTATATGGATTCCGGCTTCTTCGTAAGCGGAGACGGCAGCTTCCGCGAGCCGTGGCAGGAGATTGCCTACCGCCGCATCAAGGCATATAACTACGATGTCAATGCGCACTGGGGCGAGAAGATGGGTTGAGAGTTATAAGAGAAATAAGTGCACAGTGATAAGGAAAAGCAGCTGCTTCAGAAATGAAGGGGCTGCTTTCGTGACGATAGAGATTAAATGCGCTATCATTCTGCTGTTTGAGTAGCAACACAAATGCGTTAATAGATTAGTTAAGAGAAGAAGGGATATAGTATAAATTATGGGTATTATCAGCTTGTCAGATTTAGAAAGTCTATTTGCAGTGTTGGCAACATTCGTTGGAACGGCAGTTCTTGTATTTCACGCATTGATTCTTAATAGAATAGAGATTTTGTTTTGGGAACAAGAGAAAAAAATAAAAAGATACATTGTGTTTTCGGCTATAATATTCGCGTTATTTATCGTGGTTAATTTATTTACGGTATACCTTTACTTTGGCTTGATTAATAAGTTATTGACTGCTTGGGGTAATGGAGGGGTGAATGCGAAAAAATGCGTAAAGCCTTTCGTGATAATTGCGCTTTTATTTTTGTATTCTATGGTAGTAGTAGTGGCCCTTCTTATAAACGAAAGAAATTCAAAAAAAGATGGCGAAGATAAATGGCAAACTAATGATATGATTAGTGGCCAAATATTGAAGCTTGGTATTGACTTTGTTGTTAATATAGGGTTGATAGTACCTATTTTTGATAAAACTAATATATTTGACACTGCCAGAAACTTCAGTGTATTAATTGTGGCTTTGGTGTCGGCTGTAGTTGCAATGTGGTCAGTTCTGAGTATCTATAAACATGAAACAAGAATACAAGTTTACTTCGAAGTAGGGCGGGATAAGGAAGGCGAGAAGGAAGGCGAGAAGAAAGACAAATATTATATTTATTTTCGCGAAGGGGATTATATGGTTTGCGGGAAAAATAAAATCAGTAATTTCGAATTTGATGAAAACAATAGTGGATTCAGATTATTTCCAATGAGTGAATTGCTAGGAAAACAAATTGAGATGCACTTTGAAATTGACTTATAACGAAAGATTTAAATCTGGGCTCCTTGAAAGGAATGTAGTGATACAGTGAATATGTTATATATCTGTGTAACATTTTGTTAGGCTTGAAGAGGGGAAAGCGCATGCCCACAATGTACTATCAAAGCCAACACAAGTTGCAAATTGATAGTACGAACATTTCGGATGGACGCAAGATCGGCTGTCTTTCGTTTGAGTATGATATGTCTAGAGTCTTTTTCTAGACAGTCACGCTCGTATAATACAGAACTCTAAAGCAATGATTAGGAGTAGTCTCGTATGGAGTTGGTGGAGAAATATCGTTGCAGTTATCGTTCAAATGACCCGTAACATGGGTAACGGCTTTGACCAGAAGAACTCCGAGTACATCATTATCCGCTACATGGATTCCGGCTTCTTTGTAAGCGGAGACGGCAGCTTCCGCGAGCCGTGGCAGGAGATTGCCTACCGCCGCATCAAGGCATATAACTACGATGTCAATGCGCACTGGGGCGAGAAGATGGGCTGAGAGATATAAGTGAAATAAGTGTACAGTGATAAGGGAAAGCAGCTGCTTCGATAGAGGCAGCTGCTTTTGTATGCGAAGGGCTCTTTCTATACCGGCGGCGTTGTGTTATTCTAAAATAAATACCGAATCGGATTCGGAATATTTTAGGAGGAGCGTATGGAGTACATTCACCGGCAGATTGAAGATGTGGTGTGCAAAGCGGCGCAAAGTTTCAAGGCGGTGCTGATTACCGGTGCGAGACAGACGGGAAAGTCAACGCTTTTGCGAGAGCTCTTCCCGGAGCGGAAACAGCTTTCCTTTGACGACCTCTTTCTTGAGGAGCAGGCGAAGGAAAATCCGGAGATGTTCATGATGCTGCATGAGCCGCCGATTGTCCTGAATGAAGTGCAGCGGGTACCGGATTTATTCCGCTACCTGAAGTTGCACTGTGATGGCAGCGAGGCAAAGGGGCAGTTTCTGCTCTCGGGATCGCAGCCTTTTTCGCTGATGCGGCTCGCCTCCGAGTCACTGGCCGGAAGAGTGGCGGTTCTGGAACTCTCGACCTTATCGCTCCGGGAACTGACGGGCGACAGCTTCAGCGCGCCCTTTGTGCCGGGCCTTGATTATCTGCGGGAGCGGCAAAAGACAGTGGTCAAGCCGAAGAATATCTGGGAATACATCCACCGCGGCGGGTATCCGGGCGTGCAGGATGCGACTGTAGACTGGCAGATCTACTTCTCAAGCTATGTGAAGACCTATCTTGAGCGGGACGTGCGTGAACTCTCGGCGGTGCAGGATTTGGATGCGTTCCGGAAATTTATGATTGCCTGTGCGGCGCGAACGGGGGAGATTCTGAATTACAGCAACATCGCGGGAGAAATCGGGAAGGATGCCGATACGGTGAAGCGCTGGCTCTCGATCCTTGAGGCGTCGGGCATCATCTACCTCTTAGAGCCATACACCGCCTCGGTGTTAAAGCGCGCCATCAAGACGCCGAAGCTTTATTTCCGAGACACGGGCCTCGCTGCCTATCTGACCAGATGGCTCACGGTTGAGACACTGGCAAACGGCGCAATGAGCGGCGCTTTTTTTGAGACCTTTGTGATTTCGGAGATTTTAAAATCCTATGCGAACCGCGGTCTCGATTACCGCTACTTTGTCTCCTATTATCGCGGACGGGATTTGAAGTCTACGACTGAGTCTGAGATTGATTTTATCATCGAGGAGAACGGCATTCTGTATCCGGTGGAAATTAAACAGAGCAGCAGACCGAAGGCAGATATGACGGCAGCGTTTCAGCTGCTCGATACCATCCCGGAGAAGAAGCGCGGCATGGGCGCCGTGGTCTGCCTCTGCCCGGAGCCGGGCGTTTTGCGGGAAAATGTCCTTGCACTTCCGGTCTGGTACATTTGAATTCCGGAGTCCGTGGACGCAAGGAGGGCACTCTCTTTCAGAAAAGAGCCTGCGTGCGCAATCCCATTGACGACGCGCTTCTGTGTGCGAAGCCGGATGCCGGAACAAAGAGGTGAATAGATGAAGACATATTTTGATAACGGCGCTGCCATGGGGTTTTCGAACAAAGGCCCGGAAGGCGCCGGCTATACCGTTCGGATTGCAAAGGAAGGTTTCAGCTATAAGAGCCTAAACGGCAAGGTTGATGCGGATGTGAAGTTCGCGGAAATCGGAGCGCTGGATTTGACGGACTACTGCAGCCAAAATGCCGGCTACAAAGTTCGACTTCGCGGTCTGAATATGAGGAATATGGGACTTCCGGAATTGGAGCTCGATACCATCCCCTGTGACAACGTCCATAACATTCGCGAGTCCAAGCCGCTCCTCATAGCCTTTGCCGCGAGCAAGTTGGGAGCGGAATTCCCGAATAATCTGTTCAGCCTCGACGCGGAGCTCGGCGAAACGCTGGGCGAGCAGAGGATTCGCCTCTCCTACGGTGTGATTATAGGCGCCAAGCATCAGGTGAAACTTGCGGATATCAAGAGGGTCAAGTGCGTGTGCAAGGGGGCACAGGGTGAACTCTGCGTTTACACAAAGGCAAAGGGCGGCTTCTTCGATATACCGAATATGAAGCTTCCGATAAACGAGATTACCCTGCCGCTCCTCGAGGCCGCAGTGACCCGGAACTCCGGCAAGGGCATCGACTTTAGCAAGGGCAGGGGCTTTGACCGGAAGGACTCGGAGTATGTTATCATCCGCTACATGGATTCCGGCTTTTTTGTAAGCAGGGACGGCAGTGTACTCGAGCCGTGGCAGGAGATCGCCTATCACCGCATCAAGGCATACAACTACGATGTCGATGGGCGTTGGGGTATTGGGGATATCGCAGAACAGATTCGTAAGATACGGGAACAGTCAGATCACACACAAGAACAGACAAATGCGTCACCGGCAAGCCGAAAAGCGCAGGTGCAACAATTCGTGTATCTACTGGAACAGTTGAAGGATAAGAAACAGGACTACGAGAAAAATCGGAGTCATATTTGAATCCCTGTTCCCTTTTCTGACCAAAGTGGTATACTATAAGTGAATTTCGAACCAATTTCGAAATTGATGCATCAGAGCGAAAGCTTGAGAAAGCGATACGATAAAAGGAGGAAGGAAAGCCATGAAGAAGAGACGCTACCTCCTCGCAGTTGTTGCGGCACTTGCACTGCCGCTTCTGGTATCCTGCGGGAAGAAGGCCGAGTCTGCGGAGACAAGTAAGGCAACAGAAAGTGCGGTATCGATGGCGGCTGCCGAGACAAGCAGCAGCGCTTCGATGAGCACAACAGGCGAGAGCAAGGAGGAACAGGAGACCATGGGCTATCAGACAATCGATCAGGATACGGCACGGGAGATGATGAAGCAGGACGACGGTCACATCATCCTCGATGTGCGCACCAAGGAGGAGTATGACAGCGGTCACATTCCGGGTGCGGTGTTATTGCCGAACGAGGAGATCAACGGAACGAGACCGGAAATCCTGAAGGATCTGGATCAGCCGATTTTTATCTACTGCCGCAGTGGACATCGAGCTGGGCTTGCGGCGGAGAAATTATCAAAGCTCGGCTATCGGAAGGTCTACAACTTTGGCGGCGTCATGACATGGACGGGGGAACTGGTAAAATGACCATCTATCTCGCAGGCGGATGTTTCTGGGGCTTACAGAAGTACTTTGACCAGTTCCCGGGCGTGCGTGCGACCGAGGTGGGCTATGCAAACGGCCCCGACAGAGCACCTACCTATCGGGAGGTTTGCGATAGCAGCGGACACGCGGAGACCGTGAAGATTGAGTATGATCCAAAGGAGATTTCGCTCCGCGAGCTTTTGGATAAGTACTTCCTGGTGATCGATCCGCTTTCCGTAAACAAGCAGGGAAATGACAGGGGCATTCAGTACCGCACCGGCATCTACTATGCGGATCAGAGCCAGCTTCCGGAAATTCAGGCGGTTTATGACGAACAGGAGGCAAAGTACGGCGCGAAGCTCGCGGTCGAGCTAGCGCCCATACAAAACTTCTATTCGGCGGAGGAATACCACCAGAAGTATCTCGATAAGAATCCCGACGGTTACTGCCACATCCCGCAGAAGATGTTCCACCTTGCGGAAGAGGAGAGCAAGGAGACGCTCCGCGAAAAGATCGGAGACCTCGCATTTGAAGTCACGCAGAACGCCGCGACCGAGCGCCCCTTCACCGGGGAATACGATGACTTCTTTGAGAAGGGCATTTATGTCGATGTCGTGAGCGGCGAGCCGCTGTTCAGTTCCCTCGATAAGTTTGATTCCGGCTGCGGCTGGCCCGCTTTTTCAAAGCCGATTGAAGGAAAGGAACTGAAGGAAACCACCGACCGCTCGCACGGCATGGTCCGCACGGAAGTGCGCTCTGCGGAAGCGAACTCGCACCTCGGGCACGTCTTCCCCGACGGCCCCCGCGAGACGGGCGGCCTTCGCTACTGCATCAATTCCGCCTCGCTCCGCTTTATTCCCTATGACAAGCTGGAAGAAGAGGGCTACGGGGAATATAAGAAATTATTTGAGCGCTGAGTGACAGAAAAGCAGGCGTTTGAAAGCAAATAGGTGAAACGTGAGCCCCCGCCGGGTCGAAAGACACGGCGGGGGTTTTGCTGTGAATCATGGACAGCGTCAATCGAATACATCGAAGATAGTGTGCGGAAAGAAAGCAGAGAGGACGAATGGGAAGGTCGAAACCGAAGTAGCATTGTAAGCAGTTCGGAAGATGAAAGAACGCTGATAAGCGGGAAAACGATACGGAGGCGATGTCATGACAGGCGACTTGGCGGAGCGCTGTCACCGGAGAGGAATTTCAAAGCCTGCGCCGGAAGAAAGCCGTAAAAGCCCGGATTCCTGTTCGGAACAGTATCGTGCAGAGCGCGGAAAGGATGACGATAACGAGGCTCTCGAGGAGATTCAGATACCAGGAATTCCAAGCGCGGATGTGCGGATAGAGCGTACAGTCAAGGATAGTGTAAAGTAAAAGATGCAAGAAGAAAATGCCAAGCGTATGCTGCCCGATGACGCGTCCGATCCACTGTTCCGGTGCGGAGACAGCGGTTCGGCCGACAAAGAGAAGCATGAGTCCCGCGGCAATCAGCATGGTGGAGGCGTAATAGTAGCCGCTTACAAGGTGCACCCCCTGCCAGGACCATAGACCGCTTTGCAGATATTTGATGAGCAGGAGTCCGGCGAGGCCGAGCACAAGGGCGACCGGTGCAAAACGCCGATAGCGGACACATTTTCCGCGTTCCGCATACATGCATTTTCCGAGCAAGAGGTAGAGGATATAGACCGCATAGGTCGGATGAAACGGACTCAGGGTCGTGAGAAGCATCATATCCGGGATATGCTTTCCGGATAGTTTTTGCAGCAGCCGGAAGCATAAATCCAGATCAAAGGTCACACAGGAGAAAACGAAGAGTAGCAGCATGAGATAGAGCAGGAGCTTTTTCTCGCGGCAGAGGCGTAATAGCGGCAGGATAAAATACAGGGCAATCAGCGCCTGAAAATACCAGAAATGCCCTGTGCTGACGCCCGGGATTTCCTGAAAGAGAAAGATGTAATTTACGAGATTCGAGAGACTGCCGTCAATCGGCACCGCGTAAAAAAAGTGCATGAAAGCCGCATAGAGCACTTTCCAACAGATTACAAGCGCGTAGAGGCGGCCAATCGACATGAGATGCCGCCTGTAGTTTATGCTGCCTGTCCGGTTTAACTGAATGGCTCCCGTGACCATGAAAAAGACGGGGACCGCACTTGTGCAGAGCAACATAAAGGCGTTGTCGATCACACTGCCCGGATTCAGCTGTGCATTGTGGAGAAAGACGACCAAAGTTATGGCCAGGGCCTTGAGTAAATCCAGCCGGACGGCCCGCTGTCCGTTTTGTTCCGTATTCATCGCTACCCTTTCCTGGTGTAAGCCGCACTGCCGCCCCGGCAGGCGCTTTATGTCCATACTACAGGGAAAAAAGCCGAAACGCCACAGACACTTTGATTTTGCGGCAGCGCGGGAAATGCGCTATCATGGTATGGATCTATTATTTTGAAGGATAAGAGGAAAACGCTTTGCATGTAGAACACGGCAGACCGAAGGACTGCGCCGAAAGAACAGCGCGGGAACTTGCGGTCTATGATTTGTTGGATCGACTGGACATTCCGTATGCGCGCGCGGATCACCCGCCGAGACCATGGAGGTCTGTGCGGCCATCGACACAGTGTTAAACTGTCGCATTTGCAAGAACCTATTTCTCTGTAACCGGCAGCAGACCGCTTTTTATCTCTTGATGATGCCGGGGGACAAGCCCTTTAAGACCAAAGAACTCTCGGCGCAGATTGGCTCCGCGCGCCTCAGTTTTGCGCCGCCCGAAAAGATGATTGAATACCTGGGGCTTTACCCGGGTTCGGTGAGTGTCATGGGGCTGATGAACGACAGCGAACACAGGGTACAGCTTCTCGTGGATCAGGACCTCTTTCGGGACGAGTACATCGGCTGCCATCCCTGTGTGAATACATCCTCACTCAAATTGCGGCGGACGGATATCTTGGAGACTTTTTTGACGGCGGTCAAGCACAACTACCTTTCCGTGGAATTGCACGGGGAATGAGGAGGATGCGAATGAACGAAGCGGGTAAAAGTCCATGGCCGGGGCCGAAAGGTCTGATTCCGGTTACCAGCGGGAAGGCGGAAGATGCGAATGTCTATAACAGAGCCTATCTCGACAACATCCATGTGGAAATGCGGGTCATTGACAGCGTAGAGCCGGAACTCGGCACGGAGATCTTCGGCGAGCGTTTTTCGTCTCCGATTATGATGCCGGCGTTTTCGCATCTCAACAAAGTGGGAGAGGACGGCAAATGCCCCATGGTGCAGTATGCGCTCGCGGCCAAGGAGCTGCAGCTCATGAACTGGGTCGGTATGGAGGAAGATGCGGACTATGCGGAGATAGCGGCGACCGGCGCGCGGACGGTTCGCATCATTAAGCCCTTTCGGGACCATGCGGTGATTTTAGGGCAGATTGATTTTGCGGTGCGGCACAAGGCGATTGCGGTCGGCATCGATATAGACCATGTCCCGGGAAAAGACGGCAAGTATGACATTGTGGACGGCATTCCGATGGGACCGGTGACAAGGGAGGACCTGCGGGCCTTTGTTGCGGCAAGCCCCGTGCCCTTCGTCGCAAAAGGCGTGCTCTCCGTACAGGATGCGGCGAAAGCAAAAGAGGCGGGCTGTGCGGCCATTGTGGTTTCCCACCATCACGGCAGAATTCCTTTCGGCATTGCGCCGCTGCAGATTTTGCCGCGCATCCGGGAAGCACTCGCGGGGAGCAGTGTCAAAATTTTCGTGGACTGCTCCATGGATAGCGGGTACGACGCCTACAAGGCACTGGCCCTCGGTGCGGATGCCGTCTCCGTGGGACGCGGTATACTCTCGCCGCTCCTCAAAGAGGGAACGGAGGGCGTCAAGAACAAGGTTTTGAAGATGAACGAAGAGCTCGCGGAACTTATGATATATACGGGCGTTAAGAATACGTGTGAGTTTGATTCTACGGTTTTGTATTTTTGAGAGAAAATAGAGAAGAGAAAAGAGAGAAGAGGCACTTGCGGAGGCAGCGGCCTCTTTTTTGTTCGGAAATTTTGAAAAGGAAACATGAGCGAAAGATGGAGTCCCGAAATTCGGACAGGTGCTGTGGTAAAGTAAAGGTAACAAAGCTGAGGGCGTGAGGGAGCGCAGTCGAGAATCCGAAATATCGAAACGCATAGAAATGACAGTTCAAAATTTCGGGAGATGATATAACTGCATCAAAATAGATAAAACTGAGATTAGAATCAAAGCAAAAATATGCAATTATAACTTGAAATCGAGAGTATAAGCGCTAAACTGTAAGAGAATGTTAAGAACTCGGGGAGGAGAGCATGAATGTAAGCAAGCTGATGCGCAGTCTCGCGGCAAAAACCAATCCGAACGACAGCGCGCAGTGGCTGCCGCTCTGGATGCACGCGCGGGATACAGCGGGAATCATGGAGAAACTCTGGAAGCATTGGCTTCCTGTTGCCGTACGGCGGGAAATCTGCGGCGGCAGTGAGGAGGCTCTGCAGGAAAACGAAGTGCTGTTTCAAAAGGTATGCGTATTCCTCGGGATGGCGCACGATATCGGCAAGGCAACGGCCGTGTTTCAGGCGCGCATTCTGGAAATGTTGCCGGAGGTTCGGGGGCGGCTTGCGGAAGAGGGGCTGGAAATACCAAGCGATGCGGAGGCGAAGAGAATCTTTAATATACCACACGCTTTAGCCGGACAAGTGATTTTAAGAGATCTTCATGTCGAAGAAGGAATTTGTGAAATCGTCGGAGCACACCACGGGAGGCCGGCGGAATGCAGCGAGTTAAAAATCAAAAGCGAGGATAAACTGTGTTGGGACAGTTTCGAATATTGGGAAACAATCTGGCGTGAGTTTCTTTCCTATGCTCTGAGGATGAGCGGGCTAAACTGTGTCGAAGAGTTACCGGAATTGTCAATAACGCAGCGTGTCCTGCTTGCCGGACTCATCATTATGGCAGATTGGATTGCCAGCAATCAGTTCTATTTCTCGACGATTCCCGTCGAAGAACTTGGGAGCGAGAAAATGTATCCCAAACGGGTTCAGACAGCCTGGGAAAAACTGAAACTTCCCGAATACTGGACGGCCGGAGCTGTAGGTATGGGAGAAGAGAGTTTTCAAGAGAGATTTGGCTTTTCACCGAATAAGCTGCAAGCGGCAGTTATGGATGTTGCAGAAAATGTCGGTGAACCCGGACTACTTATCATCGAAGCACAGATGGGAGTGGGCAAGACAGAAGCAGCCCTTGCAGCATCTGAAATTTTTGCGGGAATTTGTGGGAGCGGAGGACTGTTTTTCGGCTTGCCAACGCAGGCAACAGCAAATGGCTTATTTCCTCGTATCCTGGATTGGGCAAAGAAGCAGCTGGAGCAAGGCCAAAAGTTTTCTCTGATACTAAAGCATAGCAAGGCAGATTTGAATCCGGATTATGCAGCATTACTGGAAGAAATGAAAACGCAATTTGAGGGAGAAGCTCGGATTGATTGCGAAGATGACGCTCAGCTTGTGGTGCATTCCTTTTTCCGCGGGCGAAAGCAGGCATTGCTTTCGGATTTTGTCGTAGCGACAGTTGATCAGATTTTGATGGCAGCTTTGAAACAGAAACACCTGATGTTGCGGCATCTTGGCATGGCCGGGAAAATCGTAATCATCGATGAAGTTCATGCGTATGATGCCTATATGTCGGTTTATTTGGAACAGGCACTTTGTTGGCTCGGCGCATACCATGTACCGGTCATTCTTCTCTCGGCGACTTTGCCTGCAGAACAACGCGTCAGTTTCGTAAATGCATATCTCAGTAACAGAGACGGGAGTTCACAAGAAGAAGTGAAGGAGTGGAAAGAAGCGAGAGGCTATCCGCTCCTTACCTGGACAGATGAAAATAAGATTTGCCAGCGAGAACTGCAACTGCAGGGAAATACGCGCAATGTATTGATAAAGAGAGTGAAGGAATCAGCTCGAATTGATATTTTACGCGAGAAATTGATGGATGGAGGATGTGCGATTGTTATTCTCAGTACCATACGTCGAGCGCAAGAATTTGCCAAAGAAGTGAGAGTGCAGATGCCGGAGACACAGATTATTCTTCTACACAGTGAGTTTCTGATGCCGGACCGCGCGGCACGCGAGCAGGAACTTCTGCAAAAGGTGGGGAAGCACTCCACCAAAGCGGAGCGAGATCATCTAATCGTTATCGGAACATCGGTACTCGAACAAAGCCTGGATATTGACGGAGATGTGATGCTTACCGACCTTTGCCCCATGGATTTACTCCTGCAACGCTTGGGACGCTTACATCGCCACCCGATTCACGACGATATGCGGCCAAATCAGCTGAAGACGGCACAATGCTATGTCATAGAGTCGGATGAAGAAGCATTCGAATCCGGGACACGTGCCATTTACGGGGACTATCTCCTTATGAGAACCAAGAAACGTTTGCCGGATAACATCACACTTCCAACAGATATTCCAAATTTGGTACAGGATTGTTACGGAACCTGGGACCCGCAGTTTGCGGGAGAAGAAGGCAACATATATGAAAATGCTGAAAAGAAGGAAAGAAAAAAAATAAAGTCAAAACGTTCGGGGGCTCAGACTTATGTGCTGGGGGACCCGGATGAGAGCCTAGAGGGGTGGCTCGGTAATGTGGATTCTGACTTTTCCGAAGGAAAAGCTATGGCGCAAGTCAGAGATGCAGAGAATAGCATTGAAGTACTCTTGTTTGTCAAGCATGAGGATGAAATCAGATATTTGCCATGGCAACAGGAAGGAGAGAGCTTACCTCTGGATAGAATTCCCTCGAAGGAAGAAAAACGGAATATTTTACAACAATGCGTTAAATTACCCGGAGTGCTATGCAATACATGGCAAGTCGGCAGGACGCTGAAGGAACTGAATCAAATAAGACAGCAGGTTTTGGCCGGAGAATGGAAACAGGATGCCGAGTTGCGAGAAGAATCGTTCCTATTATTGGATGAAAATTTAGAGACAAACTTTGCCGGATTTCATCTGTGTTACACGGAAGCGGAAGGATTAATTTGTGAGAAAGGAGAAGGAAATGATAGAACCTGAGTTCAATCTGCTGGATGAGCCCTGGATATGTGTACGCCGTCCGGATTGTAGCGTGGAAGAGGTTTCCTTGAAAACACTATTTGCGCATGCGCATGAGTATGAAGATCTGGCGGGTGAGACACCCGCGCAGGATCTCGCCATGTTGCGGTTGCTGTTGGCAGTGTTGCATTGTGTCTTTTCAAGAAAAAATGAGAAGGGAGAAGACCGCCCTTTATCTCTCGATGTACTCAAGAGTAAGGCCTGGCGAGAAGAAGCCGTTCGACGCTGGGGGGCACTGTGGGAACTGCGACGCTTTCCGTATGAACCAATTGATGAGTATCTGGAGCAGTGGAGGCATAGGTTCTGGCTATTTCATGAGGACAGACCTTTTTGGCAAGTGGCAAGCGTTAAAAAGGAGATTCTACGAGGTAAATTAGCATATGCAGAGGCTAAAAGCAAAGAAAAGAAAGAGAAAGGAGAGGATGATAAGAAAAAAGGTAAGAATTCTTCTAAAGAGACAACGGAAGATACCCTGACGCCGAACGCACTAAGTAAATTGAATGGAGAAATTTCACAGAGCGCAAATAAAGACAGGTTATTTAACGTTAGATCCGGAGATATGAAAGAAGAGTTGTCTTATTCGGAAGCGGCGCGTTGGCTGGTAAACATAAACGCCTGGGATGATACGGGACTCAAGAAGGCAAATTTAAAAGAACAGTTGCCAACAACAAAGGTTGGATGGTTAGGGCAATTAGGATGTATTCAAGCAATAGGAAATACTTTGTTTGAAACACTACTATTAAATTTGGTGTTATTACAGGATGGAGATAAAGCGTGGACTGAAGCTGAAAAACCAATCTGGGAGCAAGAAAAACTATCTAAAAAAGAAAGAACGGGAAAAGCTTGTCCGGAGAATTCAGCAGAATTATTAACTTGGCAATCTCGAAGGCTCCTCTTAAACCGTGAAAAGAAAAAAATCAACGGATTCTGGATTTTGAGTGGAGATTTTATAGAAAGTGATGACGGATTAGCAAAAGAAGATGTGCTGGCGGAACAAATGACGGTTTGGAAGGAAGAAAGAAAGGCGAATAGAGCATCGACATATATGCCAAAACTGCATAATGAAGAGCAGCAAATGTGGAGAGAATTCGGGGGAATGTTCTGCGAGGAACAAAACACCCATCTCCCGGGTATAGTGCGCTGGAACGGGAAGTTATACAGAGAGCTGGGCATTCAGAGGAATCAGCATTGCACATACAGAATAATTTCGATGTACTATTATGGTGCTTTGAAGTCCAGAGCTCAGAATCTGTTCTGTGATCAATTGAGTTTTGCAAAAGGAATACTGACAGATTTTGATTCGCAATCAGATTCGTCTTGGAGTGTTGAAATTAAAAATGCAGTGAAATATTGTGATAAAGTGGCAGAAGAAGTAGGGCTGCTTGAATTGCGTTTATTAATAGCTTCGGGAGGCATGCAAGAGAAGGAGAAATCAAAGAATAGCAAGGAAAAAGAGAACGAATCAAAAAAAAGAAGACCAAAAGAAGATAAATCAAATGAAAAAGTAGGGAAAAAGGCACAGGAGAGATATTATTCCAGAATTGATTTTCCGTTTCGTCAGTGGCTATACAGTATTAATCCGAGTATTCAAGGAAGGGCAAAGATAGACAAAATTTTAGAGTGGAGGGATAGAGCAAAAAGCATAGCATTAGTGCTGGGAAAGGAGATGGTTCGGGAGGCGGGAACGGTAGCATTTGTCGGGCGACTTAAAGGAAAAGAAGATGAGAAACGATACTATGATGCTCCGCAGGCCTATAATCAATTCTGTAGAGAGTTGTCGAGAATTCAGATGATTTGATAACGAAAGGTAGGTGAGCAACAGGGATGAATGGAAAAGAGAAGATCGGAAAAATAAGAGAGTTTGTGGAAGAAAAGTTGTCTTTCTTGCATAGCAACAGGAATGAATCGGCCGTGCGGGCAGAACTTGCGAGGCTGCGACGAGGAATCGGGAAAAAGCCCGGAGAACTGCCGGAACTGTGGGAGTTACTGCTGGACAATTTCCCAACTGAGTTAGAGAGCAATGGTGCTGAACGCAGTAAAGCGGAATGGGCGATTTACACTGCGCTGACTTTATTTGCACTTCACCAGCAGGGAAAAGATATTCAGCGGGAATATATGTTTGAATCAACGAATTGGGAGAAAAAGCAATATCATGGACTTGGTAGTGCTGTCGGAGAATTGGCTAAGATACAGCATGACAGAAACGATGCTATCAAACGACGGTTTTACGTGGCAGTAACAGCAGCCGATTTACAGGGACTTAGTTGGCATTTGCGCGGAATCATACAACAGCTCAGAGGGAATGATATACCTCTTGATTATTCTGTCCTTGCAACGGAACTGTATTGGTATCAATATCCGAATAAGATTCCGGATATAAGACTCAGGTGGGGACAAGATTTTTATCGAGCCATCGAAGCAAAGGAAAGACAAGAAGAATAAGTATTTAAATACGTTGGACTATTGTGTGACTATAGTCGGGAAGGAATGATTATGGATGCAAAAAGATTATTTGTGGATTTTCATGTGATTCAAACGGTGCCGCCAAGCTGTGTCAATCGAGATGACACAGGAAGCCCGAAGACCGCTACTTACGGTGGGGTGACACGCGCGAGAGTTTCTTCGCAGGCATGGAAGCATGCAATGCGTGAGCATTTTAAACTGAGCTGGGCAGAGGGGAATCTTGCTGTTAGAAGCAGAAGAATTATTCAAGAACTGGCAGAGGAGATAAAGAAAAAGAGTGGAATGGATTCACCTGAGGCTTTGGAAGTATCTAAAAAGGCGTTGCTAGATTTAGGGTTTGTGATTCAGAAAGGTAAAGAAGGCGAGGGGGAAGAGTCGAAAGAAGAACGTACAACGAAGAGTAGTAAAGCGAAGAAGAAACAAGGAAAAAGCAATGCAGAAGATAAATTAAAGACATTGTTTTTTGTCAGCAGAGGACAAATTTCAGCTTTGGCAGACGCTATAATAGCGGGTAATACAAATAGTGAAAAATTAGTTGAAGTATTGAATGAAAATCCCAATTTTGAAATTGCTTTGTTTGGGCGAATGGCAGCAAGTAACCAGGCATTAAAATGTAATGCGGCCTCGCAAGTTGCACATAGCATTTCTACGCATGAAGTGCGTACGGAATTTGATTATTTTACAGCGCTTGATGATTTGTCTACGGAAGAGAATCTCGGAGCGGGGCATTTAGGAATTGTCGAATTTAATTCGTCTACAATGTATCGGTACGCCACAATTAATGTCAAAGAGTTGGTGGACCAAAATATTGGAGAGGTCGACAGAGTGGTCCGATCTTTTGCAGAGGCATTTATTTACTCAATGCCGACCGGAAGGCAAAACCCCTTTGCAAACCGAACTGTTCCGGATGCAGTTTACATCACCATTCGCGAAGATCAGCCGGTGAACTTTTGCGGTGCTTTTGAAGAAGCTATAAATAGCAGCAACGGGTACAGTAAACCCTCGATTCTGCGACTTGTCGAATATGCGAATAAAAGTTATCAGAACTTTGTCGAAGCGCCGAAGTACGTAGTGGGAACAGGGGAAGACCTGGAAAAACTCTGTGTTTCCAAGCCAATGAAGAAAAATCTGGATTTATTGGAGGAATATGTGCGAGATTTGCTCAATAATACAGAGGCTGCGAAATGAGTACCCTCTTACTGCGCCTCGCAGCGCCACTACAGGCGTGGGGTACTGATTCTAAATTTGAAACGCGGCGTACCGATCAAGAACCGTCGAAGAGCGGCGTCATCGGAATATTGGCAGCTGCATTGGGACTTCCGCGAGATGCTGACTTATCAGCGCTTGCCGCATTGCGTTTTGGTGTTCGTGTGGATTGTGCAGGTGAGCTTCTCCATGATTATCATACAGTGAAGGCAATAAAAAGAAATACGACCGAAGAAATTACCTATGTAACCCATCGATACTATTTAGCGGATGCGATTTTCGTGGCGGGATTCGAGTCAACTGACAGAAAATTCTTAGAGAAACTGGAGAATGCTCTGCGGCATCCTTGTTATCCGCTGTTTCTCGGCAGAAGATCTTGCCCGCCTACGCTACCTCTGCTTCTTGGAATTTGTGACAAGGACTTAGAGACGGCATTGAGAGAAGCTGAGAATCAGAATACAAAAAGCAGACGGCAGACTTATCGCTACATTCGTTTGGATTGTAAGCCGGGAGATTTCGAAGGCGCTGTTCTGCAAGATGTGCCTATCTCTTTTAGTCCTTATAAACGCGAATTCGGGTATCGCCGTGTGAAAGAAATTTGGCTTCAAGATGCTCCGGTATCAGAAGATGTTACAGTAGAAGAGCACGATGCCATGGCAGAGTTGTGAGAGGAGAGCGGACATGTATCTGACAAGAATGGAACTAGATACAGAGAAGAGAGCTACGAGAAAACTCCTCTGCTCCCGCAGTAAGATTCACGGTATGGTAGAGAGCGCTTTTTCCGGCGGTAGAGAGCGAAGGCTTTGGCGCTTAGATACGCTCGGAGGTGGTTTGTACCTTCTGATACTCAGTGAAGAGAAGCCTCAACTTGCCTTGGCTGTATTGACGTACGGAGTTCCGGAAGCAGGTTTTGTGACGAAGAGTTACGATACGCTTTTGGAGCGGATTACGGCGCAGAGTCGCTGGCATTTTCGATTGGTGGCGAATCCGACGCTGAGCAAGTCACGTGCGAGTACCGGTAAACGAGGACAGGTATGTGGCTGTGTGGGAGTAGGACAGCAGGAAGATTGGCTTAGGAAGCGTGCGGAAGCGCATGGATTTCAGGTGGGAGAGGAAGATTTCCGAGTTGTAGGAAATGATTGGCATACATTTTATAAACAGGAGACTCGGGAACGCGAGAAAGCTGAAAAGCGCGTGCTGTTGCGTGAAGCCACCTATGAAGGGGTGCTGACTGTTACGGATGTTGATAAGTTCAAAGAGCTTCTCTGCAATGGGCTTGGGAGAGGCAAAGCTTATGGCATGGGCTTACTTACCGTTATGCGATTGGCCTGAGGTGAGCTATGAAGGAAATCCCGGGTATTATACGTCCGGAACTACAGCAGTTACCACAGGTAAAAGATAGAATGACCTTCCTGTATCTGGAACGCTGCAAGCTGAATCGACGTGACAGTGCGATTGAAGTGATAGATGATGACGGTACGGTAGATATCCCGGCAGCAGCCATCTCGGTGCTGATGTTGGGACCGGGGAGCAGCATTACACACCGTGCAATGGAATTAATCGGAGACGCCGGCGTTACTGTCATTTGGGTTGGAGAGCATGGCGTTCGCTATTATGCGAGCGGACGCCCGCTCACCAAGCGAGCAGGACTTTTATTACAACAGGCAAGGCTCGTTAGCAACCAGCGACTGCATCTTTCTGTTGTCCGAAAAATGTATGAAATGCGATTTCCAAACGAAGATGTAAGTAGGCTGACCCTACAACAGCTGCGAGGTCGAGAGGGGAGTCGTGTGCGCGAAATTTATCGCAAACTCGCAAAGCAATATGGTATATCGTGGCATGGCAGAGAGTACAATCCGGATGATTTTTATGAAAGCAATGCGGTCAATCAAGCACTCAGTGCAGGGCACGCTTGTCTTTACGGGCTTGCACATGCAGTCATTGTTGCTTTGGGATGCGCCCCGGGACTCGGCTTTGTTCATGTAGGACATGAGCTATCTTTCGTATATGATCTTGCCGATATTTATAAAGTCGAGGTTACGATTCCGATTGCATTTGAAGCAGCTTCGCAGGATTTGCCGGATTTGCCTGCATATGTCAGAAGAAAGACTCGCGATGCGATGACCGAGGGACATATCCTGGAACGCATGGTACATGATTTACATGATCTATTGGAGATAGAGGAAGCGGAGGCTGATGTCGTAGAACTCTGGAATTATAGGGATGGAACCGTAAAAAACGGAATATCTTATAAAGCGGATGAAAAGTCATGATTGTAATAACGCTGACGGATTGTCCGCCCAAAGTGCGCGGCGATTTATCAAAGTGGCTACTGGAAATTTCGACGGGCGTTTATGTCGGAAATCTTAGCGCCCGTGTTCGTGATGAATTGTGGGGGCGTGTCTGTGAGCATGTAAAAGAAGGCAGAGCGACCATGGTTTACAGCAGCAACGGGGAGCAGAAACTAGACTTTGCAATTCACAATACCAGTTGGCTACCGGTGGATTATGACGGCATCAAACTCGTGCGAAAACCGGGTAGTAAGAAGCGAGAGCAAAGTGAATCGCGGGTCGAGACAAAAAAACTGCCAATGAGCCGAGCTGAGAAGATGTATCAGGTACAACAGATTCAAAAGAGCAGGGCCAGAAAGCAAAGTACACCGGATTATGTGGTGCTGGATTTAGAAACAACCGGTTTAAATCCATTACGAGATCAAATCATAGAGATTGCGGCAATTCGCGTAAAGGAAGGAAAGGAGATTTCATACTATCAGTCGTTGATTTCCTGTGAGCAAATTCCGGAAACGGTTATCCAACTCACGGGAATTACGAGAGAGATACTTGAACAAGAAGGTAAGCCGATGGATCAAGTACTAAAAGAGGTGTTGGAATTCATCGGTGATACCAGAATAGTAAGTCATAACGCAAGCTTTGATTGGAGATTTCTGCAGCAAGCGTGTAGGCGGAGCGAAATGAAACTCGGACACCCGCCACTTTTGGATACATTGAATCTTGCACGGCAAAAGGTAGACGGTGTTGAAGATTATAAGCTATTGACCTTATCAAAGCACTTTCATTTTGCTATACTGGAGCCGCACAGGGCGCTCGCTGACTGCCGATTGACGCATCAGCTCTACGAGAAGTTAAAGAGGATCGAGGCTGAGGACTAGGATCAACCACGGAAATACGCCCTTTCCGAAGTGTTTTCCCCGCATGCGCGGGGGTGATCCCTAAATGCTTGGTGAAAAATAAGCAAAGCAACCGTTTTCCCCGCATGCGCGGGGGTGATCCCAAAAAGGCAGCTGTGCAATCCTAGCAGAGAGCGTTTTCCCCGCATGCGCGGGGGTGATCCTGGGCGCATCTACATACATGTAGTAGTGCTCGGGTTTTCCCCGCATGCGCGGGGGTGATCCCATCACACGCGAAGAATAAAACTACGGTTTTATGTTTTCCCCGCATGCGCGGGGGTGATCCCTGCTGAAACGACGCGCTGTTTGCGATAGTGTTGTTTTCCCCGCATGCGCGGGGGTGATCCCAGCGTGGGTCAATGGCCAGCGCGTAGATGGTGGTTTTCCCCGCATGCGCGGGGGTGATCCCCCACCTCTCGAACTTCTCGGCTGCGGGGAGCTGTTTTCCCCGCATGCGCGGGGGTGATCCCACGATGAAGGCCTTTGGCGCAAGCTCGGGCGAGTTTTCCCCGCATGCGCGGGGGTGATCCCGCCTGTGCTGTTGAACATCTCAACCCCGCCTCGTTTTCCCCGCATGCGCGGGGGTGATCCCTTGGGAATCGGACGGGAGCTCTACACCGCCCCGTTTTCCCCGCATGCGCGGGGGTGATCCCTATACGGTCCTCTCCAAAATCAAGGACGGAGAGTTTTCCCCGCATGCGCGGGGGTGATCCCCGCGCTGCTCCCATGAGTCATAGGGCGCGCGGGTTTTCCCCGCATGCGCGGGGGTGATCCCCGAGAAGCGCGCAGGAATTCTCCCGGTGACGCGTTTTCCCCGCATGCGCGGGGGTGATCCCAATGTCTCCGTTCATGTCACTCCTCC
>ERZ773083.791-NODE-791-length-24045-cov-3.729637_pt1 | contig 24045 bp, 17 predicted proteins | sample MGYA00511465_ERZ773083 | MGnify/ENA primary metagenome ERZ773083 (study PRJEB29015, sample SAMEA2738001) | human oral metagenome | biome: human oral; feature: human-associated habitat; material: dental | place: China | collected 2060 ... | reverse complement strand
AAGAAGCTTTGAGTGGCCGGTAATTATCAGAGCCGTAAACACGGTAGATGCAATGGCAGCAACAGTGGAGAATATCCCATTCGAACTGATGCAACATATTGTAGAAAGAATCACCAGCGAAGTCAAAGGCATAAACCGCGTGCTGTATGACTTCACCCCAAAACCAACCGGAACAATTGAGTGGGAGTAGTTCGAGCGATTTAGCGCTCGAACTACGACTACCCAGCGAGCCCGAGCTCTGCTCTGCAGTGCGACGGGGGAGCTGTAGGTAGCCCCTCAGCAAGGGTCAGGAGACGAAAGCAAGCGTGAGGCGCGAAGCTTAAGTCCCTGAGCTACTGCGAGTGGGAGTAGAATGTTTCGGGAAATGACTTGTTTTGTGATTTCATGACAAGTTATAAACCCGAGCAACACATTAAAACAAAAGTGTGATGTTTGGGTTCTGTTGTGTTATTGCATCGAGTGATTGATGGGCTGTAGGTACCCACGTATTATGTAATGGTATTGAGATTGAGGATATAGAAAATTAGTAAATGTAATATTGTGATTTATACTGAATGACGTATAAATAATAATTTAACTTATGTTTTATTTGTATTTTGCAGATATTTCATAGTACTAAAGATGCAATTTTAATGTGTTAAATAAGTTAAAATGAAATTAATTAACAAGGACTGGTTTAATTATGAAATTATCTATTTATAAAGGATTTAATTCTAGTTTTCTTGAATCAATAGATGATCACATGCTAGTAGATACTAATATTAGTGATAAAATAGATGTTTTGTCTTTTGATAAGAAAACTCGAAAAAATTTAGAGATTGCTTTTCTCAATATGGATGAAGATGATAGTGTATGGGTTACTTACGAAGAGTATTCATTAATAAGAACACGCGTAAATGAAGCCATTAAAGATGATGGCTTAGAAGTTGTTGTTTTGAAAAATAACATATATCCTGATTATTATCCACTTCCCTTCACTATTTCAGAAGAACGTTATACAGAAATAAAAAAAGTATTAAATGAAGATACAACCATTAAAGAATCTGAAGAATGTAAAAGATTTATAAAGGTATATAATACATTAGTAAGTATTGATGGTAATTACTATGGCAGTTTTTATAATTATGAATATGATAAGGAAGCAAATATAACTGTAAAAGATTTTTTCGAAAACAAGGCATTAATCGAAGATTCCAACATACAGCCTGATTATAATATATTCTTAAACGACGATATATACAATTATCTGAGAGATTTAGAATATATTATTGAAACAGGTCCTTCAATTATAGGTGTAAAATCTTCATTTGGATCTGTATCAAAATATATGGAGTCTTCATTACAAACATATTGTGCGGATAACAACATAAGACTTGTAAATTCACAGGAGCCTCTTCCAGAAGACAAACTGCTTGAAGATGAATTAATTAAAGTTGCTAGAAACGATATTGGTATTGAAGGGTTTTCTAGTTTTAGAAAAATAAAATTTTATAAAAATCCAGATATAGATAAGGAGATTATCGAACTATCTCAGGGGCAAATTATACAGGAAATTATTCATCAAGCAGAAAATTCATATGATGAATCTAAAGGCCATTCATTTCGCGATATCTTCATAACTGCTTCAACTGGAGCAGGTAAATCTGTGATGTTTCAGGTACCAGCTGTATATCTTGCAAAAAAATACAAAAAACTTACGATAATAATAGAGCCTGTTAAAGCGCTTATGCAAGATCAAAAAGAAAAACTGAACAAAACTGGATATATGCATGTAGAAGCTTTCAATTCTGATCTCATTACACAAGTTGAAAAAGAAAATGTTCTAAAAAAAATAAAAAATGGGGACGTAGACCTTCTATACCTTAGTCCGGAAACGTTATTATCATACTCAATCGAAACCATAATCGGTGATCGAGAAATAGGACTTATAATAATAGATGAGGCTCATATTGTTACAACATGGGGTGTGGGTTTTCGTCCTGACTATTGGTATCTAGGTAGTTATATTAATAGATTAAGAAATCAGATACAGACATCAATTGGTATGAAGAGAAAGGTATATAATTTTCCTATATGTGCATTTACTGCTACAGCAATTAATGGAGGCATCGATGATTCAGTTAGTGATACTATTATAAGCCTTTATATGGAGAATCCAATAAAGTATATTGGGTATGTTCGTAGAGATGATATTAAATTTGATATTGCAATCAACGAAGATAAGACAAAGCTCTCGAAACCAGATTATGAAGCGGCGAAAACAAAAGCTCTCAATAAAAGAATTGGAAGATGGCTTAATAATAATGAAAAGACCATAGTGTATTTTCCCTATGCTACATTTGTAAGAGATGCGGCAAAGGGGCTTAAAGGTTTTGCTGGAATATTAACCGACAAAAGAATTGGTACGTACACAGGCCGAAATATTAATGAGTCCAGCCGTGAATGTTTTAATAGTGATAAAAGACAAATGTTTGAAAAATTTCGTACAGGGACCAACACAATAATGTTTGCAACAAAGGCATTCGGAATGGGAGTAGATGTTAATGATGTAAAGAATGTGTATCATTACGCAGTAACAGGGAACCTATGTGATTATGTACAAGAGATTGGGAGAGCAGCGCGTAACCCTTCTATTTTAGGAACAGCAATAACGGATAACTTTAAAGAAGATTTCCAATTTATGAAAGCTTTGTTTGGCATGTCTCAAATCAAGCATTATCAAATAAATAAAGTTTTAGAAGGGATATATAATATACATAAAAGTAAAGGATCTGTAAGGAGTTTTTTGATATCGCCAGAATCGTTCACATATATTTTCAATGGGAAAGGTGTAAAGGACGAGGATAAATGCATAAACAAGCTAAAAACATGCCTTTTGATGCTAGAAAAAGATTTTTATGATAAATACAATTTTAAAGTTATAATTTCAAGACCACGAAGTGTATTTACAAAGGCTTATGTTTGTATTGCGAGAGAACATGAGATAGATGTAAAATCATCAAAATATGGGGGATATTTTAAGTTTATTGAAAAAGGTCGAGATCATGAAGCACAAGGAAAGGGTTTAAATATAAGTGATATTGGTGATATTTATGAAATAGATTTAAAGGGGATATGGGAACAATTTTATCCAGATCTTTCATTTCCGCATTTCAAGTATTTGTATTTTAACGTAGAATACTCATCGAATACTGATGCATCTATAATGCCAGAGATACGTCCTTTTTTTGCAACTAGACAGAAATTAAATATTGAGGTACGCAGAGGTAAATGTTTAAGTGATTTAAGAAACTTAATTTTAGAAGATTTCGAATATATTGCAGATGTGATTTATGAAAATTTCGGTAAAAGTTATTTTACAGCAGATGATGTTGTCAAACTAATTAGCAAAAGGTTTGGCGAGTCAAATGGGCGAGTAATCGCAAATTCACTATTCGAATTGGTTGATCCAAACAATAATTGTGTTAAATGCAGAACAAATGAATCTATAGGTAAGTTATCTTATTCACTATCGAATGGCAACTTTAAGGAATATATGCGTAAATGTATTACAAAATCAAGTATAATAAGAAATATAACAAATATTTCAGGTGTATCATCATACTCTAGTTATTTAAGGTTGAAAGCGGATGCTTCATCTACAATAGCACTTAAATTGTTATCTATATTTAACTATATTAATTATGAGGTTATTGGAGGTGAGGAACCAGAGATATTTATACGTCTAAATGATCCTGATAAGGTTAGAGACATCGTAACTGGGAATATCTATTATTTGAATAATTATGTTGAGAGGGCCCGAAAAAAGCATTCTCGTGATATAGATATTCTTTCTTACTTTTTTCTTAATCTTAATAATGATGAGGAGCGTTGGAATTATATTGAAGATTACTTTCTTGGTAATGATGTAATCTGTGATCATAAACAGTATACTACGCTACAACAAAAAAAGACCAAGCTTATTGTAAAGAAGCATTCTTATAAAACTAATATGTCTGATACGTGGGAAGATATAGAAGATTTTTTTGATACAAATGATAAAATTTATGTCAAGAAAATTATTGAAGCAGGAATAAATATTCCAGAATACTTGCAGACAGAGATCAAGAACTCCGAAGCTGGGAAGGATATACTCATGTCGTGGCCATCAAAAGATACATTGATATGTCAAATGGGAACTTCAGATACAACGTTGGATTTTTTCAGTGAACACGGTTGGCTAGCATATAGAATAAATGAGATAGATTTTGATTTAATCAATGAAAGGCTAAAATAAAATGGCATACATTTACCCCAAAAAGTATGACTTGACGGATCTTCCTTATTCAGAAAAAAAAGTATATGAACTACTTGAAAAACTTTCCAATACATACTATATATTTCACTCGGTAAAGTGGATTAAAAAAACTTCGGGGAGGAAATCGACATGGAAAGAAAATGACTTCATAATACTTAATAAAAATCTAGGTGGATTAGTCCTTGAAGTTAAAGGTGGAGATATAGTATGTAATGGTAATATATTTCGCCAAATGAATAAAATAACTAGTGAAGTTAGTATACTTAGTGAAGAAAAAAGAAATGATCCTTTATCTCAAGCAATAGATGGAATTTATCATTATAGAAGATTAATAGATACTATAAAGCAGCGTTTAAGCGATCGCTTTCCGATTGAAGCTGCTATATGGTTTTCATCTTGTAATGTAAAATCTGAAATAAATAAATTCCCGTTGGGGTACAGAGAAATATCTGGAGCAGTTCTTGGTGAGGAAGATTTTAGAAAGGGAAAAGCTGCAATTATAGATGTGTTCGATTTTTATAAAAATCGCAATAAAACAAATATTACAGATCATGAGTTTCATGAAATCATTAATTTAATTGCTTCGGACTTTGAATTAATAACGGCTCCAAATATCAAAAAAGGAGAGTTGGACTACGAATTTCTCAAGCTTACAAATGAACAAACAGGACTACTTGACTATATTTCGGAACAGAGACAAGCTACAATACAGGGAGCTGCTGGAACAGGAAAGACCATTATTGCAAAAGAGGCGGCTCGCAGGCTTGCGTTGGAAGGAAGAAAGGTACTATTTCTTTGTTTTAATAAATTTCTATATAATGATTTAATGAAAAGATATCCATATCAAAATGTGACTTATTATAACATTAATAAATTTGTTTCAGAATATGGATCGGGACGAGATATATCAATTACAGAAGATAGAGTAATAGAGCTTCAAAAGATAGATATTTTTGATTTAGACTTTGAAGACATTATTATTGATGAAGCTCAAGATATTGAGAATGAAGAAATTTTATATTTCAGAGATCTTGCAGAGCTACGAGACGGACATTTCCTTGTATTCTACGATAAAAATCAGATAGTGAGTACACGAAAAGTTCCTAAATGGATTGAAGAATCCGAGTGCAAATTAATTCTTACTAAGAATTGTAGAAACACTCAAGAAATCGCCCTTACATCATATAATGTTATAGATGTGGAACTTAATCAGAAAGTAATGAAAACTAGAGGAGAGCGTACGTTTGTGACTTTCACAAGAGCAATGGCTTTGAGTAAGCTAGCTAAACTTATTAAATTGTTCACAGGTGAAAAATATCAATATGAACATAATGATATAGTCATTTTATCACTTAAGACGGAAGATAAATCTTTTCTTAAAGGTGTTGATAAAATTTCCAAAGTTACTATTACAAGAGAAAAGGATAAACCGGGTGTTCTATTTACTACATCAAGAAAGTTCAAAGGACTAGAAAGTCGTGTAGTTATTGTTGTAGATATTGACAGCAGTTGCTTTATTAGTGAAGAAAATAAACGGAACTTTTATGTAGCATGTTCAAGAGCAACACATCATCTTGTTATTTTTATTGATGCAGAAGATGCAGAAGTTACAGCAATGTCAAGGGCAATTAATACTGCAAGTAATTACGCAGAAAAAGGGTGTATAGTTATGAAATTACAGGGAGAAAAGCTAGAACTGTAGGGAAATCTCCTAAACTAACACTACATTTGAAGTCAAATTCAAGTTAGAATTGTAAATGTAAATTGAATCGTTTGATCTGAATGTATCATAATACACCTGAGATTAGATTATTACTTTGATATTTTTTGAAACAAATATATAAATATATAACTTAAATAATCAGTGTGTACTTAAAGAGCATAGTCAATTGATATATGGGATTAACGTAACTATGAGAATGGTTAGTTTTTTAATATAAATGATAACAGAAAGGTAAATAATGGCTAATTTATCAAAATTAAAACGTGAAAAGATGATTGAATATCTTGAAAAACTAAAAAAAATAAATAATGATGATGAGCATATTCGAGCAATCATTGAAATAGAAAATGCACTGAATGAAAAAAATATGGTCTTGTGTGGGAAGAGCATTCAGAAAAAGTCGGTGAAATGTTGGAACATAATATTCCAATATTCGTAGAAGATGAAGAAAGAAAAATTACAACAAATGAAAATGAAGCATATAACTTTTTGCTTGAGGGAGATAATCTTCATTCTTTAAAGCTTTTGGAGAAAACGTATAAGGGTAAGATTGATGTTATCTATATTGATCCACCATATAACACGGGAAATAAGGACTTTATATATGATGATTCATTTGTAGATAAAACGGATGGGTATGCACATAGCAAGTGGCTTTCTTTTATGGAAAAAAGACTTTTAATTGCAAAGGAACTTTTAAGTTATGAAGGGATAATTTTTATAAGTATAAGTGATATTGAAAATGCTAATTTAATTTTGTTATGTAATTCTATATTTGGAGAACAGAATTTTGTTGCAAATTTAGTTTGGCAAATAAAGAAGGTGGAGGAAGTTCCGATAGTAAACTGTTTAGAATAAAACATGAATATGTGCTTGTGTATTCGAAAGATATTAATAGGATTGATATAAAAGGTGTCGCGATCGGAAATGTAGATAGGTATAAATTATCGGATGAGTACGAGAAAAAAAGAGGTAAGTATTATCTACAGAAACTTGGCATGGGATCAATTCAATATTCCCCATCATTAGATTATCCTATAGAGATATCAGAGGGTAATATTATTTTTCCTAAAGATAATAACAACGGAAAAAAAGCGTGTTGGAGATGGTCGAAAGATAAATTAAAGTGGGGAATTCTTAATGGGTTTATAGAGATAAAGAAAGATTCTAAAAATGTATGGACTGTATATACAAAACAATATCTAAACTGTGATAACAATGGGAATTTAATTGAAAGAAGTAACAGACCTATGGGTATTATCGATGATTTTTCGAGTACTCAAGGAGCAAAATCAATTAAGAAGTTAATAGGAGATGTTACATTTTCATATCCAAAAGATAAAAATTTAATAAAATGGTTAATTGATCGCTATATTAATGTTGATGCAATTGTATTGGATTTCTTTGCAGGTTCAGGAACCACGGGCCATGCAGTTATGCAACTTAACAAAGAAGACGGCGGGAATCGTAAATATATTCTCTGCACTAATAATGAAAATAATATTTGTGAGGAAGTAACATACCAAAGACTAAAAAATATACAGAGCGAACTACCACATAATCTAAAATACTTCAAAACTGATTTCATACCTAAATTTTCCAGTGACGAAGATAATATATCAGATAAGATAATGGATCATATTAGAGAACTAATTGAACTTGAGCATGCAATAGAAGTCGATGGTAGTAAATATATCATAATTAGTGATGAAGAACAGCTAGATGAGGCAATACCAGAGATTAAAAATGGGGGTAAATTGTTCATTAAATCAGGTATCTTCCTGACACGAAATCATCAGAGACTTCTTGAAGAAAAAGATGTAAGCATAATTGAAATACCAGAGTATTACTTTAGAGAAGAACTTAAGGAGATAGGTGAGTTATGATTGATATTAAGCTTAAAAATTTTCAAGAAGAAGCAGTAGATTTCCTGTTCGATAAAACTACAGATAGCAATTCTAAACCTAAAATAGTAATGCAAAGCCCAACAGGAAGTGGGAAGACTATAATTCTGGTGTCATACATCGAAAAATATTTGGACTTTCATATGGATAGCGTAATTTGTTGGTTCTGTCCAGGTAAAGGAGAGCTAGAAGAACAGTCTAAAGAAAAAATGGAACGCTTTGCTCCTAGTTTGAAGACTGGTAGCGTATTTGACATAATAAATACAGGATTTGAGGGCGGAACAACATACTTCATTAACTGGGAGACTATTACAAAAAAAGACAATACTGCAATAAGAGAAAGTGAAAGAAAAAATCTATTCGAAAGAATTAGCGAAGCTCACAATCGCAATCTCAATTTCATAATAATAATCGATGAAGAGCATCAAAACAACACATCAAAGGCAGATGATATCATCTCAAGTATTAATGCTGCATATGAAATTCGCGTCTCAGCAACTCCAAACAAAAGATTTTTAGGAGAGTTTTATGAGATTCCAGAGGAGGATGTAATAAATGAAGGTCTTATTACAAGATTTATGTACATCAACTACGGACTTGACACAGTAGAGGTCGATAATACTTTCCACGAAACAGATATACTGCTAGAAAAGGCGGATGAAATCAGAAAAAAGATAGCTCAGGCGTATATTGATGAAAATGAGAATGTTAGACCATTGGTTCTCGTTCAGTTCCCAAATTTAAACGATAACTTGATAGAGCATGTCGAAGAAAAATTGAATTCGATGGGATATTCATATGAAAATCAGCTACTTGCAAGCTGGTTTTCAGCTGAAAACAAGGATGATAGGGATAGGAAATCAAAGAAACTCGGAAAAATAAACATTGGAACAACACAAGAGGATAGCATTACAAATTCTAATGCTACACCAGTATTTTTGCTATTCAAACAAGCTCTTGCAACGGGTTGGGATTGCCCAAGAGCAAAAGTTCTTGTTAAACTGCGTGAAAATATGGATGAAACATTCGAAATCCAGACACTGGGCAGGCTTAGAAGAATGCCACGAGCAAAACACTATGGCATAGAAATTCTAGATTGCTCATATTTGTATACCTTTGATGAAAAGTATAAACTAGAAGTTATCAAAGCTGGTAACGGTTTTGAAACACAAAGAGTTTTTCTGAAGGAGGAACCTAAAAAAATAAAACTGCTTAAAGAGCTTAGAAATCAGGATGGAGACTATATTGATGAGCAAGGCATCCGAAATAGAGTCTTTGATTTTTTCACACAAAAATATAATCTTACAAATAACAAAGCAGATAATGCGTCAATCCTGGAGACAAAAGGTTTTGTTTTTGGAACGAAAGTTTCAAAAAAATATTTAACAGGGAAATATGCTACACTGCAGCAACTTAACGAAGGTGATAAATACTATCATCTTATGGGGATAGAAGTTGATACACATTTACACGGTATAGATCTTCAACATAACGTTGATGAGGTAAAAAAGCATGTTGGACTTTCATATGATAAAACAAACCAAATACTCAGGACACTATTTCTAAAAGATTATGGGAATATAAAGTTTAAGATACTTAATCTTAAATTGAGAGAGTTTTACGCGTTTATTATCAACAATTCAGAGCGTTTAAAATCTGATTTCATTATTTTTTCTGGACAAAGACAAGATCAGATTATGTACCTAGAAAATAGGTTGGAATCTTTTAGAATTCCTCTTGAAGAAACATACAGATATCTGCCATTCCAGAGGAACGTAAAAGTGTTAGAGAGTAATGTCTATAAAGGATATAACACAACTATGATAACCTCAGACTTTCGCTCTACATCAGAGAGACTGTTCGAGAAATACTGCGAAAAAAGTGAAAATGTTAAATTTGTTTATAAGAATGGTGATACTGGACAGCAATATCTCTCAATTGTTTACGGAACAAATTTTGATAAACAGAGATTATTTTACCCAGACTACATTGTTCAACTTGTAGATGGAGCTATTTGGCTCATTGAAACTAAGGGTGGAGAGACAAAAGGACATAGTAAAAATATAGATGTCCAGATTGAAAATAAATTCGAAGCATTTAAAAGGTTTGCAAATGAGCACAATTATAATTTTGGATTTGTAAGAGATAGGGACGAAGAACTCTACTTAAATAATACAGAGTATGTTGAAGATATGAGTCATAGTAGCTGGATTCCTATCGAATATATATTATAGTATATCCACTATAATAGTTAGATAAAATATGGTTTCAAATTGAAAAACTCTAGTTATATTAGGAACAAAAGTGAGGGCACTATAAATGACGATTAATAAGAAAAATATTATAGCAATCTGTTACGATTTTGATAAAACACTTTCTCCAGACGATATGCAGGCGCAGGGATTTATACAGTCCCTAGGGCAAGAAGTTGAAAAATTTTGGAATGAATCCAATAAATTAGCTAGCGATAATGAGATGGATCAAAATCTGTCTTGGATGTATAAGATGACTAAAGATTCAAGAGGAAAACATATTTTTAATAAGCCAATGTTGCATGAGTATGGCTCTAATGTAAAGTTATATCCAGGGGTTACAACCTGGTTTGACAGAATAAATAAATATGGTGAAGAAAATAATATGATTGTGGAGCACTATATAATATCATCAGGGTTGAAAGAGATGATTGAAGGAACATCGGTTGCAAAACATTTTAAAAAAATATATGCTAGTTCGTTCTATTTTGATAATGCTGGCGTAGCCGTATGGCCAGCCCAGTGTATAAACTATACGAACAAAACACAATTCTTATTCAGGATAAAAAAGGGCGCACTTGAAATGAATGATACAAAAGTAAATGATTATTTGAGTGATGAGCAAGTCCGTGTGCCGTTCAGAAACATCATATATATAGGTGATAGTGATACAGATGTACCGTGTATGAAACTCGTATCAACTAATGGTGGTTACTCTATTGGTGTACACGGGAAAGAATCAAAAAATAAAGTTTTTAAAATGCTCGAGGAAAACAGAATTAAATACTTTGCCGAGGCCGATTATAGCGAAGGATCTGAACTTGAAAGTTTAATAAAAGTCATTATTGATAGAACAGTTGTAAATGAAGTCTTAGAAATGAAAAACACAATGTGTGTGCAGGAGATGGAACTTGAAAGGAGAAGTAAAGATAGATTATATATACAAAAAGAGGATTTAATAGATAAATTAAGTGACAGCTCTTCGTTTACGGAAACTCATAAAATTATAAAATCTATGAACGAAATAGACGATTGGTATCAAAGTCAGATAAGAAGAATCTTAGATATTGCTAAGGATAATAGCCAAGTAAAATACATATTAAATGATAAGGATATTAAAATGTTCTATGATAAAATAAAAAGGATAATGTCAAGAGAAGTATAGTTATTCTGAATGCTAAAACGTAATATTACTATGGAAGGCAATGAAAAATAATGATAGATGGAAGAACTCAGCAATTAATGAATTTAATTTCTGAACTAAAAAGGGAAAACCAAAAACTTAGAAAGTTGCTGAAAGAGAATTAAATTAATATTACTTATGAAAAAACAACTGAGGAATATGATACTGATCAGGGTTCCCGCATTATGCCAATTAAAGTAGATGTGAATATTGTAAATCAGTATTTTGCCAGGTTTTGGGGAAGAATGGACGTTTATGGTCAGAGGGTAGTAAGTAAAGCCGGGAAAGTAGGCTATTATCCACAATGCCATAATTTCTGGGCACCTGGATGTAAACGCAGACCCGATTATAATATTGGAAAGAAAAAGAAAGTTATATCATGCGCCTATTGCTCGATGAAAAAATGGAAAGCAATCACTTCAGATGTAATTTTCAAACATCTTACCGGTAAGATAACAATTGGAGTATATCCTTTGTTACCTAATGACACGTGCAGATTTATCGTGTTTGATTTTGATAATCATTCAACAAAATCAGAACAAGCAGATTTTGCAAATGAAGATGACAAATGGAAAGAAGAAGTTGCTGCATTTTGTGAAATATGCAAAATAAATCATATTGACTCTCTTGTTGAGCGCTCCAGATCAGGCAAAGGTGCACATGTCTGGATTTTTTTTATTCAGCCAATTTCAGCTGAAAAAGCAAGGACTTTTGGCAATGCTTTGTTGCAAAAGGGTGCAGAATATGTCAGCATGCAGAACTTTCACTACTATGATAGAATGATTCCAACACAGGCTCACTTAAAAGATGGTGGCTTAGGAAATCTTATAGCACTTCCATTACAACCGGAAGCATTGAAATCGGGTAATAGTGCATTTGTTGATGAAAATTGGAATGCTTATACCAATCAATATGAGATATTATTTTCAAAGCGTAGATTAAGCATAGAAGAAATTGACAAAATGATAAATAAGTGGTCTGCATCAAGTGATTTTAAATTTGGAATAACTGATTTTAAAAAAAATAGTAATTTGAAAAATATAAGAAATAAGCCATGGGATAATACAATGATTTTTCATCCGGAAGATGTGAGTGGTATATTTTATATTACATTGAGTAATTTAATATATATATATGCAATTAATCTTGCACCAAGACTCCAAAACCAAATTCGCCGGCTTGCAGCATTCAGAAACCCTGTCTTTTATAAAAATCAAGCAATGAACCTTTCTAATTTTTCAAATTCAAGATACATTTACTTAGGTGAGGATGTAGATGGGTATATTGCAATTCCACGTGGCATTTTAGAAGTTCTTATTGCTAAATTAGAGGAATCAGCGATTCGATATGAAATTATAGATGAAAGGCAAGAAGGTCGTAATATTAACGTTGATTTTCAAGGAACGTTGCGTGAAAATCAAATGAATGCCGTTAGTAAAATGATTCAATTTGATACGGGGATATTGAGTGCTGCAACTGCATTTGGAAAGACGGTTGTCTGCTGTGATTTAATTGCTGAGAAAGGGAAGAATACTTTAATTTTATTGGAGTCGTCATCTTTAATAAATCAATGGAACGATTCAATAGGTAAATTTCTTTCAATAAAAGAAGAGTTACCGACTTATAAAACGAAAACAGGTATAATCAAAACGCGAAAAAGTAATGTAGGTATTCTTCATGGTGCAAAAGACACAACGACGGGGATTATAGATATAGCGATGGTTGGCACGCTATATTCGAAAGGGAATTTTCATCCTCGTTTGCAAGAATATGGGATGGTTCTTATTGATGAATGTCATCATGCCGCATCAGAGACGATTCAGCGAATTCTACGTGAAACAAAAGCAAAATACGTATATGGTGTAACTGCAACACCAATTCGTGAGGATGGGCTGGATAAAATTAACTATATGTTAATTGGTCCAATACGATTCCGTTATTCTTCTAAAGAAAGAGCAGCAGAGCAGGGAATTGAGCACCTTGTTTATCCGAGATTTACGCGTGTCGTTTTTTCGAGAACCCAAAAGTTGGATATTAATGAAGCGTATAAACTTATTAGTGATGATTGCTTAAGAAATGATCTCCTTGTTGAAGATACTAAGAAATGTCTTGATGATGGGAGATGCCCGGTTGTTTTAACAAAATACACAAAACACGCTAAACTGCTTTATCATAAATTGAATGGCTATGCAGATCACACAATTCTTCTTTTAGGAAGTATGTCTACTAAGCAAAAAAGGGAAATTATTAAAAAAATGCAAGAGATATCAAAAGATGAATCAATTCTCTTGCTTGCAACCGGGAAATTGATAGGAGAAGGCTTTGATTATCCAAGGTTGGATACTTTAATAATGGCTTCGCCAATTGCCGGAAAAACAGTTGTTGAACAATATGCCGGCAGATTAAACAGAGATTATGAAAGTAAACAGAATGTAATTATCTATGATTATATTGATATACATATTCCTGTATTTGATCGTATGTATAGTAAGAGATTAAGGGCATATAAAAAAATTGGATATAAATTATTTCATGATCCAAAAATAAAACAACCGGAAACACAGGGGTTTATTTATGATATTGACAATTACTTCGAAACATACAAGGATGATCTTATTAATGCAAATAATGAAGTAATTATTTGTAGTCCGAGTGTAAGGGCGTCAAAAATAAATAAGCTTATAGAACTTATGAAATCTGTACAGGAAAGAGGAGTAAGAATAACCATTATTACTTGGGACATGGATTCTGATAAATATGGTGATACAGGTTTACATGCAGCACTGTTGGATGATCTTAGAAGTTATGGATTTGATGTAGTTGTTTCTGAAACCGTGAGCGAGCATTTTTCTATTATTGATAAGTCAATTGTTTGGTATGGTAGTGTCAATTTTCTCGGTAGGGAAGATGTCGAAGATAATTTGATGAGAATAGTAAATACATCGGTAGCAAATGAACTGTTAGAGATTGCATTTACAGTAAATTAGACTATAGGAATTAATCTAAGAGAATGGCCATGGGTTTGATAGTATTTCTTTGAATATAAATATTTTTGCGGAGGCAGCATATGATATACATTCTAAAAAACAAAAACATGCCTTGGGGTAGCTACGGAGAAATGCTATGGCAAGGTATATACTACTTTAACGAAAGAACAAAAATTCATTGCATATCAAGAACAGCACCTTTTTGTCCGGAGATATATAGAAGTCAATATGATAGTCAGATGCCAGTTGTTATAGTAAAAGAGGATGTGAAAAATCTAATAGAAAACCATTTTACTGATTTGAACTTTACAGAGATATACAAAGAAAAGATAGTAAAAATAGACTGGCAAGACTGGGATTTATCAGCAGATGAACCAGCAATATACCCATCAGGAGATATGGATGCAGAGGAATATATAGTTCATAGAAAACATAGCGAGTCTTTATCGGAAGAAATGGGAAAGCTATATGCACTAATTCCGGATAAGGAAGGTTACGCATATTATGATGAAAAAGATAATAAGGAGAAACTTGTTAAATCAACTTTGTCCGAAAAGGATATATTCGTAGCAAACTCACTCAAAAATCAAGAAATATATGTTAGCGAGAAGATGAAATCTTTTTTAGAATCAAATTTCCAAAATGAAATATATTTTGAGCCAGTAATACTTGCTGACCCTGAAAATATTCAAGAAATCAAAGAAACGTTTTTGCGCTTAGATCTACTAAAAGAAAAATCGGATAAGATGACTACTAAAGATTGGCAAAACTGGCATAGTCTCAAGAGATATGCTGAACAGCTAATTGAAGGGATAGATAAATTAAAGACAGACCATGCAAAGAATAAACGGAGAACAAAGATTGAATCCCTACTAAATCAAGCAAATGAAATATATCCATTAAACTACGAGGAATGGATGTATGGATTTTGGGAATAACCTCACTATAAGGTTCTTTTATTCTCTAAATTATCTTATGAACATTCAAGAAAAAAGCACTTTAAGCATTGAATTTGCCTTAAGTGTTTTTTTAAATACTAAATATCTAATCTTTAAAAGTTACAAAACGCAAGGGGTTGACAAAATAAGATTTTTTGTATATATTGAATTAAGTGAATATTATCAGTTTGTAATCTTAATTGCGTTTTGTACATTGATTAATTGAATATATCCAAATTGGATAACGGGAGGCATTTAATGAAATATATTTTAAAGATACGATTAGATAAGCCTGAATTTAAATTGGACTACAGGCGTACAATTATCAGCTTCTTCAAGAAGTCAATTTCTGAGTATCAGGGAGGAATGTTCTATGATGAAATATATAACTCCGGAGCTGTAAAAAAATCGTTGGTTTGGTCCATAGGCTTTGGAAAAGCAAAATTTAATAGTAATATTATTAACATGGCTGATTGTAACTTGGAAATTACATTAAAGATTTCAGATCCTGAAACTGCATTGATTTATTATTCCAGCTTACTTGAGATGAAGGGTAAGGCTTTCCCTTTAGAAAATGGGAATCATATGGAACTTCAATCTATTAGAATGGTTCGTGAACCAAAAATAAATGATGAACTCGTTATTTTTAAAATACGATCACCTATTTGTCTAAAAAAACATGTCGACAGAACTAATAGAGATTGGTATGTAAGTATAGGTGATTCAGAATTTGCACTTGAACTTGAAAAAAAACTTTTAGAAGATTTACCATACATGAAAGATAAGATAAATGAGTTAAAGTTTAATTTTGATGGGCTCAAAAAAATAATCATAAGCTCTTATGGTATAAAAATTCCTGTAACTATTGGTGAGTTTATTATTCAAGGAAATACTGAGATTTTAAACCATATATTAAAAAATGGCATCGGATCAAAGAGAAATTCTGGATTTGGATTAGTCGAAGCTATTGTGCAGAAGGAGGTGATGTAGATGATTACAGTTGTAGAACAGGAATTTGATAATGTCTCATATAATCGCTGTCTTGAGTTATCCGATTGGAGATTTTCAGCTTCAGCAGTAGGACTTATAAGATTTTTTGATTACTGTGATATAAGCTGTTATAAAGCTAAAAGAAAGCTATATTATAATTTTGAAGATATTGATTTAACACAAAAAGAAGTGCAAGATAATTATTCGCGTTTTGCTGAATTTTGGTTTTCCGAGTTAATGCATCATATGTTATTAGTAGAACTTTATGAAAAACGGAACCTAAGCGATGATGATAAAAAAATAATAAATGAAAAATTAGCAGCAAACTCAATCCTAAAAAAAGTTTTTAAAGGGATTAAGTATGGGGATTTAACTCCTGAAGAAATCAAACACCGAATAGATGAAAATAAGTCGGATATAATTCTCAGCACATTTGTTAATTCAATAAACGGATATAGAAAGTATGCGACAATTTCGTGCTTCGGCAAGGAAAGTCAAGACTGCTGCAGGTTGTTAGGACATTATGTAGATATCGGACGTAAAACAAAATCTTTAGGCTTTAATTTTGATAAATCGGCTGCAACATTTACTGACGAAATCGAATTTGATTTTATTCCATTTGCATTTTCAAAGGGACGAGAGTCAATATTTGTAAATAATAATATAAATCTTAGAAGATTACTTGAAAGTAACAATAAAGTCAAGGTTTATTTCGATAAACTCGCTGATAAAAATGCTTCGTGGAACAATATTTTTTATAATTTCTTAAACAGCAGCAGATTTATAAGACAGGATACGGAAATTATAATGAAGAAAGTGGAGACGGATTGTTACGAAACTATATTTGTAAGAAAACCGGCAATCGATACATTTATTGAAATCACGAAAAAAAATTCTGTTGATAATCTAAGTAGTCTGGATATGTTATTAAAAAGACATATTAAAGTTAATGAAAATTATTATTTAAATATTTCGGAGCTGATTACTAAGTCAATATTAAATGGAACATTGCTTGATGATTTGATAGAACGTATTTTTAAAATAGAATCAGTTAATAAAGAGGGCATTAGGTATGCATTTGTTATTGGTCAATTAATTCGAATAAACACAGTGGTGTACAAGAATTTTTATAGTTTGGAGGTAGAAATGGATTCGGAAAAGTATTTAAAGGGTGCGTATTTATCGGCAAAAGATGTAACGAGGTATTTTAAAGATATGAATCTGGATAATAAAACGAATGGCTATAGACAAAAGTTGATTAGTTGTATCATAGCAAAGGATTATGATAGATTCATCGAGATAATGCTTCAATTATCATCATATACTCAGAAAAGTTTCGGCTTTATGCACATGTTGATAAAAGATTTTGAAGCAAACAAGAATTTGGCATATGAATTTATAAATTCATTAGGGGATTATAATAAACCTGTATCCAGCGATAACAATACCACTGAGGAGGGAAAGAAAAATGAAAAATAAAGCACTTACATTAACTATTATCGCAAATATGACATCAAATTATGGTGAAGGACTTGGAAATATAGGAAGTGTTCAAAAGGTTTATAGAAATGGTAAATCATACGCTATACGTTCCAGAGAAAGCATGAAAAATGCAATAATGGTTCAAAGCGGACTTTACGATGATCTCGAAGTGCAAGTTGATAAATCGGTAAATCAAAAAGCAGTTTCCAAAGATATAAATGCAAGTAACAACCGCGCTCTCGAAGGTGGATATATGAACACATCAAATGGCACTAAAATTAGAAAGAGCTCTTTTTATCTTACTGATGCTATTTCGTTTAACTCTTTTGTAAATGAGACGCGTTTTCATAATAACCTGTATTTAGCGCAAACATATGCAAAAAAGACAGGGATTAGTGTTCAGGATAAAGCAAAAGAGGCCGGCCTGATGCCATATCAATATGAATATGACAAGTCATTGAAAAAATATAGCATTACCATTGACTTAGACAGGATCGGAGTTGACGAAAATTATAATGCTGAGGCAAATTCTGAAGAAAAAATCTATAGGGTAAATGCACTACTTGATACAGTTAAGACGCTAACAATGGTTGTAAAGGGAAACTTAGATAATGCTGAGCCGGTGTTCGTTGTCGGTGGAATCGGAGATAGAAAAACTCACTATTTTGATAATGTAGTTCAAATGGAGAATTTGAGATTAAAATTAGGAGATGATTTAAAAAAGAAATTGTCGGAAGGATATAAGCTTGGTCTTCTTGAAGGATATAATTTTGAAAATGAAGATCAAATCAAATCAGAATTAAATCCGATTTCAATCGAGAATTTCTTTGATAATCTATATGAAGAGGTGAGAGCATATTATGAAGGCGCTGCGAATTAAATTGTTGCAAAGCCAAGCTTCATATACGCGCGAAGAAACCGTAAATAATAGGATGACGTATCCCCTGCCACCATATTCTACAATTATCGGAGCTTTACATAATGCTTGCGGTTATACAGAGTACCACCCTATGGATATTTCTATACAGGGGAAATATGGGGCAATGCAGCAAGAAATATATGTTAATCATGCATTGCTGAACAGAACAGAGGATGATCGAGGAATTCTCATATGGCTGAGTAACGCAAATTCTTTAAATACAGGTTATATTACGGTTGCAGAGGCATTGGCAAATAATGCAAGTTTTATGAAGGAAGAACTCATATGTGTAAACAATGAAAATCTTTTCAACTTATACAAGTCACTTAAAGAGAAAAATCACGAATTAAAATCTAAAAGAAGTAAAGAGATAAAACCACTTGAAGATGCGTGGAAAAATGAGAAAAAAGAACTTAAACGCAGCTTAAAAGAGCTAAAGAAGGATAGTGATGAATATAATAGCATAAATGAAGTGATTACAAATAGGGAGAAAGAATTAAATAAACTTATCAAGAAATTTGAAGAACAAGTATATGATGAATATACAGAACCATACAGTCACTTTAGAACATTGACAAAAGGTCCGCAAAAACAGGAAGTTCTCTATGAAGTTGAATTGATTATTCATGTATGTGCAGATGAAGAAGTATTGCAGGATATTGTAAACCACAAATATGATTTTATCTCACTTGGAAGAAGTGAAGACTTTATTGAGTTAGCAGAGGTGGAATATTGTGAAGTTGTAAATTCTGTAGATAGTGAATGTGTGCTACCTAAGGGATATTCCATGTATGTCAATATTGATAGAGTTTGTGAGGAACAATATAATCAATATTTTGAACAAGCTAATATGGGTAATCAAAGCAAAATGGATTCAGATGGAACTGTATATTACGTAGCCAAAAGATATGTTAAGCAAAATGGCCATCGCGAATTTGATAGAATTCCTTGCCTGTATTCTTCAAGTTTCACTATTGACGAGGAAAGTGAAAATATCCTGTTTGATAAGTCAGGAGGATATTTGGTGGATTTCAATTAGGTGAATGAAATGAGAGTAGATTTAATACCTGAATGCTATAGAAACTTTATGGCAAAACCTGATGAAACACTTTTTGATCACACAAAGTCGTTATTGGAATGTTTGGATGAGTTTAAAATCCACTTAACTGATGATGAGTTTGAATTACTGAGATATTGCTGTATTTATCATGATATTGGTAAGATGAACTCGTTTTTTCAAGAAAGGGTTAGTAGTGAGATTAAACTAAAATTTGATCCGACAAAGGAAATAGGGCATAACATATTATCATTCCTTTTTGTGTTTAATAACACTGCAGATATTCCGATAAATAAAGATTATTTAAACTTATTGTTTAACATCATTCTTAATCATCATCATTATGTCAATAATATTTCTGAATTAGATAGAAAAGATAATTTAGGAATCATAAATTATAAGAATACGTTTGGAAATCAAGAATGTCTAACACCGAATAGAAGAAAAAAGAGCACGCTAGAGCAATTATTACACAAGCCGACAATAAGGCAGGCTGTTCTAAAGGGCTTCTTTCATAAATGTGATTATTCAGCAAGTGCTCACAGCAAGGCGGAAATTAAAAATGATGGATTAATAAATCGCCTAAATAGTAAAGGTTATGAATGGAATGATATGCAGAAATTTGCCATGGGTAATTTTGGCAATAATATCATTATTGTAGCCTCAACCGGTATGGGAAAGACAGAAGCCTCTCTTTTATGGCAAGGGGAAGGGAAAGCTTTCTATGTATTACCTGTAAGAACTGCAATAAATGCAATGTATAATCGAATTATAGAAGATTTTTACGCAAATGATTATACAAAACAGGTTGGCTTATTGCATAGTGATACAAAAAACATATACTTAAAAGATGAAGAGGTGGAAAGTATTGATTCTTTCTGGGAGTATTATGAATTAACCAGAAATCGAGCATTACCTTTGACTATATGTACGCCTGATCAGATATTCAGATTTGTCTTTAAATACCCCGGATATGAAGCTGACTTGGCAACATTTAGTTATTCGAGAATAATTATCGACGAGATTCAAGCTTATTCGCCTGAATTGTTAGCTGTTCTTATTTATGGACTTCAACTTATCAATAAAGCTGGTGGCAAATTTGCTATTACAACTGCCACTTTTCCACCAATTATTAGAGAATGGTTGGATTATGAGAAAGATGAAAATGGAAATAGAATAGAAAATAAAATAAATCTTGCTGAACAACAGTTTCTTAAGAAGCAAGTTCGTCACAAGGTAAGGCTTATTGATGATTATATTAATGCTGAAGAAATAGTTGATTTTTACAACAAAAATATAGATCTGCATAGTCTTAAAATATTGGCAGTTGTCAATACAGTGACATCCGCGCAGAACTTATACTTGCACATCTCTAAGCAGATTGGAAAGGAAAATGTAAAATTACTACATTCAAAGTTTACCGTTGAAGATAGAAAAAATTTAGAATATGAAATTATAGAAGATGGTAAGTATGAAAATAATAAGCATATAATCTGGATTGCTACGCAAGTTGTAGAAGCAAGCTTAGATTTAGATTTTGATTTTCTCTTTACAGAGTTTGCTGAATTAAGCAGTTTGTTTCAGCGTATGGGTAGATGCAACAGAAAAGGATTAAAATGCATACGTGTACCTAATATTTATGTATATGAAAAGATTGCCGGAGGACTTTTATGTAGAGATAAGGCCGGATATGGAACTGAGAAAAAAGGATTCATATATTATTCACTATATGAATTAGGAAAAGCAGCCTTACATAAATGGAAGTTGCAGACTTCTTCATCTGAAATGAGTGAAGAAGATAAGATATGTATGATAAATGAGTTTTATAACAGAGAAAAGATATGTGAGATTGAGAAAAACAGTTCATATTCATCATATATAAAAGATTATTATGATCGCTATGATAGGCTAACAGAAATATCAGGAATGGATATTCAAGACAGTGAAATGCAAGATAGTTTTAGAACTATTGTATCCATTAATGCAGTGCCATATGATGTGTATATGAATAATTTTGATCTTATTAGTTCAATAGAAAATGAAATATTAGCAAAGAGAGCAGAAATCAGGGAATCAAATGACAAAGCAGCAAGAGAGAAATTGAAGACAGATGTATTAAAATTAAAGGATGAGATAATCAATTTTACATTATCAGTTGAACCTTACAAAGCTGATTTAAAACAATATATATTAGATAAATGGGAAAAAGTTTATATTACAAGAAATAGTTACAGATATAACAGTGAGATTGGACTTCATAAATCAGGTAATGGAAATTGTGAGGCAATGTTTTGGTAGAACAAAAAATTACAGGAATGATGATATATTACTATTTTGTTTGCAAACGTAAGCTATGGTTTTTCTTAAATGGAATATCCATGGAATCAGAAAATGAAAATGTGCAAATTGGTAAAGCCTTAGATGAATTCACATATTCAAATGAGCGAAAACATCTTTCTATAAATGGTGAGATAAATCTTGATTTTGTAAAAAAGTCAGGGGTTATCCATGAAATAAAGAAAAGTAGAAAGATAGAAGAAGCATCTATATGGCAGGTTAAGTATTATTTATACTATATAAAACAAAAAGGTGTGAGTGGAATTTCTGCTAAAATAGATTATCCTCTGCTTAGAAAAACAATGGATATTACACTGACAAGCGATGACGAATTAAAGCTGAAAGAAGTAATAGCAGATATAAAATCTATACGAGAGAAAAATCAAACTGAAATTAAATCAAAAACAAAAAAATGTGCAAAATGCGCGTACTATGATTTATGTTTTATATAGTGGGAGATGCGTAATATGCGAAATAGTTTATATATTTATCAAAATGGAGAACTCAAACGAAATGATAATACACTTCAATTTGTAAATCCGGATGGGGTGAAGCGTTCAATCCCTATAAATAACGTTTCAGAAATTTACTTGTTTGGTGAAAATATTTTTAATTCTAAGCTTGTAGATTTCTTATCAAGAAATGATGTGTTAGTCCATTTTTTTAATTACTACAGTTATTATTCGGCAAGTTTGATACCGAGAAAATCCAAGGTTTCAGGCAAATTACTTGTAAACCAAGTTATGCATTATTCTGATAATGAAAAAAGACTTAAGCTGGCTAAACAATTTGTATTATCTGCTGCAAATAACATTTACAGGAATTTGAGGTATTATAATGGTAGAGGTAAAAATGTTTCTCAAGAAATGAGAGAAATTCAACTGCTTATAAATAAAATTAATGATTGTAATGCAATACATCAACTTATGGGAATTGAAGGTAATATACATAAAATATATTATAAAACATGGAAAATTATCATTGATCAAGATATTGATTTTGATAAGCGTGTAAAAAGACCACCGGACAATATGGTGAATACTTTGATTTCCTTTTTAAACTCTCTTGTATATACAACAGTGTTAAGTGAAATATATAAAACACAACTTGACCCAACAATAAGTTTTCTGCATGAACCCGGAGTAAGTAGATTTTCACTGAGTTTGGATATAGCAGAGGTATTTAAACCGATTATAGCTGACAGATTGATTTTCTCTTTGCTTAATAGAAACCAAATTCAGGATAAGCATTTTACACAGGGTTTGGAATATTTACATTTAGATGAGAACGGATCAAAAATAATACTTTCAGAATATGATAAGAGACTAAAACAAACAATTAATCATAAAGAGTTAAATAAGGAGGTCAGTTATAGATATTTGATAAGGCTTGAATGTTATAAGTTAATAAAACATCTTTATGGAGAGAAAGAGTATGATTCATTTGTAATATGGTGGTAATATGTATGTGATTTTGGTTTACGATATATCTAAAACTGATAAAGGGCAAAAAAGATGGAATAGGGTATTTAAATTATGCAAACAGTACCTTATTCATGTTCAAAATTCGGTTTTTGAAGGAGAAATATCAAAAGCAAATTTATTTAAACTTGAGCACGATATCAATAATGAAATTAATCAAGAAATGGACTCTGTAATCATCTTTAAAAGCAGAAATGAACGTTGGCTTGATAAGGAAATATTAGGGAAAAGTTTAGATGACCCTTTGTTTATATAGTTGTCGACTATTAATATAGTAAAAAACACGTGATATCGACAAACATTGAATTTATAAGTATTGTTGTAAAGTTGTGTAATTATAATTTTACAAATAAGAAAAGAATGTTGCAAAAATGGAAGGTAGACAATAGATATAGTTAAAAGCATTTGTTTTACAGCTTCTTATTTGCGACGCATTCGAATTTAGACAGATTGGAATTTAAAGCGAATGTCATTGACATCACGGAGTTACTCTGA